>SDBV01002565.1_pt1 | contig 27114 bp, 23 predicted proteins | sample 2277081 | NCBI WGS metagenome assembly SDBV01 (sample SAMN10402039, study PRJNA504765) | marine sediment metagenome | isolation source: marine sediment core GS10_PC15, 223 cmbsf | place: Arctic Ocean: Southern Knipovich Ridge | collected 2010 | reverse complement strand
CTTGCCAAAGGTACAACAAAGATTATTAATGCGGCTCTTGAGCCAGAAGTGCTAGATTTAATATGCGTACTGCGTAATATGGGAGCAAAAATAGCAATTCTTCCGCCGGCAACAATAGAAATTGAAGGAGTTTCATCTTTGCAGCCAATTGAACATGCTATTATGTATGATCGTTTAGAAGCTGGAGCATTATTATTAGCTGCTGCAATAACTGGCGGTGAAATTTATTTGCCACAGGCTCAGGCAAATATGTTAGATCTTTTTTTAATGAAATTAGAAGAGATGGGGCATTATATCGAGGTTGGTCAACAAGGTATGGGTATTCGATTAAAAGCAACAGCTGATCCACGAGCGGTTTCGTTTAAAACAACACCATATCCAGGATTTCCTACCGATTTGCAAGCGCCAATGATGGCTGCTCAATGTTTGGCTTCCGGTACAAGTGTAATAGAAGAGACGGTATTTGAAAATAGATTATTACATGTTCGTGAATTACAAAAAATGGGTGCTCAAATTCACGTTGAGCACAATAAGGCTATTATTACCGGCATAGAAGAATTATATGGAACACAGGTGATTGCTACTGATATTCGTGCATCATGTGCTTTGGTGCTTGCTGGCTTAGTAGCTAAAGGTACAACCATTATGACTGGTGCTCATCACTGGATGCGTGGCTATGAGGCATTAGAAAAAAAATTGCGTATGTTAGGAGCCCGTGTTGAATGGCAATCATTTGATTCTTCTACTGCATCATCATATCAAGAACCTGAAAGACCGTTACAAGCTATGCGTAGTAGTTAGAGACTTCCTGTTAATTCAGAAATTTCTTTGGTGATTTTTGCTTGTCTGAGTTTGTTATATTGCATTTTAGTTATTTCTAGTATGTTTTCAGCATTTTTTGTTGAGCTATCCATTGATAAAAAGCGAGCTGCTTGTTCTGCAAGGAGTGATTGAAAGAGATAAAAATGAATAGTAACTTCAATACTTAGATGAGCAAGCGTATCTAATACTATGCTTGGTTCTTGCTCCCATACATAATCTTCTCCTGTTTCTACTGCTTTGCCTATTTTATTTTCTTCCTGTTGAAATGGGATCAACGTAAAACGTTGTGGTAGCTGTATAAAGAATGTTTTAAATAGATTGCTAAAAATAGTGACAGATGTATAAGGAGGATCATTGCGCATAATATGATTAGTGATTTCTTGTGCGATTGGTAATAGCATACTTAACTTACATTCATTATATGTTTTAACAATAGTTCCAATTTTTTTTTCTTTGCTGTAATCTACAGCTTTTTTGCCGATAATGATGGTATGTGCTTCATCTCGTTGCGGTTGTGGTACTTTTTTTTCAAAAAATTTAAATAATGCATAGTTAAAATTGCCACATAATCCCTTTTGAGAACCAATGAGAATGATAAGAGGCTTGCTTTCTTGAGTTTTGATTGGATATATAACCGGATGTTGCCACTGGGGCGTTCGAGACTTAATTTTATTAAATATCGTTGTTGTTGCCTCCATATAATCTTGTAAGGGGACCTGCATGTTTTTAAGCCTTGCATGTGTTGACATCGAAATTAATCTCATTGCATGCGTCATTTTTTTAATTGTTTCAATAGCTTTGATGCGTTGGCGCATCTGGATAAGTTGAGCCATATTATTACCTTCTGATCCATTTATTTATTTTCATGAGGTATACTAAGGTTAATAGTAATACGAACAGTAGGCTTTTTCAATGTTAAACGATAGATAGTGGGGTTATGCAATAATGATTATTCTTGTAGATGGCTATAATGTATTAAAACAGGTAGTACATGCTCAAGAAATAACTGATAAACAAAGAGCTCAATTTATTAAGCAGTTGGCCAAATATAGCAAAAAGAAGGGGCATGCAGTAGTAGTCGTTTTTGATGGAGGTCCTGATGCGTGGCCAGTTACCGAGAAAATACAGGGCATAGCTGTTGTATATTCTGGTGTGCGAGAAAGTGCGGATGATTATATCAAGCGCTACATGCAACAACATAAAACTCAGGACATAGTATTAGTTTCTTCTGATCATGAACTCTGTTTATATGCATCACAGCTATCCATTGCTTCAATAGATTCATTTGCATTTTATAAAATTCTAAGACAAACAATACAAAGTAAGGCAACGCAACAAGAAGTGCGTACCACCAAGATAGTTAAAACTACCGAGACCGTCTCACCGGAATTAGATGCACTTATGGAAGAAGCAGCAAAACATGCTCTATTGAAAAAAGAAGATAGGATCGATGAAGAACAGGCTGATAGAGATAAAAAAGGATCAAAGAGAGAACGAAAGCTAAAACAGACAATTAACAAATTATAATGAGTAGCCGATGATAGCAAATAAACCCATTATCTATAGTTTACAAGAATTAAAAAACGTCGTTGATAGTATTCACGCACAATTACAAACGTGCAACGTATTCACCTTTACAGGCCCGCTTGGTGTAGGTAAAACGACGTTAATACGAGCATTATTAAAAAAATGTGGTATCGAGCAATCAATTACAAGTCCAACGTTTACCTATGTTAATATATACAAAGATAATCAAGGTAATACGTTTCATCATTTTGATTTATATCGTCTTAATAGTTTACATGATTTTGTTGCTGCTGGTTTTGACGAATACTTATATTTACCCAATAGTTGGTCATTTATTGAATGGCCTGAAATAATTATGCCGATACTGACGCATGCAGTATGCCATATTGTACTTGATTACGATGACAGTAGACGCTCATTAACTATGCAAATTATTAAGTAAGATATTATTCTACTCGCCATTCATTCTCAGTTTAAAAACTGGAGTTTTCTGCTCTGAGTAAAATAAAGTTGAAATCCCTTTAGAAAAACAATATTATATTCATGCAAGCTATTTTTGACATATAGGCGAGATTCCCGAGCGGTCAAAGGGGACGGACTGTAAATCCGTTGGCTCAGCCTTCGCAGGTTCGAATCCTGCTCTCGCCACCATTATTTATTATGCATTTTTTGCACGCAGATTTTGCAGGCGGGAATAGCTCAATTGGTAGAGCGACAGCCTTCCAAGCTGTAGGTTGCGGGTTCGAGTCCCGTTTCCCGCTCCAAGAATATAATAAAGAATGTATAATGCTGGCGTAGCTCAGTTGGTAGAGCAGCTGATTTGTAATCAGCAGGTCGCTGGTTCGAATCCAGTCGCCAGCTCCAATTTTATAGCGATTTTTAGCATAAAATTTGTTTTTTTCTTTTTTTTTATTTACTCTATATAAGAAATCGTGTTAAAGATAATTTGTCTTGCCCACGTAGCTCAGTTGGCAGAGCACTTCCTTGGTAAGGGAGAGGTCACCGGTTCAAATCCGGTCGCGGGCTCCAAATTTATATATTTTTATGAATGTTTAAATTATAGCTGTTTTATATACAGATTTATTAAATATGGCAAAAAATAAAATTACAACTCATTTAGCGTGTGGTCAATGCAAAGAGCGGAATTATACGCAGGTTGCATCAAAGAAAAGAAAAGTTGGCTCTTTGGGGTTGAATAAGTTTTGTTCGCGTTGTCGCAAACATACCATGCACAAAGAGACTAAATAGGCTGTTTAGAGGCCAGTAGCTCGAATTGGTAGAGCGGCAGACTCCAAATCTGCGGGTTGGGGGTTCGAGTCCCTCCTGGCCTGCCATTAAATGTGAGTAAGGAAAAGTAATTGATGGATGAATCATGAAAGATGTTGTACAATTTTTTCAAGAAGTTAGAATCGAGTTAACAAAGGCTACGTGGCCAAAGTTTAATGAATTTATCGGTTCAACTATTGTAGTGCTATTTTTGATGTGTGTATTTGCAGTCTATTTGGGTCTTATTGATTTAGGGCTTACAAAGATGGCTCAATATGTTTTTGAACGTTATGGCTTATATTATTAAATGAAAACAGCAGGCTCAATCAGATGAAGCGTTGGTATGTAATTCAAGTATACGCTGGGTACGAGGAAGCAATTAAGGTAGATTTGGATAAAGATATACAAGGCAAGGAAGTCCGGGATTATTTTGGTGATATTTTAATTCCCTCTGCTAAGTCAAGGCCATTGTTTGATGTTCAAGCTGGGAAAGAGGAGCAATTGTTTCCCGGATATATGTTGATAGAAATGGAAATGGTGCCTGAGGCAATGCGTCTTGTGGTTTCTCATCCAAGGACTTTGCGATTTTTAGGGGGAAAAGAACCTATTCCGCTGAGCAAAAAAGAAGTTGACCGAGTGCTTGCGCAAGTAAGAGGAGAGGTTGCCCTGGCTCCTGAAAAAAGTGAATTTGAGGTAGGGGGTGAGGTTGATATCCAAGACGGTCCTTTTACGGGATTTGTTGGTATTGTTGATAATATTGATGAAGAAAATGAGCGACTAAAGGTAATGGTAAGCATTTTTGGGAGAATGACTCCTGTTGAATTGGGATTTAGTCAAGTAAAACGATAAGGTTGAAAGTAGATTGTTGTTATGGCAAAAGCAATTAAGGCAAAAATAAAGCTTCAGATTCCTGGTGGAGGCGCAACGCCAGCACCGCCTGTTGGTTCTTCTCTTGGCCAACATGGTGTAAATATTATGGATTTTTGTAAGCAGTTTAATGCGCAAACAGCAAATAGAAAAGGAGAAACTGTTCCGGTAGTTATTATGGTCTATGTTGATAGATCGTTTAGTTTTGAGCTAAAAAGTGCTCCAGTCACGGAATTGATTAAGAAAAAAATTAATATTACTAAAGGTGCCTCCAATCCAAAAGAGAATAAAGTTGGTAAGATCTCATGGAAGGATATCGAGGAAATTGCAAAGCGCAAGCTAGATGATTTGAATGCTAATAATATAGAACAAGCAAAGAAAATTATAGCAGGTAGCGCTAGAAGTATGGGTGTTGATGTCGTTGACTAATGTTATTAGGGGCTAAGGCTATGTCTAAGCACGGTAAAAAGTATAAAGAGGCTCGTGAGCATATCCAAAAAAGTCAGGTTTTTCCTGTAAAAGAAGCTTTGGTCAAAATTCAGGATTTAGCACACGCTTCATTTGATGAGGCTCTAGATATTGATATTATTTTAGGAATTGATCCTACCAAGGGCGATCAAGTAGTTCGGGGGTCAGTGTTATTGCCGCATGGCAAGGGGAAAAAGATTGCGATAGTGGTATTCGCTAAAGGTGATTATGCTGATCAAGCACGTAAAGCTGGTGCCGATTATGTTGGTGCAGAGGATTTAATAGAAAAAATCAATGCTGGTTGGATGGATTTTGATTATGCAGTAGCAACGCCAGATTTAATGGGTCTGGTTGGCAAGCTTGCTAAGATTTTGGGGCCAAGAGGGTTATTGCCAAATAAAAAGCTTGGGACAGTAACATTCGATGTTGCAGATATTGTCTCCGATTTAAAAAAAGGGCGCGTCTTTTTTAAGAATGATAAAGGGGGCGCTATTCATTTTTCTTTTGGTAAAGTTTCTTTTGACAAAGATAAATTGTATCAAAATTTGGTTGCTTTTATAAAAGCTTTGCTTGCTGCAAAGTCAGCGACATCAAAAGGTAAGTTTTTAAGGAAGGCGACTATTTCTTCTACTATGGGTGTTGGTATCGCCATAAATCCAGATGAAGTGTTAGAAGTTTAGTTTGGCAAGAGGTATAAAATGAATCGACAGCAAAAGGCGCTCGTTGTTGAGGGATTAAAAAAAGATTTTTCAGATAGTCAGGCGACTTTTTTAGTAGGTTTTAAAGGGCTGACAGTAAAGCAGATGCAGTCATTGCGTAAAGAGCTTCGTCAAAAAGGTGGTACGCTCAAAATTGCTAAAGCGCGATTAATGCTGCGTGCTACTGAAGGTGAAGCGGGAATTGAGCAGTTAATACCTTTTTTAAAGGGGCAAATTGGTTTAGTTTTTGCTTCAAATGAATCTCCTGCAATAGCAAAAGTTTTGCATGATTTTTCAAAAGGCAATGAAGCGCTGGAGCTAGTTGCAGGGTATTTAGATTCGCAGTTGTTGGATCAAGAAACAATAGTGCATCTAGCCTCATTGCCGTCAAAAGAGGTGTTATTAGCACAGGTATGCGGGACGTTAAAGGCTCCTGCTATTGGTTTAGCTGCTGTGCTTAACGTACTTGTTTTGCGATTTCTTTGGACGCTTAAACAGGTAGGTGAGAAAAAAGGTAGTTAGTAAGTATATAATTGTGTGGTATGTGTGAATGTTAATATTAATGATACTATAGATGGAGAAAAACTATGGCATCAAAGTCGTATGATAAATTGATTGAAGAGATTGGCAATATGTCTCTTTTGGAAGTTTCGGAGCTTGTTAAGGCTTTGGAAGAGAAATTTGGCGTTTCAGCTGCTATGCCAGTAGCTGCAGCAGCAGCCCCAGCGACTGGTGAAGCAGCAGCAGCTGCAGAAGAAAAGGCTGAATATAAAGTTACTTTGCAAGAAGGTGGCGAAAAGAAAATCGAGACGATTAAAGCACTGCGTAAAGTTGTACCAACTTTAACATTGTCAGATGCTAAAAAAGCTGTTGAAGAGGTACCTACAGTAATAGCCGAGTCTGCTGCCAAAGAAGATGCGCAAAAGATCAAAGAAGCTTTAGAAGCTGCTGGAGCTAAGGTTCAACTTTCATAAAGTAGTGTCTGTTTGAATATACCTATCTGTCTCAGAGAAGTGTTATTATAGGGTAATTTTTTCGGTAACAAGGAGTTGCTCCAATGTCTAATGTGCACATGAGCAAGACGGTGATTCGTAAAGCTTTCGGTAAAATTAAGGATATAGTCCCTGTCCCTAATTTGATTGAGATTCAATCTTCGTCTTTTAATGATTTTGTCCAATTGGATTATTTACCTGAAGAGCGTAAGATTGTCGGGCTTGAAAAGGTTTTTCGTAATGTTTTTCCTATACAGTATGAAGATAGGTTGTTATTAGAATATATTAGTTATGAGTTGGGCTATTGGGCATGTACATGTGATAAATTGAAAGGTATTGTCAATCGCTATCGATGGCAATGCTCTTCATGCAAAAAATCTGATTGCTCTCGTCTTGATAAGGATTTAACCTGTTCATTTTGTAAAGAAAAAACTGCCAAATATATTACCTGTTCAAATTGCCTCTCAAGGGTTGTAGTTCAATTGCCTATGACTTTAGATGAATGTCGGTTAAGCGAGCAAACTTTTTCCATGCCACTTAAGGTTAAAATTCAACTCATTACCTGGTCAAAGGATGAGGCTGGCAATAAGGTTATTCAGGATATCAAAGAGCAGGATATTTTCTTTGCTGATATCCCTGCTATGGCAGATTTATATGAAGAAGATGGTTGCTTTAAGTTAGGAAACTTAGGAACTTTCTTGATTAATGGTGTGGATAGAGTTGTTGTTAGTCAGTTGCATCGATCTCCCGGTGTTGTGTTTTCTCAAAGCAAAAAAATAAAAGATTTTAGAGGTCGGCCTTACTATTTAGCTCGTATTATTCCTATGAGAGGATCATGGTTAGATTTTGAGTTTGATAGTAATGATTATCTTTATGTGCGTATCGATAAAAAAAAGAAATTTCTTGTGACAACATTTTTGCAAGCATTAGGTATTGAGCGGGATAAGATCATTTCTCATTTTTATGGTTTTGATATTATTTATGCTGAGCGAGGAGAATTTTTTAGAAAAGTTGATGATAATTTAATTGGGCAGCGCCTTGAGCGTGGTATGCTTCCTGAAAAAGTAGAAAAGCCATTCGTAGGTAAGCGAGTCACCAAAGATATTGTTGCCCGTCTTAAAAAAGCAGGCATTAAGCAAATTGTGTTAAAAAAAGCAAGCATGCTCAATAGGGTATTTGTAAGGGATTTAATTGATCCTGATACAGGTGAAATATTGATTGAGCATGGTCAGGTTTTTAATGAAAATCATTATGATTTATTCAAAAAACTTAAGACGATACAATTTGATTTCATACAGTCCTCCGGATATGTTTTCCAGCCAACAATAGCTATGACTTTGACGCAGGATCATTGCTTTTCTCAAGATGAAGCACTTAAAGAGTTGTATGCAAAAGTATGGCCAGGAGACAGTTCATCGCTTAAAGACATTAAAGAGCGTTTTGAAAATGTTTTCTTTAATAGTCGGTTTTATGACTTAACTAATGTTGGTCGTATTCGTATTAATAGAAAGCTGGATCTATCAGTTCCCCAAGATGAAGTAGCGCTTACTCGGGAGGATATTGTTGCAACAATTAGATATCTTGTTAATTTGCGAGAACGTGGTGAAGGGGAACTGGATGATATCGATCATTTGGGAAATCGTCGCGTTCGACTTGTTGGTGAACTATTAACTAATCAGGTACATTTAGGGTTGTTGCGTATTGAACGTATTGTTCGTGATCGCTTTAGGATTCAAGAGCAACATGGGGCTTTGATGCCTCAAGATTTTTTGAATATCAAGCCATTAAATGCTGTATTGCGAGAGTTTTTTGGGCTTGGTCAGTTGTCTCAGTATATGGATCAAACAAATCCTTTAGCCGAAATTGCTCATAAAAGAAGGTTGTCAGCATTAGGGCCTGGTGGCGTACTTAAAGATCGCGCTACCTATGAAATCAGAGATGTTCATACATCACATTATGGACGTATTTGCCCCATTGAAACGCCAGAAGGGCAGACGGTCGGTTTGATTTCTTCATTAGCTACGTATGCAATAGTTAATGATTTAGGATTTATTGAAACGCCCTATCGTCCGGTTGTTAAAGGTGCTATTCAAGATAATGTTGTAGAGTTCTTTGATGCCTTTGCAGAAACGAATCAACGTATTGCGCAAGCTGAAGCTATTGAGGTAGATGAAAAGAGACTCAAGCGTGGTAAAATTTTTGCGCGATATCAAGGTAATTATCTTTATTTTGACGCTCAAGATATTAATTATGTAGATCTATCACCCAAACAGTTGGTGTCTGTTTCATCAGCATTAATTCCTTTTTTGGAGCATGATGATGCGGTGCGAGCGCTTATGGGTGCTAACATGCAACGGCAAGCGGTTCCATTAATTAAATGTCAAGTGCCTCTTGTTGGTACGGGTATGGAACAAGAGATCGTCAAAGATTCCGGTAGCGTTATTACAGCAAAGCGGAGCGGTATAATTAAATATATTTCTGCTGATAAAATTGTCATACAGGTGTATGAAAATGAGTTTAAGCATTTAGATGACTGGGTTTCTCGGGGTGTCGATACATATTATCTCAAAAAATTTCAACGCTCAAGTCATAGTACTTGGATTCATCATAGGGCTATCGTAAAACAAGGCGATAGTGTTAAAGCCGGTGATATCCTAACAGATGGTCCAGCAATCACAAATGGCGAACTTGCTTTGGGGTCCAATCTCTTAATTGCCTTTATGCCGTGGCATGGTTATAACTTTGAAGATGCTATTGTTTTGAATAAGCGTTTGGTATATGATGGTGTGCTTACTTCGGCACACATCGGAGAATATGTTGTAGAAGCTAAGGATACAAAGTTAGGCCCAGAAGAAATCACGCGAGATATTCCTAATGTTAGTGAGGCCGTTTTGTCTGGTCTGGATGAAGATGGTATTGTTCGCATAGGTACCCGTATCAAACCTGGAGACATTTTGGTTGGTAAGGTTACCTTGAAAGGTGATATTCAATATTCTCCGGAAGAAAAGCTATTGCGTGCAATTTTTGGAGAAAAATCTCGAGAGGTTCGTGATACATCGCTACGAGTGCCGCCAGGAGTAGAAGGTACTGTTATTAATGTAAAAATATTTTCGCGCAGTGGTATACGTAAGGATAAGCGTTATAGAGAAGAAGTTGCTAAACAGATAGCAACTTCTGAAAAAGATTTTCAAGATCATGTAATGTTTCTTGAAAATATGATTACTGAAAAAGTGATTAATGAACTGAAGGGTAAGAAGCCAGCAGCTACGGTCTCGAAAAAGTTCCTTAAAAAAGGAGCATTTGATAGCGATATGCTGATTTCTAAGTCTTTACCAGATTTATTTAAATTGCAAACAAACGATAAAAAAGTTAACAATCGCATTGTGACACTTAAGAATTCTTTTGAGAATCAGGTAAGAATTTTGATGGGTCTCAAAGAAGAGCGTATTAATAAGCTTAAGAAAGGTGACCCATTGCCTTCTGGTGTCATCAAAATGATTAAAATATATATTGCTATGAAGCGATCGGTTTCGGTTGGTGATAAGCTTGCTGGTAGGCACGGTAACAAAGGTGTTGTTTCTATCATAGTTCCTCGGGAAGATATGCCTTACTTAGAGAATGGGACACCAATTGATATTGTGTTGAATCCCCTTGGCGTTCCATCTCGGATGAATGTTGGACAAATTCTGGAAACGATTCTTGGACTTGCAGGAAAAGAGCTAGGCAATCGTTTAGAAAAATTATTGCAGACTGCTGGTTATCAGGAAGTTAAGAAGTACTTGCAAGTATGTTTTGATGCAGAATTTATTAAAGAATTTGAAAAGAAGCATGGGAAAGATGCAGTCAAAGAACTTGCGCAAAAAACAGCAGAAAGTGGTGTTCATTTTAAGACTCCGGTCTTTGATGGAGCTCGTTTTCCTGAGGATATTAAGCCGCTATTACAAAAGCTTAATTTGCCTGAAACAGGTTCATTTAAATTGCGTGATGGTCGTACGGGTAAATATTTTGATCAGCCTGTTACCGTTGGTTCTATATATATGATGAAACTTAATCACATGATTGATGACAAGTTACATGCTCGATCAGTTGGTCCATATTCATTAGTTACTCAGCAGCCGTTAGGTGGTAAAGCGCAATTGGGTGGTCAACGATTAGGAGAAATGGAAGTATGGGGACTTGAAGCATATGGTGCTGCGTATACATTACAGGAGATGTTGACCTATAAATCTGATGATGTAAGTGGCAGACATAAAGTGTATGAAGCAATTGTACGAGGGGACGAAGTTCCTGAGCCGGGGGTACCAGAATCATTCCATGTATTGATCAAGGAGCTTCAAAGTTTAGGGTTACAAGTGGATCTGTTTAAAAGTGGCAGGGAGAAAAGCAATGAGTAATCAAATGATCGATAGGTTTAAAGAATATATAGGGGTTGCTCGGTTTAATGCGATAAAAATTGCTCTTGCTGCTTCTGAAAAGATTAAATCGCTATCCTATGGCGAAGTTAAAAAAATAGAAACAATTAATTATAGAACGCTCAAGCCAGAACGGGATGGATTGTTTTGTGCGCGCATTTTTGGTCCAGTTAAGGATTGGGAGTGTAATTGTGGAAAATACAAACGCATGAAACATCGAGGAATAACGTGCGAAAAGTGTGGCGTTGAAGTTATACAATCTCGGGTAAGGCGAGAAAGAATGGGGCATATTGATCTAGTTGCTCCTGTATGTCATATTTGGTATCTCAAAGGAATTCCAAGTTACTTGGGCTTGATATTAGATATGCCAGTTAAAGATTTAGATCGAGTTGTTTATTTTGATGCGAATATTGTTATTCATCAAGGTAAATCTCCTTATCCACGCAAAACGTTGTTAAAGCCTCTTGAGTATGAAAATTATAAAGAAACGCATAGTGATGATACCGATTTTGTAGCGGAAAGTGGCGCTGAAGCGATACAAGCTATTTTGAAGATGATTGATTTAAAGCTCGAAATTAGTAATTTAGAGGCTGAATATAAGCAAACATCATCTGTTGCTATGCGTCATAAAATTATGCGTAGAATTAAAGTTTTATCTGGATTGTTGCAAGGCAAATTAAAGCCAGAATGGATGATATTAGATGTGTTACCGGTGCTACCTCCTGATTTAAGGCCATTAGTTCCTTTGGAAGGAGGGCGTTTTGCAAGTTCCGATTTGAATGAGCTATATCGTAGGGTATTAAATAGGAATATCCGCTTAAGGCGATTAATAGGAATAGAAGCGCCTTCTGTGATTATTAAAAATGAAAAAAGAATGTTGCAAGAGGCGGTAGATGCATTGATTGATAATGGAAGACGGGGGCAACCAGTTCGTGGCGCAAATCGTCGCCCGCTCAAATCATTAAGTGAGATGCTCAGAGGTAAGCAAGGTCGATTTAGACAAAATTTATTAGGAAGGCGTGTAGATTATTCTGGACGATCAGTTATCGTTGTTGATCCAACTTTAAAAATGGACCAATGTGGTATACCAAAAATTATGGCATTGGAGTTATTCCGATCTTATATATATGCAGGATTACTTGAGCGGGAGTTGGCGCCTAACTTACGTATTGCCAAGCGCATGCTTGAAGAGTTAGATCCAGAAATTTGGGATGTGCTTGAGGATGTTGTTAAGGATCGCCCTATTTTGCTTAATCGTGCTCCGACATTACATAGATTAGGGATACAGGCATTTTATCCAATACTTGTTGATGGTAAAGCGATTAAAATCCATCCGTTAGTATGTGCTGCATTTAATGCTGATTTTGATGGTGATCAAATGGCGGTGCATCTTCCATTGAGCAAGAAAGCGCAAGAAGAATGTCGGAAATTGATGCTTTCTACAAAAAATATACTTTCGTCAACCAATGGTCGTCCTATTACGGTTCCTTCTCAAGATATGATTCTTGGGCTGTATTATATGACGAAGGTGCGTTCGCATGCTCAGGGGACAGGAAGTGTCTTTGGAAGTTTGTCGGAGGCAATTACAGCCTTTCAACATAATCAAGTTGCTTTGCATGCAAAGATTAAGCTAAGCCTTGAAGATGGTGAAATTGTTCCAACAAATGTGGGTCGAGTATTGATTTTTGAATCTTTGCCAAAAGGGTCTAAGTTTCATTGGGTCAATAAAGTAATGAAAAAAAGCGACTTAACCAAGCTAATTGAAAGGATCTATTATCATTTTAGCAGTGAAGCTACAGTGGAATGTCTTGATAAAATTAAAACGCTGGGGTTTTATTATGCAACAGTGGGAGGCATTTCGATTTCTCTTGGCGATTTGCTCGTGCCTAAGAAAAAGGACGTTATTATACAAAAAGCAGACAAAGAGGTTCAAAAGGTTGAGCAGTTATATATGGATGGCGTGATCACTAATGGCGAGCGTTATAATAAAGTTATAAGTATTTGGGGGCATGCAACTGCTGATGTTGCAACTGAGATGTATAAAGAATTAGAAGTTCAAGATAATGATGCCTTCGTAAATAAAGATAAAGCGTTTAAGCCTTTTAATCCAGTTTTTATGATGTTGGATTCTGGTGCTCGTGGTTCAAAAGATCAGATCAAACAGTTGGCTGGCATGCGAGGTATGATGGCTAAGCCAACAGGTGAAATTATGGAGACGCCGGTCAAAACGAATTTTAAAGATGGTTTAAATGTGTTCGAGTACTTTATTTCAACGCATGGAGCGCGTAAAGGTCAAGCAGATACAGCGCTCAAAACAGCAAACTCTGGTTATTTAACACGGCGATTGGTTGATGTTGCTCAAGATGTTGTAATAACCATGGAAGATTGTAAAACGCTTGGGTACGTTACCATTGAAGATTTAAAAGAATCTGGTGACATTATTTATCCATTAGCAAGTCGTTCATTTGGTAGAGTTCTTGCTGCAGATATTAAAGATCCTGTCTCAGGTGAATTATTATTCAAACAAGGACATATTATTGGAAGAAATGATGTTCCAAAACTTGCTGATTCGGCTGTTTCAAAAATACTAGTTCGATCCGTGCTGACATGTCAGGCAAAGCGAGGAGTTTGCGCTCTTTGTTATGGATATGATTTATCAAAAGGAGAACTTATTGGTGTTGGCGCTATTGTTGGCATTGTTGCAGCGCAATCTATTGGTGAACCGGGTACGCAGTTGACTATGAGAACCTTTCATATTGGTGGTACAGCGAGTGGTCTTGCAGAACAGCCATTTTTTGTTGCAAAATATGATGGTATTGTTGAATGGCGTGATATTCGTACCGTTAAAAATCGTCACGGTCAAACTGTTGTAATGAGTAGAAAACCGAAACTGTTAATTTTCTCTAAAGATGGTCGTGAATTACAGCGACATGATTTAGAGTACGGCTCTATTATTCATGTTGAGGATAAGCAAGAAATAAAAGTTGGGATAAAACTTGCAGAATGGGATCCAAATAATCAGGCTCTGTTAACCGAAAAGGCAGGCAAGATTGTCTTTATTGATCTTATTGAAAATATAACTATACAAAAAAAGTTTGATGAGGCGACGAATAAATCAAGCTATATGGTACTTGAGCATAGAGAGGATAAGTATCAATCGTCGATTGGTGTTATTAGTGAAGATGGTAAGGAAGAAGTACAATATTATTTACCATCAGGTGCATATTTACATGTAACAGAAAATCAGCATGTTGAAGCCGGTGATATCTTGGTAAAAATACCACGTGAAATCTCTAAGACGAAGGATATAACTGGTGGCTTGCCAAGAATTGCTGAGTTATTTGAAGCTCGTACTCCAAAGGATCCTGCTATTATTGCGGATATAGATGGCGAGATAGTTTTTGGTGGTTTGCATCGAGGCTTGCGTAAAATAAGTGTTGTATCAGGAAGGGAATCATTTGATTATTTTGCTCCTCGAGGCAAGCAGCTTAATGTTGTTAATGGAGATAAGGTAAGTGCTGGTGATTTACTAACAGTAGGCTCTCCTGTTTTGCACGATCTGTTACGTATTCTTGGTCCTGATGTCGTACAAAGATATTTAGTAGATCAGATTCAAGAGATTTATAGATTGCAAGGAATTGATATTAATGATAAGCATATCGAGTTAATTGCTCGACAAATGCTTCGTAAAATGCGTATTGTTGATCCTGGTGATAGTGACTTTCTGATTGGAGATCGTGTTGATCGTATTCATCTTAAAATGGTTAATTCATTATTACAGGCAGAAGGCAAAAAAATTGCAATAGCTAAACCGATCTTATTAGGGATTACTCAAGCATCTCTTGGCACTGAAAGCTTTATTTCTGCAGCTTCATTTCAAGAAACAACACGAATTTTAGCAGAAGCTGCCATATCTGCTCAGGTAGATCATCTTTATGGCTTAAAAGAAAATGTGATTGTTGGTAAATTAATTCCAGCGGGTACAGGGATTAAAAGCTTTAGGCAGAAATATTTAGGAGAAGATATCTCTGATCTTGAGCAACAAGCACAAGAAGAGGAAATAAAAGAACGTGCCTTGAGTGAGCAAGCCCGGCCCATATAGGCGCGTAGCTCAGTGGTAGAGCACTGCTTTGACGTAGCAGGGGTCAGCGGTTCAATCCCGCTCGCGCCTACCAAATATACATTTTTGTAATTTTTGATAAAATTAGTGTATTATAGGTAATAGTATAATATAAATATAATTATAGGGCGTAAGGTCATAATACTATGTCATTAAGCAAACAAGCAAAAGAGAAATTAATTAAAGATTTCGCGCAAAATCCTCATGATACTGGATCAAGTGAAGTCCAAATTGCTATGCTCACCGAAAATATTCGGTTGCTTACTGAGCATTTGAAGCAACATTCTAAGGATTATGCTTCCAAGAGGGGATTATTGCAGCAGGTTTCGGACAGACGGAGCCTTTTGGGGTATCTCGAACGAAAAAACCCAACTCTATACAGAGAGCTTATTAATCGTTTAGGGTTAAAGAAGTAGCGTTAATAAAAAATTGTATATTAAGTTTTGTTAGATAGGTTTAATTGTAATGACTAAGAAATTTAACTTACCTGATTTTGGCTATGAAGTTGAAATAGGAAAGGTTGCAAATCAGGCAGATGGCGCAATCTGGTTTAAAAAAGGAGGTACCGTTGTTTTGTCAACTGTTGTATCTTCACCGTCCAAAGAGTTCCCCGGTTTTCTTCCATTAACGATAGATTATAGAGAGCTATTTTCTGCTGCAGGAAAAATTCCTGGCGGATATTATAAACGAGAAGGTAGATCTACTGATAAAGAAATTCTTACTGCTCGTTTAATTGATCGAGCAATACGTCCTTTATTCCCTTCAAATTATTTTGATCAAATACAAATTTTATCTACTGTTTATTCAGTTGATAAGGAACATGTACCTTATTCTATCGCATTTCTTGCAAGTTCTTTAGCTCTTAGTATATCAAAGATCCCTTTTTTGGGACCGGTTGGTATTGTTGAAGTTGGTCGCTTAGATGGCAAGTGGGTTATTAACCCTGTGTATCAAGAAATTTTGCAATCCGATGTCCGTATTATTGTAGCTGGGACAGATGAAGGCATTGTTATGGTTGAAGGCGCTACCAATGAAATATCAGAAAAAGAATTGCTCGATGTTTTATTTCTAGCGCATGAAAAGATTAAGCAACTTGTTGCATGGCAAAAAAAGATTCAGCAAGAAGTTGGTGTGCCAAAAGAAGAAATTACAGATGATTTTAAATGGGAATTATGGGAAAAAAGGGCAGATGAGTTTTTAACTGACGAAGCAGTCAAAAATGTTTATGTAACAGATAAAGTAGAGCGAGATAGTCGTCGTCAACAATTGAGAGAATCATTTGCTCAACAGTATGCCCAAGAGATAGCTGATTCAGAGCTTCCACAGAAGGGAGTAGATTTGGTATTGGAGGCAAAGCTTCAAAATAAAATAACTGAATTGATTTTTGATTTGAATAAACGTGTTGATGGACGAGCATTTGATCAAATTCGTCCGATTAGCGTTGAGGTAGGATTGTTGCCCTTTACTCATGGTTCTGCATTATTCACGAGGGGACGCACTCAAGCATTGGTAAGTGCTACGTTAGGAGGAGGTCAGGATAAACAACGTACTGAAGGCTTAATGGAAGATGATGTAGCAGATGGTTCCTTTATGTTGCATTATAACTTTCCGCCTTTTTCTGTTGGGGAAGTTCGCCCAATTCGTGGTCCAGGAAGACGAGAAGTTGGGCATGGCCATTTAGCAGCTTCGTCGCTTAAATATGTATTACCTGCAAAAGATGATTTTCCATACACGATTAGACTTGTTGCTGATATGTTAGAGTCTGATGGTTCTACCTCTATGGCAACGGTGTGCGGTTCAACTATGGCATTAATGCATGCAGGTGTTCCAATAAAAAAAATGATTGCCGGTATTGCTATGGGGTTACTCAAAAATAAAGCTGGTGATATCCGAATCCTTTCAGATATTTCGGGATTTGAAGATGCATTTGGTCTTATGGATTTTAAAGTTGCCGGTTCAAGACAGGGCATAACAGCTTTTCAAATGGATGTTAAATATAAAGGAGGCTTATCAAGAGAGATTCTTGAAGCAGCATTAGAGCAAGCGCGCAAAGGACGCTTGCATATTATGGATGAAATGCAAAAGGTTATGTCGACTCCTAGCCCAACATTATCTAAATTAGTTCCTAAATTAGTAACAGTCAAAATTAATACAGATAAAATTGGCGCAATTATAGGAACTGGTGGCAAGACAATTCGGGAAATAATTGATAAGACTGGTACAAGTATTGATGTTGAGCCTGACGGTCTGATTAAAATTTTTGGTACTCCGGATGCTGATATAGAGATGGCGATTAATTGGGTAAAAACATTGGCCGGTCAAATAGAGCAAGGTGCTATTTATCAAGGCAAGGTTAGACGACTAACTGATTTTGGTATTTTTGTTGAATTAGTACCAGGGCAAGATGGACTTGTGCATATTTCAAATATTCCGCAAGCTTTGCAAAAAACATTCATGAAAGAATTCAAAATTGATGATGTTGTTTCAGTAGAAGTAGTTGAATACAATGACGTAACGGGTAGAATTCGTTTACGTTTATTAAGTTAATGTGCTATATATGAAAAAGGTGATTAACAGATCAAATAAACGTAAATTTGATCTGATTAGAAATGTAAAAATTTCCTTTAATAGTTTTGGCTATGCTACTGGATCAGTTTTATTTGAATTAGGCAATACTAAAGTGTTATGCGCTGTCAGTATCCAACAAGGAGTTCCTCCTTTTTTACGTGGAAGCGGGACAGGTTGGCTAACGGCGGAATATGCTATGTTGCCTACAGCAACTGCTAACCGAATTCAACGTGATTCTTCGAGTGTGAAAAAAAATGGAAGAGCTGTCGAAATTTCTCGATTAATTGGTCGATCATTACGTTCTATTACCCAGCTGGATAGTTTTGGTGAGCGTACTATTGTTGTTGATTGTGATGTATTACAAGCTGATGGCGGGACAAGGACTGCATGCCTAACTGGGGCATATTTAGCATTACACAAGGCTGTTGATTATTGGATTGCGTCTCGTGAATTATCAAAAAACATTTTAACTGATGCATTGGCAGCAATATCCGTTGGCTTGTTAGATGGCCAACCAATATTAGATCTTGATTTTTCAGAAGATAGTAATGTTGATGCTGATTTTAATTTTGTATTAACTAAATCGGGTAAAATTATTGAGATGCAGGGCGGTGCAGAAAAATGTGCTGTTTCTTGGGAAGATTTTGAAACAATGCGTACGCTTGCTAAAAGTGGTGTTGAACAACTATTTGCTATCAGTGGTACTCCTAATGATAAAACTCATGCACCATTGTTTAGTTTGAAGAATCGCCACAATACGTTAAACTAACTCTATGAATTTCTTATATTTTCTTAATCAGACTTCGCATTCCAATTTTTTTAATACAAAGCCATTGATTCTTTTTCGAGGATCAGGAGATTATCCGCTTCTCTTTTTTTCCTTTTTTATTAAAAAGCTTAAATCCCAAAAGATTATAACCGAAACTATTAATCTTTCCCAAGAAGATAGTGCAACAGTAAAGGCTCGGCTAGAAACCAGTTTTCTAGGTCTACCTGTTTTTTACTGGTTGCGCAATGTTACAGATCTTTCTGCACAAAAGCGCGTATATTGGCTTGATTATATTCAACAGTATAATGGATCCAATACTATTGCTTGTTTTATTGATAAAACTCAATCGCTACAATTAAGTAGCAAAGAACTCGTTATTACGATACCGAATAAGGTTGATCAAGCATTATTCATAGCATTGATGAAATTTTTTGATAGGCCGCTTTCAAAACGAAGCATGCAAATTATTACAATTTTATACAAAAAGAATGAATTTCTTACATTAGATAGTGCTTGTATATTGATGTATTATTTAGCTCTGGTTGGCTCGAGCATAGATTATTTTATGAACTATTGGCTAGATACTCTTGTGGCTCCTGAAAAATCGTTGTTTTTATTAAGCCAATATTTTTTTGCTAAAGATTCACAACAGTTTTTTAAGCGATGGTCAACAATTGTGCATGATTATATGCCAGCATTTTGGAGTTCATTTTGGTCGGAGCAGATATGGCGTGCATGTAATTTTGTGAAGTTGACGAAAAATAAAAAAAATTCTGAGGCAAAAAATATAGGATTTAGATTGCCATTTGCTTTTCTTCGACGAGATTGGAAACAGTATACAAGCACAGAGTTAAGCAATGCACATCAGTTTGTCTATGCTATGGATTTTCGATTAAAAAATGGCGGCGCCCCGTTTTCTTTCGATCTGTTTTATGCGAAATTTTTTCTTAACGAATTTAAGATCTAATTTAACCCGCTAACCTCTCTTTCTTTATTTAATCTTGTTTTATTAATTAACTTATTCTATTTTTACTTGAGTATGATAAAAGGTTAGGAGAGGAAATTAATGTGAAGAATTTCTACCTTTTTTTGGTGATAAATATTGGAATATTTAGTCCTTATATTTTTTCAATGGAATCAAATTCTTCTGCTATTAAAGATCATCCAGCAAATATCAAATCATTACAGGAATTGTCTCTAAAGGTAGTTACTAAAAATCTGCATATTCTAGGAGGATCAATAGAGTTACATTCATTATATAAAGAGACATGTAAAGATATTTTAACGATGAATAACTTACAAATTACTGAAGATAATATTACGCAGTATAGCAATTTGTTGCGTTTGCTCAAACAGGATGAGCATCAGTTAAATGAGCCTATTAAGGCTATTGCTCAAAATTTGTGTTGTTATAATAAACGTGGCAAAGATGAATTTAAAGGATTAGTTGCTCGTAGAATACGTACTTTTAATCAGTGGAATGTATTATCTTATACTATTCGCAAAAAAACTGAACGTGCGCGTGACAATCTAGAAAATGATAAGCAATGAAAATCGGATATCACTCTTTTTTACTTCAGAGCAAATCGCTCTGGTTGAATAATACCACCAGAAATGATCATTGCCATTGCTTCTTGACGAGTAAGATCAACGACTGACATGTTTCGTTCAGAAAGAATTACAAAATAACCGCTGGTCGGATTGGGGGTTGTTGGAACAAAAACATTAAAAAACTTTTCTTCCTGATTGGGTGCAAGTTCTCGGGTGAGTTCACTGGTTAAAAATCCAAGACTATAAATTCCTAGACGTGGAAATTCTATAAGCACCACCTGTTTGAATGTAACCTTATCTTGCGGACTAAATGCCATCACTAATTGTTTAATGCCAGAATAAAGTGGACGTATAAGTGGCAACTTAAATAATAATGATTCGATTAGATCAATAAGAGTGCGGAGAATAAAGATTTTAAGAATCATGCCGACTAAAAAAATAAGAAGAATGATAAGTATAACTTCGGCAAAAGGAATCCAGATTAAAAAGCCAGGAGCAAGCCTTCGTACAGGTTCAAGCCAGCTTATGATAAGTTTAAATGAAACATTAAATATCGCGATAGTTAAGGTAATGGGCAGAATGGTAAATAGGCCATTTAAAAATAGTGACCAAAGTGAGTTGATAATACGTGCAAATAAGTTTCGTATTTTTCTTGGTATTGTATTAAGCATAAAGGTCCCCCTATAATGAACTGAGTTCTTGTTGTAACTGTTTTGCTAACTGATTTCCAATAGTGTTTGCATGATTATAATCATCATCTTCGATCATTATTCGTACAACATATTCTGTACCCGAATAGCGAACAATAAGACGACCGGCATGTAATTGTTCTCTGCTTGTTGCTATGTATGAAGCAAGTGGTTCTTGAGTAAGATCTTTTTTGACTCCTATAGGAACATTGATGAGTACTTGCGGATATTTTGTAAATGTATGCATATTCCAATTATTATTGTATATCATACTTTCTAGCACGCGTAGTGCAGTGAAAATACCGTCGCCGGTATTGAGGTAATCGCGGATAATAATATGACCTGATTGTTCTCCACCGATCACAAGTTCTTCTTGTTCAAGACGTTCTGCTACATACTTATCACCAACAGCAGTACGAAGCAATTTTTTCCCTTTATTTTTAATATGCTGTTCCAGTCCTTGATTTGTCATGATGGTGCCAACAACTGCAAGTGTTTGTTGATAATGTGGATGTTCAAGAAGTAAAGCAAGAATATCGTCGCCATCTTTAATATTTCCATGTTTATTAACAGCAATACATCGGTCACCATCACCATCAAATGCAAAGCCTGCGTCAGCATGATATCTATGCACTGCTTGTTGTAAACCTTGAAGATGCAGGGCGCCACACTGATCATTAATATTTCTACCATTTGGTTGATTATTAATAACAATGACCGTTGCTCCAAATTGTTCAAAGATATACTGTGCCAATTGAAATGTTGCACCGTTAGCACAATCTAATACAACTGTTTTTCCCTGTAAAAAATGTGGCTTAAAAAAGCACGTGATTGTATTTGTATATTGTTGTTCTGCTTGAGACCAACATTGTTCAGTACCTAACGTAGAATAATCAACTGATTTTAGCGTAGATGTAATACATAAAACAGAAATAGTTTTCTCATCTTCGTCGCTTAATTTACCTCTTGTTGAATCAATAATTTTAATACCATTATCCTGATAAGGATTGTGTGATGCAGATATGATAATGCCACAATGAAATAAGCCACCTTGTTGAGTTACCTGGCATGCTGTGGGTGTGGGGAGTACGTTGGCATCGTAAATGGTAACTGGATGTAATAATAATCCACTTTTGAGCGCAGCTTTGACAAATGAGCATGAAATCCGTGTATCATGACACAGTAATATCTTTGGATTATCACCATATTTTTGTTGCGCCCATACGGCAATAGCGTGCCCCAATTGTGGAAGTGCTTCTATAGAAAAAGGATAGTTGCCAACACTATTTCTGATGCCGTCAGTGCCAAACATATTGATTTCTGTTGTTTTTGTATCAACCTTATGCAATGAAACTCCTGCTATTAATGCTATAGTTATACAAAAGTGATATATACTGTTCTTCATATAATCTCCTCATTATTTTTGCTGTAAAGTATCTTTTTTTTCATTAACCGTAATGACTATAGTTGATGGAGAATAGTGTAACAATTTAATAGTTTTAGGTAAAAATAAATGTTGAGTATCAATAGCAATCATATTCTGCTCAAGATGTAGTTGTTGACCATCAATGTGTATAGCGAGATTATTCATATCAATAACACTTAAATGTGATCGTTTGCCAGATAAGGTAATGTTAATTGTCTCAGGGGCTTCAATGCTATACTGTTTGTCTACTGAATAAAAGGATAAGGGGATATCTAATTGCATAGTGTAGTACTGTGATTGACTTAAAAGATGCCATAATAAAAAACCTATAATCAATGAACTGATTTTAAGGATTATGTTGCTGGATAGAATCTCTTTGATGCTTACTTCCATAGTATATTTCTCCTTTTTTATTCTGTGTGTTCTGTTTATATATATACTTTTTAAGCATTTTTATTGCATGATGTGCTGAAATATTTTCGAATGTCTTTCCTTGAATAATGATATCAAATGTATGTGTTGTAAAGCTGCCGTGAAGAACAAAAGCATCTGTTTTTGCTGTAATTAATAGTGCATCTGATTTCCATCGAGGCAATTGTTTAGCTTCCTCTGTTATCCACGTTTCATCTGTATTCATTTTCCATGTGGCATTAATCCCAAGAAGTTTACCCTGTGTATTAAGCCATATCATTTTGGTTTGATCAAAAGAGGAGCTTTCTATTAACATATCAAGTAAATCTTTTTGTAATGCTGCATTCACCGGTAATGATGTAATTATGCTATCGTTGAGGTTATCTTTGTGTTCAATAATACAGATTATATTTTTATTGTTATTCAATGCATGTAAACAAGATCGCAGCAGTTCTTCAAGCCAATCTACCTGATGTTGTTTGGGTGTAATATTTTTCAATAAGATAAAATTACGCTGCAATGTTTCTTGATGTATTATTGCAAATAAAGCAATAATAACGGGTGTACATAAAAAAAGAGATGTGCTGATTGTTGTTAATTGTATAACATGAGCAATCACGGCAATAAAACAATAGCCATAAAAGTAGCCAAGTAAATTTTTTTGTTTATCTTTTTTGAGCCACAGCGAAAGATAATATACAATACTTGAGAAAAAGAGAATTTCGACTGCGTCACGCCAACTAAAGAAATAGGTATAATTAAATAGTGTTTGTGGTAGTAAAGAATAAATGTCCATACGATTCTCCCTTTTTGTATATTTCTTTCTATTACCTTAAAATAACTTTTTAATTTTGTATACGATCTCAATCGTATAATTTTTCCAGTTGTTTTACTTTATTCTGCTTTCGCGAGTTACTGGAAGGATGATACAGTTGGGCAGGAAGACTTTTTGTATTTCTTGCGGTATTCTTAAGAAAAAGAGGGTTATATTCCCTGAAATTATGTTATAGGAAAAATATGGCACAGGAAAAAATAGTTTTAACTGGTGATCGACCGACTGGCCCGTTACATTTGGGGCATTATGTGGGCTCACTGATTAATCGAATTGAATTGCAGGATAAATATAAACAATTTGTTATGTTGGCTGATATTCAGGCATTAACCGATACATTTGAGGACCCGCAAAAGGTCCGTGAAAATATTCTTGAAGTTGCACTTGATTATTTGGCAGTTGGTATTGATCCAACCAAAACAACGATCTTTATCCAATCAATGATTCCGCAAATAGCTGAACTGACGATATTTTATTTAAATTTAGTAACGGTTAACCGTCTTAGAAGAAATCCTACCGTGAAAGCAGAAATTAAACAAAAAGGATTTGGGGAGAATGTGACTGCAGGTTTTTTAATGTATCCGATTCATCAAGTTGCAGATATTACGATTGTTAAAGGGAGCCTTGTTCCTGTTGGTGAAGATCAGCTTCCTATGATTGAACAAACTAATGAAATTGTGCGTACCTTTAATCGTATTTATAAAACTGATGTTCTTGTTGAAGCAAAACCGCTTATTTCTGCTGTGCCTCGTCTTCCTGGTATTGATGGTAAAGCAAAGATGAGTAAAACACTTGGTAATGCGATCTTTTTATCTGATCCGGCAGATGTTGTAGCAGAAAAAGTGATGAAAATGTATACCGATCCTGATCATATTCATGTAAGTGATCCAGGTAAAATAGAGGGCAATGTTGTTTTTACCTATCTTGATGTATTTGACCCAGATAAAGAAAAAGCGCAAGAACTAAAAAGACATTATCAACGCGGTGGCCTTGGTGATGTTACCGTCAAAAAACGTTTAATTGAGGTGCTTAACACATTTCTTGATCCAATACGTACACGTAGACAAGAATATGCAAAAAATCCTACTGCAACTATGAAGATCTTATTTGAAGGAACTGAGCATGTTCATGCTATTGCCCAACAAACAATGAAAGAAGTGCGTAAGGCAATGTCTCTAGACTATAAAAATAAGACTATCATTTAAACCATTCTTTTTGCATCACCTTTTTTGTTACTATTACGTCATAGGTAGTTTTTCTTGTACAAGGAGGGTGGTATGAAAAAGAATATGCTCTTCATACCCAGTAAGGGGTTGCTTTACGGTTATGTGGTACCGCTATTAACTATTATCTTTTTTATAGTGCTCATTGGTATTGCTGTTGTTAATATACCTTATACGACCAAGCAGCTTATTGGGAACTTAATGGCAGATGATATTGCTACTCTGCAAGATATTTTTCAACATATTGATGCGCAATGTACAATTATTGATTTTGAATATCAAAAGAACCCTATTAATTTTTTAACCGTTAAAACATTTGTTGGTTCTGAAGTTGGCCCGATGAATTTAACACATCCTGAACGCTGGAAAGGGCCATATCTTGATGATAATCCAACAATGCAGGAAAAAGAATATCAAATAGTGCGTACCAAAAAAGGCTATTTTATAACACCGGGGGATGGCGTGATATTACCAAATGGCAAACGGATCGGTGTCGATATTATTCTTGATGAAAATGCTGATATTGAAATGATAATGCATGATCCAACGATGTTGATGTTTGAAGGTAAGTCACTAGCAGCTTCTTTATCTATTGGTGAATATCGTCAACGAGAACCGTTAGCAATAAGAAGAGAATTGGTAGAAAAGATGTCATGATGAATTTGATGCTTATTATGCTATATTGATAATCAATAAAATAATAATTCAATTAATTATGTTAACGGAAATTCGATTTAATCAATAAGATCAAGAGCATTCATATTGATATTAATTATCCACATCATTTTTTCATGTATTGATGCTGTGCCTGAAGCTCTTACTTGTTTATTAAGTCAAGCAGCGTCTGAGCTAACTTTCTTGCCTCAACAAATAAGTTTAAATAATCAATATCACGAGGAGGTTCTGTTTTTTGCTGCCACTCATTTAAAGATATTTTCTTTAAATGAGTGGCTTGTTCACCAAAATAGAAACGAAGTTCTTCAGGAAATTCTGCAGGAGAATGGTAGCATCCAAGTTCTTTAACTTTTAAAAGGGTTGCAAGCGCATGGGCTGATTCAGTAAAACGTAGAGGAACTCGGTGGATTGGTACAAATCTTTCAAGAAGTTGAAAATTTTTTGGATCCAATGCTTTAAGGGCGGTTTGTTGGGGCTTTTCGTCGGATGGATTTGCTAATGCTTGCGAGCATAGCAATATTTTGCGCTTTAAAATATCATCTAATTTTTTTATTGATGGAGGAGAATATCGATCGCATGGCTGCAGTAAATTTTTAGCGTGTTTTTCATAAATTGCATCTGAAAAAGCTGGGACTAGTTGTTTTTTTGGCTCAGCATAGACTTCAATTGAAACAATAATAAATGCCATTCCAGTTGCTAATCCTAATATTTTTTTCATGTAAGTACTCCTCAAGATAGTTTATGTAACGGTAACTAAAATTGTTATTGTAAAAAAGTATAACAATCGAAGCATTTACTGCAATTTATATTGATTGTAGAAATTGTGCAGCTATTTTTTTCTTTCCTCTTTTAAACTGTACAGTAATGTATACTGTTGTATCACTTTTCTTTTCTACACTTTGTATGATACCGATACCGAATGTTTTATGTTTAACTGGTTGATTTTTCTTCCACATTTTTTTGCTATTTGTGGCTGCATATTGTTTTTGGGTAGCAGGTTCTTTGTTTTGAACGCGTGCAGGTTTAAATGTCATAACTGATGATTGTGATGGTACTTTTATGCCAAACCAGTGGGCAAAAAATGTTTGTAATTGTTCAGGACTCCAATAAGAGCAATCGTTTAGTGGAAGCAACTTCTTTGGTATCTCATGTAAAAATCTAGAAGCTTGTTGATCAGTCATTTGGCCGAATGAATAGCGATAACGAGCTCGAGTTAACAGTAAATATTCTTTGGCACGTGTGATACCAACATATAAAAGACGTCGTTCCTCTTCAAGCGAATCATCATTAGTTAATGAGCGAGAGCTTGGCAGTAATCCTTCTTCCAGTCCGGCTATAATAACAACATCAAATTCTAAGCCTTTTGCTGCATGCAATGTCATCAGAACAACCGCATTGTGTTCTTCTTTATTCTGAGCAGTTGTTTTTTCTTGCATAAGTGCAATTTCATCTAATAATTGCGTGAGCGTTGTGATCTCTTGTGTTTCAAAATGGTTGAGCGCATTAATAAGTTCTTTAATATTTGCAATGCGTTCTTCGGCTTCTTCGTGATCATATGTTTTTTTCAAATGGTTGATATAGCCGATTGTTGTAATAATCTGTTCTATAGCCTTACTCGGTTTATCAGATGGATGTAAATTATCAAAACAACTGATAAAGTGAGTGAGAGAAGCTTTTTTAGTTCGTGTTAACGTTTCTTCTTCAAGTAATTTTTGTGCAATATCTTTGAATGTGCAAAACGGTTCATGAAGCCAACGTGTATAAAAAGTGTCTTCAAATGCTGCCCCTAATCCTCTGG
>SDBV01002564.1_pt1 | contig 27120 bp, 23 predicted proteins | sample 2277081 | NCBI WGS metagenome assembly SDBV01 (sample SAMN10402039, study PRJNA504765) | marine sediment metagenome | isolation source: marine sediment core GS10_PC15, 223 cmbsf | place: Arctic Ocean: Southern Knipovich Ridge | collected 2010 | reverse complement strand
GTTGGTTTTGTGGCCCAAAGCGATGTACCCCGAATACCTCACCGATTTCAATATACTCTTCTGCCCGTCGTCCGCATCGAAGGGCGGCACACTTGATGCCATTGAGGCATTGCAGGATGGCAATCAGATTCTACCCACGGGCAACATGAAGCTCCGGGGCGGCGCCGTAGATGATTTGTCCGACTTCTTTTCGCGCTACAACGTGGGCGATTACATATCCTATACCTACGTCGCCTACGCCACGACGGCGGATTCCGATATGATCGGCATGCATGTGGCCAGGGACAACGGCCCACCACAAGACCCGGCGGATCTGATCATGGATTTGAACGGCAAGATTTCAAGCGGTCCGAAATGGATTATGGACCAGTTCCCCACCATTACACCGACCGGCTCGGGTGGCTCGGGAACCACCATTTATCGGCTCAAGGAAGGCATCGAAAGATTCATGATCACGGACATCAACAATCCCGCGGGCAGCGCTGTCTCCCAAAGCAGTTTGCCTGTGTATTGGGACACCTTCCCTGACGGACACTTCGACAATCCTGCCACGAACGGCGACCAGGTCGGCACGGTCGGCTTTAATCACATTCCCGGCGGCGCCAACATCCTGTATATGGATGGCCATGTCGAGTTCAAGAAGTATAATCGGAGTCCCCAGCCAGGCATATCCGAAGGCGAGTTCCCCATGACGGCCCTCGTGGCGAAGTTCCAGGGCCGCAAGAATGGCGGTTCGGCGGGTAAAGTCTTGGAATTTGAGATTGTTCCGTAGTCTGTTATGAAGCAGTGAAACCGCGGGCCCTGTGAAACAATGGTATAAGAGCGTATAATCAAGAACCGTGGAGAACGTTCCTTTTTGAATCAGAGTATGGTTTAGAAGGCATAATGATTGGTCCTTGGCTGATTATGACAAACTTCGTTCCCTTTTTTGTTTTCGTTCTGGCGATTTAGTCGCTTTTTAAGTCCAATTCGGCGAGTTCGCGGGAAGTATATATAGACCATGAACACAGAATATGAAGAAATAGCTGCAAAAGCATCGACTCAGGAGGAGTTTTTGAGGGTCTTTCTCGCCAATGAGCGGGAGATCTACCGGTACGTTGGCGTGCTGGTGCCCCCGACTGCCGACGCTCAGGAGATTGTTCAGCAGACAGCGATCGCGCTGTGGGAGAAATTTGACCAGTACGATACGTCAAGGCCCTTCGCTCCTTGGGCCTGCCGCTTCGCATTGAACATCGCCCGGCAGTGGATGACCCGTCGAAAGCGCTGGAAGACGTTGCTCGATGGAGGGCTTGCGGAGGAATTGGCGCTGCGCCGGGAACAGCTCAAGCCGGAGTTTGATGACCGATTAACGCATCTCGAACACTGCCTGAAGAAACTCCCCGAAAGACAGAGCTATTTGGTCGAGGGATATTACTTTCAAAAGTCGAGCGTCGAGACAATTGCCCAAAAGGCTCAACGGACGGTGGACGCGGTCTACAAGGCGCTTCAGCGCATCCGGCGGCAGTTACGGGAATGTGTTGAGCGTTCTATTCAAGAGGAGGCGAAGCAATGAAATTTCCCTCGCCCGAATTTGATACCGCGGTCGCGTCATTGTGCCATGGCACAATCAGTGACGAGGCTCTGGCAGAATTACATGGTCTTTTGAGTGCCGATTCGGATGCACGAGATGAATATCTTTGGCGTGTGGAAGTACACGGTGAACTTGCGTCGGGCGAGATGGACTTTCGGCATTCTTCTGCGCGAGAAGAGGCCGATGACAACCTTATAGCCTTTCCAGCGTCTGCACGTGTTGAGACTCAGGCCGGGCGGCGGCGATATCCATCGACACTAGTTGCGGTGGCCGCGCTCGCTTTAATTATTCTGGGCGCTGGAATGTGGGCTTGGCATATGTCGCGGACTTCGCAGGTTCAATCAGAGGCCGTTGCTCATTTTACGGGATTGCAGGATTGTCGTTGGATGGTCTCCACCACCAGTATTGGCAGTGGCGATACCATCCATACCGGGCAGCGAATCGAGTTGGCATCAGGATCGGCCGAAATACAATTTAACAGCGGAGCCCGCGTGGCAATACTTGGTCCAGCGATTCTTGAGCCGCTTACGCAAAACAGCGCGTTTCTGATGTTGGGGCAGGTTCGGCTTGTGGCGGAAACACCGGAATCGAAGGGATTCACCCTGCTGACGCCAACTTCGGAATTTCTGGATATTGGCACGGCCTTTACCGCAAAGGTGACGCCCGATGGGCTCAGCCGCCTGGACGTTTCTGAAGGTGAGGTGCATGTCCTGCTGGATGGCATGGATTCTTCGCCGCGGCTGAGGGCCGGTGAAACACTGTACATCGAGCCGGGCGAACGACAGGTCATGACGCGCATCGAACAGGGTGACGAAACGGCCGCCTTTCGCTTCCCAACTATCGAGCCGCCCAGCCGCCAGGACTACGCGGACCAAGCCTTTGGCCGCGCCAACATTCGTGTGGTGCAAGGCCAGCTCAGAAAGCGTGCTGGCCCTAGCCGGAGCGGTCCCGTTGCCTTACTGCTCGACGGAGCGGGACAGTCGCGACAGGACTTTCCAGAGGAGTCAGTGTTTTTCGAGGAACGTTCCGGAGTCCGTGTTCAGGGCGGTTCCAGGGGCAGTTTCCTGCTCGATTTGGGTCAACCGATTTCAGTCACGAAGATCAATTCGTATTCGTGGCATAAGCATGAGAGGCGTGAGGAACATCGCCGGGCAATCCAGTGTTTTACGCTTTACGGCTTTTCAGGTGACCAGTTACCCGACATGACGTTTGCGCCGAATCGTGACGGTTGGACGCGTATCGCCCGGGTCAATACTGACGATTTCTTCGAAGTTGAAGCACCGCTTGAGCGGCCCGCACAGCAAGTCTGTTCGGTCACAGCGGCTCAAGGAGAGATCGGGCATTTCCGTTATCTGCTCTGGGATGTGCTCGGCGGCACGTTTTTTGGTGAGTTCGATGTCTATGGTGAACCATCACAGCCTTCATTGACATCGGAATGATGAATGCATGCGCCTGCCCGCCATTATCAAATGGCCTCGTGTCGTCGCCGCTCCACGTGTGAGCGCGGTTCCGTATGTCACTTCCGACATCTTGCCACACTGATTGACATCGTCGGCGTGACGCATCCCAAGCCTCCGTGGAACGAAGCCTCACGGGTGCTGACTATTGATGCGCGGTCCGTGATGAATGTTTTGGATTGAAAACACAGCGATTGTCGGAAGAACGAAGACAAAACGGAGAAGGAGAATAATTCATGTCAAGAACGTCACGTCGTCAATTTCTAAAACAGTCGACCGCGCTGGGCGCGTTGGCCACGGCGGGGTGCGCCACCACCACGCGCAGCCGTGGCCTCAATGAAAAATTGCAAGTTGGTTTTATCGCCGTGGGCGGCCGTGCCGGCGCACACACCAAGGCCGCTTTTGAGGCAGGCTGTCAATGCGTGGCCTTCGCCGAGGTGGACAAGACTCGCTGGGGCGGCGTTCTTGACCGGGAAGGCTGGGGGGAGGCGAAAGGATACACTGACTGGCGAAAGCTCTTTGAGAATCACGCTAAAGAACTGGACATAATTTTCGTTGCCGCACCGGATCACAACCACTTCGCCCCTTCTATGACGGCGATTTCAATGGGAATCCATTGCTACACCGAAAAGCCGTTGGCATGGTCCGTGCGTGAAGCCCTGCTGCTGGAGAAAGCGTACAAGAAAAACAAAAACGTCGTCACGCAAATGGGCAACCAGGGGCATGCGGGCATGGGTTGGCGCATGGCCTACGAATACGTCAAAGCCGGCGCTATAGGCGAAATCAAAGAATTCCATAGCTGGACGAATCGTCCGGTGTGGCCTCAAGGCGGCAAGCGTCCCGATTGGACCGACCCCGTCCCTGACAGCCTGGACTGGGAGGCCTGGATTGGCGCCGCGCCTATGCGCCCCTACGCCGGACCTCATGAAAGCATTTCCAGAGGCCGTGGGCCTTATCATCCGTTCAATTGGCGCGGTGTGGTCGATTTCGGCTGCGGCGCGCTAGGTGATATGGCCTGCCACATTACCGATGGCGTTTACGGGATCATGGAACCTGACTATGCGGCTACTGCCGAGCCGGTAATCATGACCGGTCCAGTGGAAGAACAGTGGCCAGGTGGAATGGTGGTTAAATCCACCTTCCGTGCCAAAGGCGACTGGCCCGCATTTGCGACATACTGGTATGAGGGCAAAGACAAGAACGGCAAACCCTTCATGCCAGAAATGCCCGAGGAGCTTAAGGCAGAAGGACAAAAACTACCCACGAACGGCAATATCATTATCGGTACCAAGGGTAAATTGATGAGCAGTGGCGCCTATTGGGGAAGCCCGCAGCTGATTCCGTATTCCCGGACCAAAGAATTTGGCCGCCCACCAGAGTTGCTGGAACGCTCGCCCGGCCACCACGCAGAGTTCTTCATGGCGTGCCGGGGTGAGAAGCCGCGCGAATATAGCAAATCCAACTTCTCGTACTCCGGCCCCATGACGACGAATATTCAGCTTATTAATCTCTGCGCCCGGGCCGGAAAGAAGATCGAGCTGAACGAGGAAGGCAAGGTCACCAGCGATCCGGCCATCAACGAACTCGCATGGCGCGAACCGCGCGAAGGCTGGGGTCCCCTGGAAATGAATGTCTAAAACAGAATTGAAAGGGCCTATTCATGAACAAGAACCTGTTTTGCGTAATCACCCTGATGACCTTGGTCTTGTACGGCTTTTCCGCTTGCGCCGAGAACCCGTATGTCGGCTATTATGCATTGACTATCCCCGGTGGCGGTCCCGGCTGGCTCGGGGTTACCCAGGAAAACGGAGAACTGGAGGCCGGTGTCCTTTGGGGAGGCGGCAGCGTGAAGCCGGTGAGCTCAGTTAAAGTAGAAGGCGAACAACTCGTAATCACACGCGTCCAGGTGGAGCGGCGCGGAGCCAACAAAGGCAAGAAAGTCACTGAAACCATCACGGCGAGGTTGTCGGGGGACAACCTGAAACTCGTTACCGTCAAAGCCGGGCCTGACGGCAAGAAATATGGCAAAGCAGATTTCAGCGGCAAGCGCATACCGCCTTTGCCCCCTGAACCAGACCTCGCCAAGGCAAGATACGGCAAACCCGTCGCCCTATTCAACGGCAAGGACCTGGACGGTTGGGAATTGACCAATCCCAACAACGCCAACGGCTGGGTTGCGGAAGACGGCCAGTTGGTCAACAAGGCCGTTCAGCCCGAAAGCGGCAAGCATATTGCATACGGAAACCTTAAGACCCTCGCCGAGTTTGAAGACTTCAATCTGAAGCTGGAGGTCAACGTGCCGGCGAAATCGAACAGCGGCATCTATCTGCGGGGCATCTACGAACTTCAAATCCTCGACTCGTATGGAAAGCAGCCGAGCCCCCACAACATGGGCGCAATCTATAGCCGCATCACGCCGGGCGTAAGCGCGGAGAAACCAGCGGGACAATGGCAAAGTCTGGATATTACCTTGCTGGACCGCCACGTAACCGTTGTGTTGAACGGTAAGACGATTATCGACAATGAGCCGCTGCTGGGTTGCACCGGCGGCGCGCTCTGGTCAGATCCCATGCGGCCCGGCCCACTGTACCTGCAAGGCAATCATGGCCCGGCAAGTTTCAGGGACATTGTGCTTACGCCAATCGTCAAAAAGTAAATCATTATCTCGCCGCAAGGTTTAGTTACGAAACAACTCATCAGAAGCCATCCCAAAAGCCCGCGGGGAGGTCAGATTGCAAATGGTGGTTATTCTAAGCGAAAGGATCTAAAATGAAGAAAGCTGTGTGCATCGTCTTTGCCTTTATGGCGCTCGCGCCGGCCTATGCGGAGCAGGTATATGAAACCAATCCCCCGAGAGGAGCATCCATGAACAGAAACTGGTTGAAGGAAAAAGTAATTGCAGTCATGACTACATTGCTCGCCATAAGTTGTATAGGCTCATCGGCTTTTGCCGGCGAAAAGCCCAACATACTATTCATATTTGCCGACGACTGGGGCTGGGGCGATTTAAGCTGCCATGGGCATCCGTATGTCAAAACGCCAAACATCGACCGGCTAGCCGAGGAAGGTATGGATTTCCATCGCTTTGTGGTGGCCAGCGGGGTGTGTTCCCCAAGCCGCACCGCGGTGATGACGGGACATTTCCCGGCCCGCTACAACATTGACGGACACTTCGCCTGGGCTAACCAGAATGCCAAGCGCAATATGCCCGACTGGCTCGACCCGCAGGCGCCGCTGTTGCCCCGCTTTCTAAAGCAGGCGGGGTATGCCACGGCCCACTTTGGCAAATGGCATCTATCCAACAACATGATTCCGGATTCGCCCTTGCCCAGCGAATACGGATACGACGTATACGGCGCGTTCAATTGCGCGGGCGAACAAATGCCTGTTCATGAAGACGCGCGCAACGCCATTGCCTTCATCAAAAAGAGCCACCGCAAGAACAAACCGTTCTTTATCAACCTGTGGCTGCACGAGTCCCATACTCCGTTCCACACGGTGCCCAAGTACCGCTGGCGTTTCCGCGACCTTGACGAGCCGGACAACATATACGCATCTGTCTTGTCCCATGCCGACGACCGCATCGGCGAGGTATTGGACACGCTGGATAGTTTGGAGCTAACCGAGAACACCCTGGTCATCTTTAGCTCAGACAACGGCCCCGCGCGGGCCGCCGGATCTTCGGAACTGACCTTGATGCACGACACGGCCACGGGAGCAGGCTATGGTATAGCCGCCTCGAAAGGCATTACCGGAGGAAGAAGGGGCTACAAAGCCTCGCTCTTCGAAGGGGGCATCGGCGTTCCCTTCATAGCACGTTGGCCAGGCAAGATTCCCGCGGGCAAAGTAGATAAGACCACTATCATTTCGGCGTTGGACCTGCTTCCCACATTTTGTGAAATCGCAGACGCGCAACTGCCCTCAACCTACACGCCGGACGGCATCAGCCAGCTCTCCACCCTTTTGGGCAAAAGGCCCCCTCTGCGCACAAGACCGCTGTTCTGGAAATACCCTTCCCCCTGGCCGGCTCCCGAGAACAAGTCCGACCATTGGGTTTCTTATGCCGTCCTGGATTCCCCCTGGAAGCTGGTGACAAATCGGGACTCCAGTTACGCGGAACTCTTCGACATCGTCGCGGACCCCTACGAGAAAAACGACCTAAAGAACGAACAACCGGAAGTCGTGGAGAAGCTGCTAAAGATGCTCGACCAATGGAACGAATCGTTGCCCAGTCACCCGGATAAGCGATTATTCTCGGCAGAACGGAACTAAAACGAACGGGAACAGTAACATGAGACACCCTCATATTTGTGTTTTGCTGTTTCTTCTACTGACATCTATTGGCGGTCTATATGTCGCGGAAGCCTCCCCGAAGCCAAACATTATCATCATTTTCGCCGACGACATGGGCTATGGCGATTGTAGTGTAAACAACATTAAGTGTATCCGTATCGATGATTGGAAACTGGTCGATAACGCAAAAGGAAAAGGTAAGAAAGCAGCGGCTCAATCACGTTATGAACTCTATAATCTAGCAAATGATCCTTCGGAAGAGAAAGACATTTCCAACAAGAATCCGGAAATGAAGCTTCAGTTAACGAGACAATTTGAAGAGTATATTGCCAATCGAAGATTGAAAGATGGAGCACAGTAACCGTGAGGTTCTTCAGCCATGTGACTCTGCCACTCCAGAAGGGCACCAGTGGTAAAAGCCTACGTCAATGCCGGCCCATCAAATTCACTGCGCACACGGTACGCATTCATTCTTCGCCTTCGTCCGACAGAGTACCCCTATTCCAGAACTTGGTACGATATGAGAACTCCAAGGGATTGGCGTGGTCTTAAGAAAACGGGAGTTCATGCTTCATGAGCCGGTTGAACGTGTTCCGGCTTAGCCGCTTTGTCCTTTTCAAAACGCACAACTTTATGCCCACACACCTTTTGATAGGCTCGAAGATCCTCACAAATGCGGTGGAGATCCCCATCGAATTTCCGGGTATGTTCCAAGCGATATGCTCTGACTTCATCCACTATCGGATCACTCATCATTCTTCTCCCATAAACGCTTTTGCGCTTGCTGTCCATCTCCGCGCTCCGCCTCTTGAAGAACTAAAGCTGAAACATAAGGATCATACAACTCTCCAAGTTTGTCCCAGAACAGTTGTGTTGCTTGCTGATGGGCTGCCATACGAATGTCGCGGCTCAAACGAGCCGTGTAGTAACTGACCACAGATGTTTCGATGTATACCTTATACATTTTCCGGACGTCCTGTACTGTTGTCAACCTCCTGCCCATTATACCATAATCATTTCCATACGGCCTGAAACACTTTGGCGATGACTACTCGTCAATAAGGTTCACTGTGTCCGACAGGTTCTTTGGCGATAGGTGTGCGTAGATCATGGTCATTTCAAGGGTCGAATTGCCCAACAGTTCGCGAACAACATTGAGGTCACATCCGCCGGCATCAACATTGTTGAAACGGTGACCATCGCGAGATTTGAACACAAACCCATCGTCGAATGTTTGTGCTTGTCAGTCGCGCAACGTTGCCAGTGCTGTGGCGTTTAGCGGAACGCGCCGTGTCTTGCCACTCTTAGTTGTTTAGTCGCGAATCGTTGTGAGGAAAGTCGTTGATTCACAGAGCGATTCCGGGAAACAGGCCCTGTCGGCTCATAACCTAAGGTCGGAGCCGGGAAGACTGCCGAAAGAAGGAACTTACTTATCCACTGTACCCCCCCATGTGACTGTGGCCCAAACTGTGGCCCATGGTGGGTGGTTTTGTGCAGTTTTCTGCGTTGTAACGCAAGTTTTGAATTTGTGTAAGCGGTTTATGTACAGGGTATCACAAGTATATGCAGTTTCGTGCAACGGGCGGTTGTATGGTTCAGGACCATGTGGGGGAAACCCCGTGGAGGTTCAAGTCCTCTCTCCGGCACCATTATTAAACCCTTGTAAGCAGGCGACTTACGTAAGTTTCTAAGTTGCCTGTTTTCTTTTTCTTTACATCCCTGTACAGTGTTTTGTGCAGCTTATTGCAGTTTGCTGCGTGTCTCAAGGAGATGTCATGGCAGGGTTGAGCGAGCGTGGTAAGACCTAGCTATATCTTACCTGGACACAATCCTGCCGAGCGCCGTGTCTCTTTTTCTTCTGTTGAGACACTTTATAGCGCTTGAGCTAAACGTAATCACTCGGCCTGCTTCTTGGGAAGAGTCAACGTTTCCCAAATGCCCTCGACAAGAAGCGGGTTGAAGACGTCCACGCCCTGCACGGCAAAACGTTGCTCGCCATTGTAAAGAACCGCTCCGGCGGTGAGGTTGTGCGTCCCGAAAACTGATCCGCCTTTGTTCCTAATCCCAGGTTTCTTATTCGAGACCGGGACCGGAAGTTTCCAGACGAATTCAACAAGTTTTGGAAGACCGAAGACGCGCGGTGCATTCGCATTCCCGTGAAGGCCGCAAAGGCAAATTCGTTTGTCGAGACGTATATAGGGAAGATGAAGGCCGAAACGCTGAACCATTTCATCTGCTCCAGCCGAGGGCATTTGGATCATATATTTCGTGTTTGACTGAAATATTATCATGAGAAAAGGCTGCATAGTGGCGTGGGTCGCGACAACACGGTTCTCGATGAAAACTTCGTACCAATGACCGAGGGTCGCGTCCGCTGCAAGTCTGAACTTGGTGGACAGCGAGTCAAGAAGAAGCGCTTACGAACGACCATTTGTCCGTATGTGCGTTGCCATTTGTCCACGCAAGAGCTGAAAAGCCCTGGCAGTAAAGGCCATACTTAATTCTTGACGGAAATAGTTGTCACTCGTAAGGCCATACTAAGTCCAGGAAAAGTTCCCTTTTTCCGTTTCTGGCGAGGTGTTTCACTGGCCTAACGCAGAGCCCGAGTCCTCATGTTTCCGTGTTGGCGTTTTACTACCTTCAAGATACCACCTCATCTAAGGCATTTCCTGCGGTCCGTTTGCTCCACCGGCTCGCACACCAGGGCAATGGCTTCCTGCGCATTCTCCAGGCGTTCCCGGCCCTTGCTCAGCCTGTCCTGCATCATAATCTGCGGCTCGGGATCATGTTCACCATGATCAAGCTTGGAGGTGTAGACGGCGATGGCCTTCTCCTGGGCTGTGCGAGCTGAAACCAAACCATACACTCACTGCGCCAAGTTCCACGCCCCCCTTTCTTGCTGACAGAATTCGACGCAAATGTGAGTCGCATACAACTCAAATACCCAAGAAAACCAGGCGCAAACGTTTGGATGAGTTTTTTGACCAGACGGCCTCACAGGAAGGAACTCAAGTAGCGCGACATGCAGGGACAGGTTGTTCTGAGTGCTGCTGTCCCGAATTTGGAAGGGGTGGCGCGATGCCGTCCATATTGTCCGACCGGCAACAGTGGTGTGCTGGCACAAGAGGGCTTTCGAATTACCTTATCAGCGGTCAGTCACTTTTGGTCTGGCGTATGGATATATAGGATGCGATATTCGCTTCCTCCTCAGCTTGCCAAGCCCTGCGCTTGTCCATCTTGTTCTGGTATAAGGCCTTATCATCGTTGGACATGCTTTCGGTGTACTCGCCGTCATGAGGTACGAGCAGATCTATCCAGGCAGCTATCTTATCCAACTCTTCCCGGGTCATTTCCACCGGGGGTATGTGGTCTTCTATCATCTCAAAAACAGGGCTTTTCGACGAACCCGCGATATAGGGGGGTAAGAGCGTAGGAATGCTCTGCGGACTGAGCCAGTTGAGATATTTGGTGGCGACATCGTTGCGCCCATCAGCGTCAAAAATCGGGGGTCCGGGGATATGGTCACTTCTCGCGTACGCCTGGTTCTGGCTGACGAGATTATGGTAGGAACGGGCATAGTTGAGGCGATCTCTTCTGCCGACGATGCGTGGATTTTCGGAAAGGTCTACCCCATTGGTAGTTGACGCATTATGGCAGGACACACAGCGCTTGTCCCAGATAGGCTGTATGATTTTCGTATAACTGAATCCGGCATCAGCGGGGACATCGTAAAAAGGAGAAAGTGCCTGCGGCCCTCTCTGGCTTGCGATGGAACGCGCGGCAACCGGAGGGGCTTCCAACCTTGATTCATGGCAGCCAATACAGGAAAAAGTCTCCCCCGGCTGCAGCGTCGACCAGGATCGCATGGTCTGCACCACATGACCGTTTCCATCAATGGCCTGGAAATAGACCGGCGTCCGGGCCGGTACCTCAAAGGCCGCGGAACCGTCACGGTACACCTCGGCCTCGCCGAGAATCGCCTTGGCGTCCCAACTCGTGTTTCTCGCGCCGACCGGAGTCTTCACTCCTCCCCCGCCCGCGGGACCCCGATTACCGTTGCCACCCACCACCGCTGCCCGGTATTTAAGCGCCACTACCCTTAATTTCTTAATCGTACCCTTCGGCACATTTGCCAGCCCCGGGCCATGATATATATTTTCCATGGTGAACACGCCGGTGTCCTTGCGATAATCCACGGTCGAAGCCGGAAGGTGAGGAGGGACCCGGGCCGCCAGCAGCACCGGATGGTTGCACGAAGTGTCCGGATCGGATGCAAGCACCACATATCGGCCATCGGCATGCATAAACACCAGGTTGTAATGGGTTTCAGGCGCTTTCTTGGTTTCAGGCCCCTGCTTGTATGACACTAGAAAATGGGACTCATCAAGCGGATAAGGGTACTTCCATCGATTGCCATCTCTTCTCGCAAAATTGGGTTCTTTGGGCTGATTTGCCGCCTGCTTGACTGGTGCGAGAAAGATGACGCCAGCCTCCTCTTCAGAAGCCAGGGCAGGATCCACAATCGCCAATCTGCCCGATTGCGGGGTCCCGTGTCCCGCCGCTATAAACATCACCTTGCCATTGCTGTTTGGGATGGCGCGCGAATGCAGCATGGAAGTGGGGAACCATGAATTATTGCCGTACAGAGCGGTTTGAGCCGTGCCGTCGGGCTTCATTTGGAAAAGGTTCTGGGGCCAGTATTGCCCCCGGTCGTTATACTCCCACCGCGTGTATAGAATTCTACCGTCCGGCGTCACGGTAGGGTAATTGGTATGAACCTGATCGAAGCCCAACCGCCGCATGTATTTACCATCCTTATCGCAGATAAACATATTGCAGGATTCCTGCACAAAGCAGTCAACGATGCTGACATTTCGCGTGGAACTGAAAATGATATCGCCGTTGGGCAGGTAACAGCCCTCAAAATCGGCATGACCAAGACCAGAGGTGAGCTGCCGAACGTCCCTGCTTTCAGCATCCATTTCAAAAAGATGATAATCATGATTGCGGTCACTTTTTTTCCAGGAAAAGAGTAGTTTCTTTCCATCAAAAGATACGTCCGGATCGCGGATCATTCCATTGGGGCTGTCGAGTAGTATATCCGTCTTGGTGGTGTAGTCCTTATTGATGGTCAGGAGACAGAGGGCGCTGCCCGGTTGCCAGGCACGCCACTTCATGTAACGTTCGTTATCGTTGGAGTATGCGTCGGAAAGGGCTTCGGTATATGCGTAATGTTCACCACGCCTGCGCGAGTGTTTGACGAATACGATTTGTCTGATGGAAGATATGTAGGGTTCGAGCAGTTGGGCTTTTGCCCGGTTGTCGCCTCCTATATCAACGGGCTGCGCAATCAAAGCTTCAAGAGATAGCAAATAGATACAAGAAACGGCTAGAATATATTTCACATGCATAAGCTCATTTCCGTTCTTTTGTTAGTTTCTGCGCGAAAACCCATTTTAAGAATACCGGCTCCGAATCACAGCGGTCGCTGCTGAATTGGGTAACGCCATTATCAGCGCCGGTAATCATTTTGCGTGCAACAGGATGACCGTCACCGACCCAGGTGGTGAACTTCATGTTTCCACCTATTTCTTTCATTTCTGCAAATACTGTTCTGGCACGTTCAATTCTATCCTGGTCGCCGAAAAAAATCCACATAGGAATATCCTTGATCGATGAAACATCAATATACTTCGGATCAGATTCTATGAATGAATATGTCCCGAAACCTCCCTCTGAGTGGCCTAAGACATATCTCTTTTTCATTTCTACTTCCTCAAAAAAGGCATTCAGTGTTGTGTGCATTCCGGTCAAAAGATTATTTGAAGTCCGCTCCTTTGTCCGACGGGAGGCTTTTATGCCACGCCACGAGTTTTGCGGTCAGCTCCTTCGTTAGTGCGGGCTGCTTGTCCGTCAGATTCGTTGTTTCGCCGAGTTCTTCGGAGAGGTTGTAGAGCTCAGGCCGACTGCCATCGTAATCGCAGTAGAACTTCCATTGTTTGTACCGCATGGCCAGATCGGGCAGGTTTATGTCGCCTTTGTATTGTTTGCGGTCCGGCGGACGGCGGAAGTAGATCGGCGCTTTGCGCGATTGCTGTTTCTCGCCTAGCAGAGTCTTGCTCAATTCTTCGCCGTCAAAGTGTGCATTTTTCGGTGGCTCTGCACCTGCGATTTCAAGAAGCGATGGGACTATATCAATAGCGGCAAACACAGACTCGGAGTTGCGTGTTCCCATAACCTTCTTCTTTATCAAGCCTGGCGCCCACACAACCAGCGGCGAACGGACACCCGCTTCATATAGCGTAGCTTTCTGCCCTCTCATGCCGATTGACCGCCCCTGGCCTCTCGCCGGGCCGTTGTCCGAACAGACGAGTATCATGGTATTGTTACGAAGTGCCGGGGTTTCCTTGATATAGCTAAAAAGAGGCGCAAGCTGAGCGTCCATATTCTCGAGCACGGCCATGTATTTCTCGCGTGGCTCGTCCTTCCACTTGTCCAGCGGCGGGTAGAGCGGGCCGTGTACGTCATCGGGCCAGACGTTCACATAGAACGGTTGGCCCTTGGTCTCTGCCTTCTTGATGAACGTCAGGGCCGCATCGGCAAAGCCGCCGGTGACCTTGGAGCGGTCCATCCAGGTGATTTCTTCGGGCTTGCCCAGATTGCGGGAGTTGTGATCGCAGATGAAAGGTTCCTCTTTGCCGGGACTGTAGCAATGGTTTAGCAGGCGTTTGCCGAGTCCCTCGAAATTGGTCAGCGACTCATCGAATCCGTATTCGGTAATATGCGGGCAAGTGTCATCATCGCGCTGTCCGCCCATATGCCACTTGCCAAAGTGGCCGGTTGCGTAGCCGACTTCTTTGAGACTGCGTGCAACCATGGGCGCTTTCGTGTCCAGGTACTGCACCATACCGCGTTTCTCGTTGTTCTTGCGGTAACAGAGGTATGAGGTGATCTTCCATCGTTGTGGATACTGACCGGTCGAGATCGCCACACGTGATGGCGAGCATATGGGTGAGTTAACATAGAACTGCTCAAAGGCGATGCCTTCGGACGCGAGGCTGTCGATCTGCGGGGTCTTCGCCATGTCATTGCCAAAGCAGGAGAAGTCCGAGTATCCCATGTCATCAATGAAGACGAGGATGATGTTGGGCCTTTTCTCTTCGGCAGCGCTTTCCATCAAACCCTGCGGCGATTGCGAAATGCTGGCCTGATCAGGTGCGACAGCGAGAATAGGTGCACTTAAAACACATACAAAAACAATCAGTATGAAAATCCTGGGTATTCTATTGCTCATTATTCTGTTCCTTTCATAATCGGGACTCCCGGTTGTCTTCAAACATTTGCAGTGAATTTTTTTGAAACTCCTGATTCATGATAGCTTTTGTTATTTCGTTGGTGTTCCTGCTGGATATATATCTTTAACTTCTTGTACATCAATCTTCTTTGGATTGAAGTGATCCCCTGAGGATATGCATATCCTTCTCCTTGATTGTCCCTCTCTTTGCATTATTCAAAAGAAGCAATCTTTTAAATTCACGTCCTCTCAGGGGATCTTCAGCGTCTGCTGTTTTCAGGTAATCCATAAGATCATTGTGCAGTTCTTCAGCTATTTCAGGCTTTACATACGCCAGGTTTTTGCTTTCTTCGATATCCTCAGAAAGATCAAACATCAATAAATTGACATTATCCCAACACTTGACCAACTTATAATCCCCCTTGCGTATAGCTGAATACGAGAGAGTCCACTCAGGGAAATGAAAGACCATAAAGTCATAAGGGCGTTTCACCTCTCCCTTGCCGCCATTTTCAAACAGGGGACGCAAACTTCCTCCGTCCATCTCTTCAGGCAATGGGTTTTTATTGCCGATCAGGTCGCTTATCGTCGGGAAAAAGTCCCAGCATACCACGGGCACATCACAGAAAGAGTTGGGTTTGATTCCAGGGCCACGCACAACCATCGGGACACGAATACCGCCTTCCATCAAACTTCCTTTCCCTTCTTGAAGCGGCAGATTTCCCCGAAAACCGCCGCCGTTATCGGATACGTAGATGATGTATGTATTCTCGGTTATCCCAAGTTTATCGACCTTATCCAGCAATAATCCCAGGCCTGTATCCAAGTCTTCAATCATAGCAGCATAAAGCTCCAGGTCTGGATCGTCTCCTGGAATAAGTTTCTGATATTTGCTGATTGTTGATTTGAGAGCAGCGTGCTGGACATGGGGAGCGTAATGAGATAGCTGAAGGTAGAAGGGACGTCCTGCCTTTACCTGTTGTTCCATAAATTGGTTGGCTTTCTTGGCGACACTAAAAATCTGCTTGGGATTATCATCCGGCAAAGGAACCCGCTTGCCATTGACCTTATGGGTGTTCCCATCGCCGTTAGTATTGCTTCCGTCCGTTACGTCGTAACCCATATCTTCAGGCGAACGTTTAATATGCCATTTGCCAAAGTGGGCGGTAACATAGTCGGGATCCGCACCTTTTATCATTTCTGGAAGCGTTACCCTGTCGTTGTTCATGGGCATTAGCCCAGCATGTGTTGTGGTGTGCGTCCGTGCGGGGGTAAGCCCGAATTGAATACTGTGGCGTGTGGGAGAACATATAGGCCCCCCCGCGTATGCATTGGAAAACCGCATTCCTTGACTGGCCAGTCTTTCAAGATTGGGCGTTCTATAGATATTGCTTTTAGAATCAGGCCTATTCTCCATCAACTGCAACGAGGTATCCACCCACCCCTGATCATCGGAAAGAAAAAGTATAAAATTTGGCTTATTAGAGCTCTCAGCGGCCAGAGTGCTCCAGCAGCCTGTAATAGCCAAGGCAAATGCAACAAAGCGAACTGCTTTGGTAAAATCACTTAATACTGTTCTTGTCATAGAGTCATTCCTTTCATAATAAAACGCAACCATAATCTTCTCTTTCAAAAAGAGGCGGGTTAAACAACCTGCCTAATTGGCACCTACCTCTTATTCTACCGTCGGGAAGGCACTGATACGCAAGGTGGTGCAACCAAATGGAACCAACGTAAGCTTCTCGACACTCTGACCATTCGGCCGCGCCTGTGGACTCCATGGAATGGGTCCCGCCATCTCATTATACAATCCCCAATCAGGAACACGTACACCACTTGTGTGGATTCTAATAGGAGCATTTTCTAGTGTCCATGGGTTTGCAGGCACCTTGCCACTATCCTCTATCTTGAAATGTTCACTGAGTTCATTCACCTGCTCTTCCAACAATGCATAGTTCCAGGGAGAGGTAGGAAAGACCTCCTGATAGTCGCCTCGATCCTCCCAGCGTTCGCCTAAGCCCAGTGCATAAAGCAAAGGACCACGCTGAATTGCGACGCTGTTCTCATGCCACCGAGACGTGGCAAGTTTCATAGGTAGTTTGAGTACTACTTCATCGCCGTTTTTCCACGTGCGATTAATGATGGCGGTGTGACCTGTGGCGGATTCGTCATACACATTCCCATTGATTCTAATGATCGCGCCATCGCACCATCCTGGTATACGCAAATGAAACGGAAACGTTACGCTCTTCTTCATCGAAAAATTGAAACGTATTTCATCCTCAAAAGGATAACTTGTCACTTCCTGAACGTGAACTTCATTCCCTCGACTCCCTACTTTCGCGGTCACGCTACTGGGCGCGTAGGCCAAAGCAGCCAGCCCGTCATCGGCCGACGCCATCCAAAGGTGCTGCGTAAACTTCGGCCAAGCCTGATGCAAATTGCAGGTGCAGCAGGGATAGCCTGAAAGCAGACCAAAAACCAGCCGGTCCTCTTCGTTATTGTAAAAATTACGACGCGTGTGCGTCACCATCACTTGGTTGGCCATCTGGAAATACTGGCGGGTCTTACAGTCGTCGCTGATCTGCGAGGTGAGCACATTGAAGGCAACCTGCTCCAGGCGGTCGGCAAACTCCATCTCGCCCGTGATCTCCAGCATCTTTTCCAATGAGAACATCATTTCTACCGCCGTGCACAGTTCAGTAGCGCGCGTGAGCGCACGGCCATGCAAAGCTTCGTCGCCCCCAAACAAACCATACGGTTGACCATGGTGCGTCTTCAAATCGGCAAAGGCCTTGCGCACCGCCTGCAAGTGTTTTGGGTCATGATCTTTCTGATAAGCGATTATCGGCTGTTTCATCCCCTGCGCCAGATTCACGCAGTGAAACGGATAGGCGGTCGCATCCTTGGCGGTCCACTGCGCTTCGTGGAACGGGCCATGCATTTCAATGTCGTCGCGCTCAAGAAAGATCTGCGTATACGGGTGTGTCTGCTCGCGGATCAAATCGCCCAACTCCAGAAGGAACGAGTCGCCGGTAATATTATAGAGCCAGTATACGACCATCAAATTATCACCCCCTCGACGATTCCCCCAGAACGTCCAGTGATCCAGCCGACGTTCGGGAAGCTCCTTGAGCTGGTATTTGAAATATTTGGTGAGCGCCTCGGGAACCCGTTCATCACCCGTCGCGTTATAGTGTGACTGAAGAATTTTCAGCATCACCATCTTCGGCCACCAGTCCTCGCGCTTGTCGCGTTGCAAGCCCGGCTCGAACGCGGGCGGCGTTTCAAAGGGAATTGGGCCGAGGTAGCCATCTTCACGCTGATTGTTCAATGTCCACTCCACCCAGCGGTTTGCTTTCGCTAAAAGTTCATCGTTGTCGAGTATGTGCGCCAGAGGAAGCAACCCATCGACCCAGTAAGGTCCGCGTTCCCAGCCGTCGCCATCACCACCAAGCCAGCCGTTACGCTCGCCAACGACTTCCGGATACCATTCGTCGAGGTGACCGGTCATACCCGTCGCAAGTCGCTTTAGCTGATCTTCCAACCAGCCTTCCGCCTTGATCGAACCCAGCGGAAGCTCAGTGTAAGGCTTGGCCACTAAAGGTTCACGATTCGTGAGGTAGTGACTGTGTCGCTGCTCGCCGTTGGCGACGGCGTTTAAGCATACTCCAGAGTAAAGGATGAAAATGGTGATGAATTTCATAGAAAATGATGGGTTAATGAACATAGTGGTGTCCTCGATAGGCCGCGTCGACGGGCAGTTCTTTGAAGTGTACGGCAGTCGCATCCGTGCTCAAGGAAAGAATTTCGATGATGGAGGCGGGATGCTGACTGAGGTCATGCCGCCCATCACTGTTTGGGCTAAGCACGCTACGGTACGCCGCACGCGACTTGGCATGTCGGGAGAAACAATCTTTTGCTTTCATGGAAAAATATGCTCCAGCACTTCGTTCTAAGAGGCGCGGCTAATCGCCGGCCTATACAGAACTCTTACTTCCGCGTTTTGGAAAATATCCAGTCGTAGAACTCCTGGGATTTGTAGGTGATGCCCTTCGCGCCGTGCCCCGCGTCGGGGTAAACCGTTAGTTTGGCTTGTGCTCCACCCGCTTTTTGGATGGCGGCGATCATGCGTTTAGAGTTCTCGGGCGAAACGACATCATCCTTTTCACCTGCGAATGCGTATACCGGTACGGTCGCGAGATTCTGGGCCCACGCTTCTATTGTTGGGTTTGCTTCTTCTGAGTCACGGCTTCCGAGGCCGCCGGATACGGGCGCGATCGCCGCGAAGTGCTCAGGGTTGCTGCCGCCCCAGGCCCAAGAGCCGGAGCCTCCCATGCTGTTCCCGGTTAAGTAGACTCGGTCGGGATCGACCGGGAGTGTGTTCGTCAAGTTTTTCAGGTAAATATTTAAGTCTTCCGGCCTCCATCTAGCGCGTGTGCCGTCCTCCGTTTTCGCCAAGCATTGAGGCACGACCACGATGCATGGCCCTTTATCAAATTTGTCGATGCCGTATCTAAGCCGAGGGATACAGTGTTCAATTTTGCTCAAGTCCGTGCCTTTGCTGCCGCCGCCATGGAGGTAGATCAGTAAAGGCACCTTTTCGCCTTTATGGCCTTCGGGCATGGATACGAAGTACTTCGGACTGAGGCAGATCGTCTTTTCCTGCAACAAGGGATCCATCGTATGGATGACCCCGGCATTTTCCTGGAAATTTATGGAGGATGAGCCGGCCACCTTTTCCTGAGCGATGCTGGAGGATAGGCCGACGAGAGTTAGTGCAAATAGAACTGTTAATTTTTTCATCATAATTTTAACCCTATGCGTCATGACCGGATTGAATCCGGACGACTTTCTTTTAGCTTCCTTCCTCAAATGGTACGCTACTACCGGGGTAGTTTCTGTGCGAAAAGCCATTTCAAGAAATCCGGTTCCGGATCACAGCGGTCGCTGCTGAATTGGATAATGCCATTATCAGCGCCGGTAATCATTTGGGGTGCAACAGGATGACCGTCACCGACCCAGGTGGTGAACTTCATGTTGCCGCCGATTTTTTCCATTTTCGCAAAAACTGTTCTGGCACGTTCAATTCTATCCTGGTCGCCGAAAAAAATCCACATTGGCAGATCTTTGAATATCGAAACATCAATATCGTCGCCCCCACCGGCTGAGGCAGCTGCGGCGGCGAAATACTTCGGATCGGCTTGTACGAATGTATAGGTGCCCGAACCTCCCATGGAGTGGCCAAAGACATATATCCGGTTCATATCAACTGAAGGCAAATCGCTGATGATTTCTTTGACTTTTTGAAGGTGTTTTGGAGTCCAACTGCCCGGCGACTGGGGGGCCAATATATAGGAATTGTAATCTTTGTTCTTTTGGTGCTCTGCAGTAAGAGCCCCGAGCCATTTTTCAAACTGGTTGTGATTATCTGAGCCTCTGCCAGCGCCACTGTGCAACGCAACAATAACGGGGTAGCTCTTTTGAGGGTCGAAGTTTTTCGGATTCAAGAGCCTGTAGGGCATATCATTATAAACGTGGGGCTCATAGGGTTTCGTCCATTCGGGAGTGCGTTTCCGCGCGAAAAGCCATTTCAAAAACTCCGGCTCTTGATCGCAGTAACTGCTGCTCAATTCAGTCGTGCCATTATCAGCACCAGTAAGCATATGGACTGCAACACCGTGGTTTTCGTCTTTCCAGGTGGTGAACTTCATGTTGCCGCCAAGCTCTTGCATTTTAGCGAATATTTTTTGGGCCTTGTCATAGGGACAAACCTTGTCCTTATCGCCGTGGAACGCCCATATAGGAACATCTTTAATTATAGACGGATCAATTAAGCCTTCATGCTTGGGCAAACCGCTTCCGGCTGAGGGCGCGGCAGCTGCGAAATAATTCGTATCCGTCTGTATGAATTTATAGGTCCCCGCACCTCCCATAGAGTGCCCCAGGACATATCTCTTTTTCGGATCCACAGATGGCAAGTCCTTGATAATATCCTTGATGTTCTTGAGGTGGGTTGAACTCCATTCGCCTTGTGACTGTGGGGCCACTATATAGCAAGGGTAATCTTTGCGTATCTGCTCTCCACTAAAAATCCGGAGGCCAGTCTTCATCTGTTTGAGATTATCTGTGCCTTTTCTGCCGCCACTGTGGAGCGAAACAATAACTGGATACTTCATTTCAGAATCGAAGTTGATCGGCCTTAGGAGCCTGTAGGGCATATCCTTGTAAACGTGGGGTTCATAAAGCTCTATCCAGTCTTCTACAGCTTTACTGTTTGCAACAGTAGCGATGGCTAATAATACCAGTGAAAATAATAATGTCTTTTTCATTTTTTTACTTCCTCGAAAGGGGAATTTCTCTATCCCAGATTATAGCGACACTCTCCGAAGGGGAGTTTTCCTTTTCTTGCTCCTATTTTCTCTTGGGTTCAATCGGCGGGAGGGGGTGAAACGTCCCCTTGGCTCCGGCCTTGACACTGTACCGCTTGTACATCCAGTTGTCGCGATACCAGGAACAGGGATTGAAGTCGTCCTTTAGCTCGGACATCTTACTGTTCATGATCCCTTGCAGCCTGGCAAGTTCCTCTTTATACGTTCGATCGGCCACGATGTCAGTTTTACAAAAAGGATCCTTCTTGCGGTCAAAAAGTAACTCTTTCCCGTCACGCAGATACTTTGCGTAAGTAAAACGTTTATCACGGACTGCCCGCCATTCGTAGCCGTCAAGCCACAAAAAGGTGTGCCCCATCCCCTGCATGAATGCCGCTTCCGGTTCTTTGCCCGGCTTGCCTTGTAGAACCGGGCTCAGATCACAGCCTTCAACATCTTCCGGAATATCCTTCTTGAGGCCGGCCAACGACAAGAGGGTGGGCATGATATCCGGGGTGTTGATACAGGCATCGGAGTTTCCGCTCTTCACCTTGCCGGGATAACGAATCAGCAATGGAACCCGCGCGGCTTCATCGTAGAAGGTCAGTTTATACATGCGCCCCTGCGATCCAAACATTTCGCCATGATCCGAACTAAAGACGACAATCGTATCATCCGATAGACCGAGCTGCTCGAGTTGGTGCATGATGCGCCCAAGTTGCTCGTCCACACTGTTGACCATTGCATAGTAGCAGCGCATAGCCTCTTGCAGACCGCCATTCAGAAATGCCTTTTTCCACTTTTTATTCTCAAAAAACTCTCGGGGATAGCGATCCATGTAGGGATCCGTCTCCATCTTAAAGTTCTCCGGCAGGCCAAAGGCCACGTCCCTGAACTTCGTATAGTTCTCTGGGGGAACATTGTTCGGTTTCCACGGGTCGTGCGGTGGATTCCAGGATAGAAACAGAGCAAACGGTTCTGTCCGGCCGGCGGCCTGCTCGATAAATTCCATCGCCTTTGTGGTAAATACCTGCGGGGCGAACTTGCCGGGGAAATCCACTTTTTCAAGTTTTCCATCATCGCCGTCCGTATAATAGTAGGACTTGTAGCTTTGGTGGTTGAAATTGTAGGCGGCCCAAAGACCGTCAAACCCCATCCGCTCGGGCCCCTTGGGAGTTGGCCGATTATGTTGGTCGTTCAGGTGCCACTTCCCGACATAGCCAAGATTGTAGCCCGCGTCGCCGAGGACATGACCGATGGTCCGGTGGTTTGGATTCATGTTAAGTTCGTTGATTACCATGCCGTGGCTGCTGGGATACTTTCCCGTAATCAGGCTTGCGCGGTGAGCCGTGCAAACCGGCATGACCGACACCGCGTTGGTCATATCCATGGATTGCCCGGCCAGTTTGTCGATATTGGGGGTTTTCGCTTTCTTGTCGCCCGCGTAGCCAAAGGTGTCGGCTCGCAACTGGTCGGCAAAGATATAGATGATGTTCGGTTGTGCGCCGCGCTGCCCATGCCCGGCTGCCGAATCGGCCGCGTGGCAGAGCCTGGGCGCGGCGCAGCTCATTCCAAGCGTTCTGAGAAAACTCCTTCGGTTCATTTCTCTTTCTCCATGCCTGCAAAACCGCCAAATAAACAGTGATTATTCTTCGATACCAACATTTACAGAAAGAAGCCCAACGCCGAGGTCATCCCGCAGCGGCACCATTACAATTTTAATGTAACGTGCTTTGAGATCTTTATCTGGCTGGACGGTATTATACGTGTTCAGCAGGGTGCTGTAAGAGTCGGTATTGTACGGCGTCATTTCTTTCCATTGGTCGTGTTCAGTTTCACGCGTTTCAACATGCCATTTCTTGGGAACAACAATCTGTTTATTTTTTCCCGTGTCGTAAAAATACGGAGATACATTCTCAATTTGTTTGATTTCACCGAGATCGAATTCCACCCATTGCTCTTCGCCCCAGGCGCCCCAGGAACTCCAACGAGGAAGCTTCTCATGTGAGGTTTCCGGATCGAGCCATTTGTACAGACCGACCGTAGAATTGTTCCCTTTGCTATCTTCGTTCTTGGAGGCGCGAATGTTAGCAAATTTTTTAAGCCCGAGTGCTTCGTAGTCAGGTTTGGTGAGTTCTTTCTTCTCTGGAATCCACACGGTCATTGTGCCCACTTGACGATTAGACCGGGCGTAATAAGGAATAAGTTTGAGTGTGGCAGATTGGGAACTTTCGAGTAATGCTTCTTCTGCTGGGATGCTAATGGAAACAATACCAGAGAGAATACCCTCCATTTTGCCTAGACTGATTTCGGAAGCGTCTGGTTCTCCATCAACAAAATAGCGCTGGATGAATCCGTTGTCAGGCTCTTCTGCACAATACACGAGGGGCCCACGTGTAACGGCGAAGCGATCATGATTAGCTTCCACCTTCTCGATTGCCTTGTTAATTCTTACGGGCATGGGCAAGGATAGTTCGATCAGATCACCGCGTTTCCATTTACGGTTGATTTCGACAAATCCTTTATTGAACGCGTAGTCACTCTTGCTGACTTGTTTGTGATTAATCTTGAGCACGTAATCGGTTTCTTTGGACGTGTAGTCGTAAAGCTCGCCAGGAGTAAATTGTTCGCCGATCCACGTTGGGATGCGAAGATTGATACCAAACGCTTGACTTTCATTTTTGGGCGAGACCGCAATTTTTATCGTTCCGTCAAAAGGATATTCAGTACTTTGGACGAGGTCCACGGTTTGGCTATTTTCAAGAGCAATGGTTGTTTCGCTTCCGGCATACAGGAGACAGTAGATATCATCTTTTTGTTTAGCATACAGGTAACTGCCCACTTGAGGGACGAGTCTGGCAATATTTGCCGGGCAACACGCGGTGCCAAACCATTCCGCGCGTGCTTTTTTATTATAGAGATCGGTTTCAAGTACGTTGGGGTAGTAGAAGGTTTTCCCGTCCAAACTGACGCCGTCGAGGCAGTTGTTATACAGGGAGGTTTCCGCTACATCGATATATTTGGCATCGCCGAATTTCAGGAACATGCGATAGTTAAAAAACACGTTGGCCACAGCGGCGCAGGTTTCATTATATGCGCTACGGTTAGGCAAAAAGTATTCAGGGCCAAATCCTTCCATACCAGCACCAGAGCCCAGTCCGCCGATGATATAGAAGCGAGTATCCACAATGTTATGCCAGATGCTCTCGACTGCTTTGCTGTAATCGTCTTGGCCAAGCACGCTGTCGACTTCCGCCATAGCGGCATAAAGATAACCCGCGCGGACGGAGTGCCCTTCGGCTCGCCGTTGTTCGGCTACGGGTTTATGCTGCTGTGCATAATGCGTACGCATGACGCCGCGGCCATCGAATTCGGGCTGGTAGGTGACCCCGCGAATTTCGAGGAATCTTTTTGCCATATCAATGTAGAGCTTATTGCCTGTCACTCGATAGAGTTTGATAAGGCCCAGTTTGATTTCTTCGTGCCCCGCGGCCTGCATGACTGGTTTTCCGTCGTTATAATTTTTGTCTCCGCCTTCGAAAATTACTTTGTTAATGTGCTTTGCACTTTTTTCGGCTATTTCAAGAAAGTTCTCTTTCCCGGTCGCTTGATAATAAGCCACTGCCGCTTCATAGAGATGCCCCATGTTATAAAGCTCGTGGCTGTGCACGAGAAAATCATACGGACGCCGACCCATCATGTGGTAATTGGTTTCTGGTTTCCAATTAGGGCTGTAGTTCTTCGTCTGGTGCGTAACATAAAGATATCCATCGTCACGTTGGGCCCGTGCGATAATATCGATGATACGGTCCATTTCTTTTTCCATGTCCGGGTTGGGTTTCACTTTAAGAAGCAGCGCCGCGCCTTCCATTACTTTCACCAGATCCGATGTGATATAGCGATGAGGTTCGGGTAACGGCATTCCCTCTTTTTTTCCTGCTTCCCGCCATTCAGCGGTCAATCGAAGACGCTCGACCGCTCTTTCGGTGTTGCCTAATGCATGAGGCAAGGTAGATTCAGCCAGTACTTCCAGTTTCGGCTGCCAAAAATTATCTTTGATCTTCACTTCATAGAAAGGTACGGGATCGATGACATCAGCAAATGAACTGCCGAGTACACTAAGAACGAATGTTGCGATTAGATACTTTTTCATCATAACTCCTTTGGTATCAGCTCAAGATTCCCTTGATCCACAGAGTAGCGGCGTCACAATAGTATATTCCAAGAATTGAGCAATTGTGACAAAAAACATGGTACATCGATGAATCTTACCAAATCAGACGTTTTGTGACACCGTATCAAATCCATGGCGTAGCAATGCAGCTAATTGCGATGTGACGGTTTTCTGGCGGAGCCCTCTTGTATGGTCACTGGCTCATTCTCTTACAGCGCAAATGGCTCTGGATCAACTGGCCAGTTTGGCTATACGCAGGTCAAGGAGGCGGTGCGTGAACTGAAGCGCACGTCGCGGGAGAAGTTCGTGCCGCTGGCCCATGCGCCGGGGGAGACGCAAATGGACTTCGTAGCAGGGGCGGGATTCGAACCCGCAACTTCAATGTATCCCTCTCTTGGGGCTTGCCGAACCACGAACACCAGCAATGGAGTGTGTGTCGTTGAAGTGCCGAAGCCAAGTGTTGAAAACACAGCGATGTTCTTCTGTGGGCACTGGTTCGAGATCGCTGGCAAGACGCCCGAAAAGTGGTGCTTCATGGCAAGTCCAAGCGGTTTATGTCAGAATTCGCTCATGTGTGGAATATATCTTATAGGAGCGCCCAGCAATGGTTGTTCAAACGAAAAAGGACAGGTGCGGGTTCTTGAAGCACTAAAGCTGAAACATAAGGATCATACAACTCTCCAAGTTTATCCCAGAACAGTTGTGTTGCTTGCTGATGGGCAGCCATACGAATGTCGCGACTCAAACGAGCCGTGTAGTAACTGACCACAGATGTTTCGATGTAAACCTTATACATTTTCTGGACGTCCTATCCTTTTGCCAACCTCTTGCCCATTATAGCATAACCATTTCCGTACGGCCTGAAACGCTTTGGAAACGACTACTCGTCAAGGAGGTTCACGGCATCCGACAGATTCTTTGGTGATAGGTGCGCATAGATCATGGTCATTTTCAAAGCGGAATGCCCGAGCAATTCTCTAACGACGTTCAGGTCACATCCCCGCATTACCAGCTTGCTTGCGAAGGCGTGTCGTTGGTCATGCCAGCGGAAATCGGTGATGTTCGCTTCCTTCAAGAGCTTGCGCCACGCGGCATCAACATTGTTGAAGCGGCGACCATAACGTGACTTGAAAACCAGTCCATTATCTGATGTTTGTGCTTGCCAGTCGCGCAGTGTTGCCAATACTGTGGCATTTAGCGGAACATGTCGCGTCTTGCCACTCTTGGTGGTTTCCCCACGAATTGTGAGCATAGCATGACCAAGATCGACATCGCGCCATTCAAGGCTGAATAGTTCGCCGCGACGCAGCCCAGTGTTGAGTGAGATAAGCACCATCGGCTTTAAGTGATCGACAAAGCGACCCTCTCGTAAGTCCGGAAGTTGTTCGTAGCCATACTTGCTGCGCCATTCGTTCGCTCGCGTGCGTCCCCCGCGAATGTGCCTTTCGCGATCATCAAGGGTGGAGAAAAGTCGGGCCTCTTCCTCCTCACTGAGATAGCGGACTCTGTTGCCGATGTCCACCTTTTGCAGTTGTACCTTGCGCAGTGGGTGGTCCTTCAAAAAGCCCCATTCGACACCCTTTGAAAGCGCCGCCTTGAGCGCGGCAATGTCGCGATTGCATGTGGACGGAGAGATACCGGCCTCCAGACGGGTGACGCGCCATTTCTCGATCTGCCATGGTCCAATCTCGTTCAGCCGCTCATTCAGTAAATCCGAAAAACACGTCTTCAGCCGACCGACAGTTTGTTCGCCCCTCTTCCTGTGCGCCGTGACCCAAGGCGCATACAACTCATCCAAGAAACTGTCCAGCGTGTGCCGACAGGCGATTCGGCGTTCCTCGACCGGATCCTTGCCGTTCGCCACATCAGCCAGAACCATCTTCGCTTTGTCCCGCGCCTGCGCAGGCGACAACACATTCGCAGAACCCAGACGAACCCGATTCCGCCGCCCGCCCTTCATA
>SDBV01002563.1_pt1 | contig 27123 bp, 29 predicted proteins | sample 2277081 | NCBI WGS metagenome assembly SDBV01 (sample SAMN10402039, study PRJNA504765) | marine sediment metagenome | isolation source: marine sediment core GS10_PC15, 223 cmbsf | place: Arctic Ocean: Southern Knipovich Ridge | collected 2010 | reverse complement strand
ATACCAAGCTATCTCAGTAAACTTAAATCAGAGCTAAAGGTGTTTTCAATTTGCCAGTTGATCAAAAACTCTCCTGCCAGATGGGATTCTTCTAAAAATCAGAGTGAAAATAAGCCGGTTGCCATTGATTGTGATGAGCCATTTTCTAGCTGGATACTTGGCATTTTAGAAAACGTCGCTGCAAAGCCAATGAAAGCCTATGAAATGGTGGATGGGGTTATTGTTTATTGAAAGAGGTTGAAAGAAAAAAAAGTTGATGTTTTGATTAGGTATATGTATTCTATAATTCTACGAGATTACAGATAATGGCAAGTAAGAGAAACTTTTGGCCTTTTAGAGATTTAGAGCATAGGCGTTAATGTTTTTAAAAGTAAAATTTTCCATCACTGATGCCTGTGAAGGTACGTGCGAGTTCTGTTATCGGGGGTCAATACTTGGAAAGACCTTTTTGGAAGTTAACGTTATAAAGCGGGCAATTAAAGAGGCTAAGAAAGCCGGGGTGAAATTAATTCATTTTTCAGGAGGTGACCCCACACTGCATCCAGAATTCAATGATTTGGTTGATTATACTTTTTTATCTAATATCCCTCTAAAACTCTCTGTGAATTCGTCAAGCGTAGCTCTTCAGCAGATCTATAAGTATTACGAGAGAGGTCTCTACGAACTTGCCCTTTCCATAGATTCTATTGTGCCTGAGAAAAATGATGGCATTAGAGGCATGAGAGGCGATTTTGAAAAAACTTCTCAAATTTTGAAACATCTGGGCGGCAAAGGGGAAAAGATAGTTGTAACTTTTCTGATCACGAGAGAGTCGATAGATGAAGTTCTTGAGCTTTCCTCTATTCTCCAACAAGGACAAAGAATCAAACTAAAGCTACAAATGGTTGAGACCACACTCATAACAAAAAATAATCATACCAATCCAGAATATCCAGATATTGATAAGTTATCTTGGCTTTACAACAATGCCATTCCTATACTCCAATCAAAGTTCGGCTCTAATAGGATTATTCCTATACCTACACCGTTTGATAAGTGGCGAGTTGACCCTAAACTGTTAAAACGTTGGGCGCAAGGTTTTTTTGGGCCTGATGCAAGAATGCCGTCAAAATGTACATATATGCTTCATAATCCTCATATTAAGGAGGACGGGAAAGTTTACCCATGTTGTGGAGTTGCATCTGAGCGCATACTTGGTAACTTGTATTTGGAGAGCCTTGTCGAGATCTATAGAGGACATCTCGAGAAGCATAAAGATCAAAGAAAAGTGCCGTATAGAAGCTGCTTCAACTGTGTTTTCTACAGCTATTATAATAGCAATGCTAAGTTCTGAATAACAAAATACGCATTTTTGCATTATCATTTAAATGAAACTGGATTAATAAAGTGCTTTATATCTGTTTTCTTAATACAAAATTGACTCTAATATGATAATAAATTATTTAAATAATTACCCGCGGCAAGCTGAGGGGTATCACACCCCAAAAAAGAACAAAATACTTCTAAATTCTGACTATAGGAGAAAATAAAATGGAGAACATATCAGAGAATTTTGCAAAATTTTTGGCCAAAAGTAATGCAGTTAGATTTGGAGAATTTATTCTAAAAAGCGGCAGAAAATCTAATATCTTTTTTGATTTAGGTCAATTATTCTATGGGAATGAGTTTATTAAACTTGGTGAATATTACGCTGATTTTTTGGTGCAGAATTCTTTGCAAAATGTTGATGTACTTTTCGGGCCTGCATATAAGGGAATAAATATTGTGATAGTGACCACCATGGCCTTATATAGAAAACATGATTTGCTAATTCCTATAACTTACAATAGGAAAATACCAAAAGACCATGCGGAAAAAGGAAATTTTGTGGGATTTGATCTATCTAATGCTAAAACCGTTTTGATTCTCGATGATGTTATCACAGATGGTGGTACAAAATATGAAGCGATTAATATGCTTTCCCAGTTTCCACAACTCGAGATAAAGGGCATAGTCATCGGTGTTGATAGACAGGAGGTGAATGAAAAAAATGAAAGATTATTAGAAATATTCAAGGCAAATACTGGACTTGATGTTTTTGTAATCACTACTAAAGAAAACGTATTCAAGCTTAGGTGAATAGCTCTTGCGTCATTTTTGGGACATAATAAAGGGATTTCTTGGAAGCATACTCGCGGCAGGACTACTGTCTTTGGGCCTAATTAGTCATATTTTCAAGTTATTTTCCGAGAAAAAAATCACTATTATATTTGATTTAGTAAGTCTATGCAGTTTGGTTGCTGCTATTTTATTTGTTTTTATCTGGATGCTTATTTCCAGACGCCCTCTCTACATCTATAATGGAAGAGAAGGTGCGATGCAGTCAAACACGCGGTTGCTAAAAAAAAGGCTACCCCGAGATCGCTCAAAAAGGTATATTTATTCAACTCGGATAAGTTTTTGGCCCCTAGCTGAGGAATCAAGTATAAGAAAAGAGTTTAGGGGTTTACTCACGCAAAAAATCGAAAGTGGTATACCTGTTCAGAGAATCTGGCAACTTCAAGGTAAAGATGATCTTGACCGTCTCGAGTCATATTTAAGCATATACAAGGACTATGATAATTATTCTGTAAAGTATTTCATTGGTGGTTATTCGTATTTTCCTGAGATTCTTTCATTTTGCGGTAAAGGCGTATCGGTATCTATACCACAGAGAGGCGATCTAAGGAGAGTCACCACCGCATTTCACTTTTGTGGTAAAAAGGAAATTGCTAGGTGGGAGGGATACTTTAATATTTTATGGGAACATTGTAATACTATAAAGATAGGGAATAATATCTATAATGAAGAATTAAAAAAAGCACGAGAGATATTAGATGAAAGTGAGGTAAAAAATGGAAAATAAACCTATTTTAATTAAGGGTGGTCTTAACAGCCGAAATATCACTGAAACAATTGAACAGTTAAGAAAACTCGAGGACAAGAACCTCTTGGTTTGGTTTGTTGTGCATCATATTTTAAATCGTATTAATCTGGAATGGGAATCCGGATTTCTTAGAGGAGAGATCCTTGAGCACTATGAGAAGCTATTTAAGGATGATATAATTCAATTAATTGAGAATATCAATATAGAAAAAACAAATCAAATTCAAACAAAACTTGAAGAAATAATTATAAATTACGCGAATGAATTTGTTTAATCATTTCCGTAAAATACAAGAGCCAAATTATTGAAAATGTTTGCATACTATCACAAAATAGGCGTTATCACTCGACTTTTTTTAATCATGTCAAAAATAGCCAATACCTATGGATCAGTCAGACAAAAAAATCGAACTATAATGTTGTTTAATAAGCCATAGACTTCGCTTTTGTAATGCTATATGTCATAACCGAGACCACCCCCTAAGAACTTTCCAATAAAGTTTGTAATCTTCATTCCCAACTTCGTGACAGCAATGATTGTCGTGGAATCTAGCAAAGTCCTTAAGATATCATCTGAGTAGTAGGTTATTGGTATTTGGGATTTAGTTGTTTCTTCTTCTTGATAGAGAATCCTTGAAAGGATTCAAGATTTGATCCTATGTAGAAGAGACTAAACTAACTTTTGGTATAATTCATCAGCCTGTATTGTATAAATGTTATTTCTGGTTTTTATAGACAAGGCTTTTTTTAAATTAGCCTTTGCCTTATCTTTGTTATTATTTAGTAAATAATACCTTGCTAATTCTATATGTTTTTTCTGTAATACTTGGTTACGCAAAAATTCATTATTTGCAAGATGGGCTGCTAGATTATAGAATTTTGTACCTTCTTCGATATCACCCTCTTTTATTCTGAGCAATCCACTTGTAGCGGTTAAGAAGACATTGTTAGTTACATCTTTAACTCTATCCAAAACGGATTTAGCATTATCAATTTCATCATTCATCAGGTAATTGTATGCTAAATTATCGATAATGCTGAGATCGTTAGATAAATGATTTATTCCATCTCTATTCAACTCTATCGCTTTTTTGTATTCTTGCATATATTCTGAATATATATTACTAAGGAATGCATATGCGGGGGCAAATTTCTTATTTGTTTTTAAAAACAAGTTTATAAATCTAATACTTTCTGGTAGTTCCTGATTGTAGTAATTATGAAGTGCAATGTAATAAAAGTAGAGCCCTCCTGTCCCAAACTTATCATAGAAAATATCAATATATTCTTTTGTCTTGTCAATTCTGTTCAAAGCAAAATATAGATCTATTATATTTCCTAATATTATCTGATTTGGAAAGTCAGCTTTTTTCACACACTCAAGATAATTATCTTCAGCATTTTTGAAATCTCGCATATTGTGATAAATAACTCCTATGTTGTTATGCAATCTAGCTTCCAGGTCAGGAAAGTTAGCTTCCACCGCATTTTTTAGTGCTACGGTAAGAGTTTTTAGAGCCTTTGGATATTGTTCATTCTCAACGTAGAGTCCAGAAAGAAACTCTCTGATCTGTGTATTTTCATTTTTCCCTAGCCATTCCTCTAAGAGTTCTATAGCGCTTATGACATTAATCTTTAGTTTCAAAGCCGTGGCTAAATTAAATATCGCACTTGTGTAATCAGGGAATAGCTTTAAGACTGTCTTAAATGATCTTATTGCCTTTTTGTAAGAGCCCGTAGCACCGTAAGCAACTCCCAAGTTGTTGTAAATAGCAGGTAGATTTGTATTTACATGGAGACATTCTCTAAATTCTGAGATCGCTTTGGTATATTTTCCCTCTATAAGGTCAATTATAGCTAACCTATTTCTCGCTGTGATATTTTTAGGGTCAATCTTTATAATCTCTTTATAAATACCTTTTGCCTCCTTGAACTTTTTATCCCCAAAATATATGTTGCCAACATTTATCAGCACTCGAATATCATCAGGTTTTTTGTTCAGCAAATTCTTGTAAATATCCATAGCCAAATCTTTTTCATTTTTCATTGTATAAACAGTTGCTAAATTGAGGGAAGCTATTGTAAAATCAGGCTTTAGTTCAATAGCTTGTTTAAATGATTCAAGAGCTCTATCTAATTCTCTGTTCCTCAGATATGTTAACCCAAGATTATTTAATAGGAATGGATTATCAGGAACTCTTTTTAGATCTTTAAGCGCATTTGCTATTTGATTATTTTTGAGTGTGGAGCTTAATTCCTTGTTCTCATAGGCAAAAACAATGGTTTCTCTTTGGCGAAATGTTGCTTCACCTTTATTAATAGATGAAATCTTCCCTGATAGAATAATGTCATCTATATTTTCAAATGGACTAGGTGATGCAATTCTCGTAGGAATTTCTTCCTTAGTAATGAGTCTTTCATCGTTTTGTTTTTCGGGATTTGGATTTAGCATAATACACCTTTCCTATTTTAGAAATTTCCTTTTTTTCCATTTTTCATATTGTTTTAGATAACGAATAATTTTTTCACAAATATTGATCCTTAAGAATATTCTTTGAAAGTTCATCTCTCTTTTCTTATAATTTAGAGATGCAAGATTTTTATATAATCTGTCTATTTCTTGAGCTATTGATTTAGGAATAGATTCGTCATATAATTGCACGCTTGGCAACTCTCTGTCCTCGGCGAAACCATCTATGAATTGGTCAAAAACCGACTTTCGTTCTCTTTCGGGAATTGAGTGAAAGTGAGAAATTAAATCTATTATTTCATTTTCCCTAAAAATGTTTGGGCTAAGCACTGTTTTGGTAAATAATTCAAACAATATTGCGCCTAATGAGTATATATCTGCATAATAATTGTGACGATCGGAGAAATATAATAAACACAGTAACTCAGGAGCAGTATATCTCAATTCACCAACAGGTGAGGGATAATAGTCTAACATTGGGCTAGCTTTTTTGCCAAAGTACCGTGCTGTACCAAAGTCACTTAAGCATACGTTTCTTTTCCCGAAAACGAGAAAATTCCCTGGTTTCAAATCACGGTGACAAATTTCTCTATGATGTATCCTTTGAACGGCCTTGCAGATTTCTCTAAAATATAAAATATTAGTCAATGGATCAGTTTTTTCGTTATATATATAATGTTTAACGCTAAAATTTGCTAAATGAGAACTATAGAAGATTAGTGAAAAAGGAATTCCATTTAAATTTAAAGTAATTTTGGTCTTTTCCTGTATCAAAGGTAGAATATTTCGCTGACCTCTTAGATCTTTGAGTATATCTGATTCGCGATGGAAGGATTCATATCTATATAGCTCGCCATAAAGTAAAGGATTAAAAAATTTTAGAACTACTTCTTTTCTTTTTTTCTGATATCTATCTCTGACCTTGAATACTAGAGAAAATTTACCATCGCCCGCATTCGAATCTATCCTTTGTATATCGTAATATCTGTCAGAAATAACTTCTTGAGACTCAATGAGTTTTATCCAGCCTTCTCTGTGATTACTTTGTGACTCGTCCGCCAAACCTTCTCCTTAAATAAATTACAGTTTCCTGAGGATTGTTTTTTAGTATTTGTAAAATATCTTTTGGAATTTTATCAGCTGCTAACATAAGCTCATCAGAGCTATAGTTGAAGTAATCGGAAAATTTAATAATAACCTTAGATGATGGATTCACCTTTGAGTTTTCGAGCTTACTTATGTATGTATAATTTAATCCCAATTCTGCAGCTAGTTGTTTTATACTTACTCCTTTTTCGTTTCTTAGCGACTTCAACAACTTACCAAACGTCATAATAGCTATTTTTTCTATTAAGGTTGATTATTTTGTCATCCTACATTAATATAATACAGGTTGATTAACTTGTCAACCCCTTTTCCATGGGGTAAACAACATAAAATATGACACCTTAGAATAAGACTACAAGCAACAAGTAAATGTTTGGAGTTCGATCCTGGTCATTACCCTCCAGTTTCTGATAAAAAAGGAAAAGAAAAGAAGGGCAGGCAGTCCCTGCCCCCTTGAGTCCATCAAAACAAAGACAGCTGAACATTATCAACCTGCTTTTCTCTAAGCATATCATCTATTTCATCAGCCTTAACAGCAATCTTCTCAACCTTCTTCTTTCGCTTGCTTATGTAGGTGACGAAATCCAGGAACACAACTTTGTCCTGGTCAACGGATTCTTCTCTTTCTTCGGGAGCATCCTCTGAGGTTTCTATTTCAGGTTTAATCACATCTTCCTCTTTTTTCGGCCTAGCTTGGATATTTGCCTCGTTGATTTTTCTCCATATCTGCTCTGCCCCTTCAACATCCAATCCATCGACCAAGGCTTTTGCCATTGCTGTGGTCATGTTTTCGCCTTGTGTCATTGCCAATAATCCTTCTTCTGAAAACTTTCCTTCGATTGCTAAGGAAGCCTCCATCTTAGAGCCCATTAGCTGCAATGCTCTTTCCTGCATAGTTCCGCTGTAGAAGAAGTAGTAGATTTTCACGTCTTTCTTCTGTCCTATCCTCCAACTCCTTCTTGACGCCTGCCTCAAAGTGAATACTGAGTATCCGGTTTGGTAAAATATCATCGTCGGGAAATCATAAAGGTCTAAGCCTGTCTCCACAAGTTTCGGATTAGCGATTATCACCTTAACACCTTCCTTTACTTTGTTAAGCACCCATTCTTCTCTTTTCTCAGGATCTACCGATGACCTTAATATCTCTACGTTCAAGTTCTTCTGCAAGATACCTTTAAGTCTTCCAGTTATGTCCTTGGTGTTAGTGTATTGGCAGTAAATGAAAACCCTTCTGCCTTGTTTAAGTTCAGATTCAACAAGTTTGATGAGCTGCTCTTCCTTGTTGTAAATCTTGTCCTTGGAAAGCTCTCTTGGCACAGCGATAACAGCATCCTTCTCAGGATCTGGGTCCCTTATTTCCTTATTGTCAAATGGCCTGTCTGGATAGCTAAGCAAGGCATTAAGGTAGGTTCCGAGCAAAGCCTTGCTTCCCCGCTGCAAAGCAGCTCTCAACGCAACCAGCAAGTCACTTTCCAATTCCTTGTAAGCTTCTTCGAGCTCCTCATCCATGCCTACCTGGACAACCTCTTCAGTTATCGAGGGAAGGTCTAAAGCGATATCTGCCAGATGAAGGAATACGCACCTGTCCATGAGGTAGTTGGAAAACACCATCGGCGAAATACCAGGCTTTCTCTTAACTATCGTATTCTTTTTCTTGCCCTTGGAAAAAATGTTATCCTCAGGGTTACTCCTGGTAATCCTTTCCAATACCCCGTAGCGAGCCATCCACTTCGCTATATTCCCATAACCGATGCCTTCCCTCTTCAACGCTTCAGGGAACAACCTGCCTAATATATAATGTATGTCATCCCCATAACCTCCGACCAAGGTTCCTGTAAGGGCAATAGTTTTTCCGCATGCAGACGCCAATGCACCAAAGCTGTTACCTTGGGCTGTAGAGCCACCTTTCAACTCATGCACCTCATCTGCTATGAAAAAATCAAAATAGCCTTTGAGGTGTTTCTTGATGTATTCTGCTATTGCGAATCTTCTCAGCTTATTATTGTCTGCCTGCCAAAGAACAGAGCCGCAGCTGCAAAACCTCTTATTCCTTTTGAGATAATCAAAGCCAACAGGGTTTCCGTCCTTATCAACAATGATTCTTCCACAACCAGGGCAGTAATAACCTTTCCTATCTTTTCTTACTATAACCGCAGGCTTCCAGGCATAGCCGAGCTTCGCCTTATCCTTGCTAACAATAACATATTCAGGAACCTTGGGTTTCCCGTTATTTTCAAAAGGCAACACATCCTTAAGCTGCCGCACTATCGAAGCTTTTGCTTCTGGTATCGTTTTCTCGACTTCCCTCTTCCATTTCTTGACAAGGTGGCCAGGGCACATGACCAAAGTCCTTGAAGGACCTCTCCCATTTGTTGAAATATAGGGGACTGTGCACCCAATGATTGATTTGCCTGAGCCCATTTCTCCAACAACGATGGCACTGTCTTTTCCTTCGAGAGACTTTACCAAACCCATTATCGTGTCGCCCTGGGCCTGGTATGGCTTTCTCAAAAGCTGTGCTATCTTGTTATCCCAGTCATCACCAGGGTTAAACAACGGCTTAGCTTGCTTCTTAATCTTCTCTGCTAACTCTCCACCATAAGCTTTGAGGTACTCTGTTACATTGGTTATCTGTTCTAACATGTTATAAACTCCTTTCTGTGAATATTATTTCCTTGTTTTTGACCCCTTCAGAGATTAATTCATCAAGGGCTTTTTCATGCACGTCCAGCTTCAAGACCTTTAAATTCCCTTCGAGCTCTTCAACCCATCTGTTCTCGATTATCTTGCTGTAAAGCCATTCTGCCCATTCAGGTATTGCAGGCACTGTGTAGCTTTGCTGGATTTTTTGATAAACCACTTCTGGTATGTTTTGCCCTTTTGTCACGTAGATGATCTTTGACATGCCTTCTTGTGTGAAAAAGCTTTCAGCAACAACTATTTGGTGAAGCAGGCCAGACGGCAGCTTTGCGTTGAGTATCCTGTACTTCTCAGACTTGGACGCACAAACCCTTAAAACATAGTCTGCGATGATTTGGATTTCCCTGCTGCTCACAGCTGCTGAGGTTATACCTTTCACAGCACTGTCATAGCCTACCACGCTGAGCAGGTAGAGCTCGTCGTACTCGTTGTAAGCGTATCCATCGGTGTAGCATTCGATATGGATGCCTTTGTGATAATCTTGATAAGTTACTTTCTGTAACATCTCAGCCCTCCTTTTTTACATTAGGTTGGTTATTTCCCCGTCCTGCTTAAGAATCTTTATAGACACCTTGTATGTCTCAAGCTCCCTCTCTTCCACGACTTCCCCTTTCAGCTCTGTGTACTTGTTAACTATTTTCTCGACTTTGCCTTTGACTATGTGCCTGTCCTGTCCTTCGCCTACTATTCCGTCGAGGCAGCCATTAGCTAACAACAACCCAAGGTGGCCTGTGTGCAGAGGCAAAGGAGGTCTTTCCAGCTTCTGTTCCTCAACTCTCGCTAATTCTTTGAACTTTTCCCAGAGCGGAGATTGCGCAACTTCTTTTACCAGCTCTTTTTCATCAATGACTGTAGACTTGAACAGCAATGCTTCTTTTGAGCTTGGAAGCTTATAAACAGGCTCGTCCTTGACTGGAAGGTCTTTTAATTCCTTAACAGGAACCTGGGTTAGTTTGCTTAATGCCTCTTCATCCACGCTGTTCTCTTTCTTCTTCACCGCGAACAACACAATCTGCTTGAAAGCTTCGTATTCCTTGCCGTGGAACCTGTAAACTCTGAAGTTTTCAAACCTGTAGGCGAGTATCTTAGCTGTGTTCTTATCAAGCCTGCTTTGGGGTATTATGTAGACCAGCAAACCTTTAGGCTTTAGGTATTTCATAGTCTCTTTGAGGAATAACTTCTCCTTTCTCTCACTGCCTTCATCTTCTGTCTCCCAGTCATACGGCGGGTTAAGGAACAGGCAACTAAAACCGCTGTTAGATATCCTTGTCTGCTCGTAGCCACACTTAAGAACTTGATGCAGTTTGGTTTTGGCTTCTTCTGCTCTGTGATGATCTATCTCTATGCCATAAGTCTTTGCACTGGTATTTTCTGCCAGCTCTGCTAATGCGTTTCCCTCGCCACAGCAAGGGTCAAATAAAGTGTTATCCTCTGCAAAACAGATGAAACTTTTTATGCTTTCAACCACTGATATGGGAGTCGGGTAGTAGCCCATCTTTACTCTTGCCTCTAACCTCATAAGATTTTCTCCTTTCTAGAAAAAAAGAAAGCCCCTCGCTCATGTCTGCGAGAGGCCCTTTTTCAGTTAATTATTTAGTTTAAAACTGTTACTCGACTATCCCGAACTTGTTACCACAAATGTCACAGGTAGCCTCGAACATTGCTTTGCCAACACGCACTGCCTGGCAGCCGCACGTCCATTTCTTTAGCTTAGACTTGCCTTTCAGCTTTACTTTCGGCGGGAATTTAATGACCCCATCCGGGCTTTTGGCACCACTTACTTTTACCCCATGCTTTTTTAGTATAAACACAAATGGGTCCTGGACTCCGAGGTGACAGCCTTTTCCGTTGGCCACTATCCCAATATCAAGCATTTTCTGCCTGAACTCTTTATTATGGAACCATGAATTACTGGGCTTGCCATAAGCAGCCTGCCAGCTGTGGCACATCTCATGAAGCAAAGTAGCGAGGATATCCCAAACTGGCCTGTCCAGATGAACCCTGTTGATATTGATATTTTCCTTTATGCCGAAGGAGTTTCTGCCGATCACATAATGGCCCAGGCTCCCGATCTTTGATTTCTCAAATGATATCGCAGGAACAGGCACAGGCTGGTCTTTGAAAAACTCCATGTTGAAAATATCTGTCCACCAATACAGCACCTTCGCAAGATCGCTCAACTCCCAGTCAGTAACAGTTTTCTCATTCTCCATGATTGCTATGTTTATTGGATCATTGAGTAGTTTATTCATAGCTGACTCCTTTCTAATAACTGCACTGCGAGCATATAATTGTCGGGTTTTTGCCGTTAAAAATGGTAATGTCATTGCCAATGAAATAGCCGAAAGTGACATGATGCCCGCAGTCGAGCTTGAATTTTTTGCCTTTCAAGTTTATGAGTATTTCTCTCAACATCTCAGTATCTTCATAAGTTTCTTTTTGCTCTCTTGTCATGGCTTTTTCTCCTTTCTGTAAACATAAAAAAAGCCCCCAAGGATTTCTCCCAGAGGGCTCTTGCTTTTGACCTGTTATCTTTATTTGCTATTACTAAACATAGTCTCTAAGCCGCTTGATGATAGTACAGGGTGCAAGGTCATACCTTCCAAGAATCTCGGTTACCTCGTGCGATTCAAGAAAGATGTCTCCGGTTTGCTCCTCATCCTTGAATACCTCAAGGCCAATATAGCCAAGTCGCGGGTTACGGCTCAAAATAAATGTGTATTCGCCTTCACGATAAACATCGAGTTCATCCTCATAACCTGCATATAGCTTTTGAATATGTCTGCCTTTTTTGTCTCTGAAGCTGATTTCCAAACATGGGTTGAACCTGCGAGCTTCAAGCATGTCCTTAAAAGACTCTTTTGTGATTTGGTAATCAGTGAGCTTTTTCATGGATGACCTCCTTTCAGATTAAAAGCGCAGCCCAAACACCGGGTTTTATCCCTGCACGCCTTGCATACCTTTTTGCTGTCTACTGCCTTGCCAACATAGTAAAGCACTTCTTGAAGGGCTTTTGTCATAGGCATCCCAAGAGCCCAGGCAATGCGCCTCAATGTGCAGCTATGCTGATAGCTAAGTTCTGGTGTGTACGCCATAAACACCTCCTTTCAGATAAAGCCTAATTGTTTCAGGAAATTCCTTAAATTCACTGTTTTGCCACAGTTGTCGCACCATGCTGTGGTTGCATCGGCTACACATTGCATAGTTAGCCCACATTCCATGCATTCAGCCTCGATAATGCCTTCCAGCAGTGCGTCATCTACCATTTTTTCAATCTCCCATGATTCCATAATGTTACCCTCCTCTAAACAGAGAAAGCCCCCTGAGATTTCTCCCAGAAGACTCTTTATAGTGGTTTGTTAAAAGGCTTATATGAAGCCAAGCTGTGTCAAAGGGTTTCTCATAGTGACCTTCTCGCATTCCTCACAGTATAATTCGTCTGCGTCAGGTTCTGCTGTGATCATGGCACCGCATACAGCGCATTCAATCTCAATAATCCCGTCCCAGCAAGCCTGTCGGGCCAATGCTTCAAGCTTTTTTATGTCCATTTGCCACCTCCCATATTGGATAAGGGTCAATTCCAAAAAAATCACTGTAAGGGCTCGTCACTTCAGAAAATAAATCTTGAAAGTGTTTAAAATGCCCAGCCTTAACTTTCATAATCAGTTCCTTAGTCTTGGATATTGTTTGCTTGGCATTGTTTTCTTTGAGCCATCCTTGGGCAATCTGAATCTTGTCAACCTCAATAGCCCGTTTAATTTGCCAGGACTCTTCAAGCTCACAGTCGATTTCCAGACATCCATCTATTTTGATAGATTTCAGCTCGCTGAATGATAAATACCCCCATTCAGCCATTTCATAGTCATTATTCAGGATTGCAAAACCCCAAAACAAATCATCACCATCATATTCAGCGGTGTACCAGTCACACCCTGCTATAAAGAAATGCAGATAAATCAGTTTATCCTTGAGAGGGATATTTTCGGTCTGATATAGTTTTGGTATCTTTGCCAGCCTTTCCTTTGTAGGTACATTCCACATAGTATTCACCTCCTTTAATAAAGTTTTATTTGCTGCCCGCAGAACAAGCAGCAGACAATACCGAAATCGTTAAAGTCATCACCATTCTTTTTCACCTTGACCTCGTACTCGTTCCCGCAGGTTTCGCATTCGATGTTGAGGCCGTCTGATTCTGGTTGAAATTCTTTTTTGAGATTCAGATAAACAGCATATCTTTCATCCCTCTGCATCCTTTCAGCCCATTTACCGATTGCGTCTTTGTGCATGTCAACTATGCGACAGAAATGCTGCTTTATCTCTGCCTTTGTGTCTCCAGTATTATTGTAAGGTTCCTGGTGGAAGGGGTAGACTCCGTTGAAATATTTATGCTCATGATCGAAATGCCTGATAAAGACACTGGCAAAGTCCTTGGGGTGGGAATAGGTTGCCTTGAATCCGTTGATGTTGTAGTGCGCAATAAAACTGCAGTAGAGGTTGAGGAACTGGTAGAGCTCCTTGTTCATAAGGTTGATATCCCTCGCTTCTATTACTTTCCTGAAATTCTTTACCACTTGAAGTGTGCTGACAGGCTTCTTTTCTGATTGTTTGATTAATTGCATTTGCATTTTGTCTCCTCCTTTTTCCATTAAATTGACTTAAGAAACTTGGAAGTTTAGGTCTTCAATTCAATACTTAAGATCTCAATGTTCCCACTAACTGGATTGGGTTTAATTCAACACCTCCTTTCTCTGGAAATAAAAAAGGAGCAAAGCTCTGTTAAATTTATTTTTCCGACGGGAAGAAACAGAACTGCTCCTTGTGAATCAGGCTGTTGTTTTGTTAGATTGTTTTTATGCTTCTTGAATAAGTTATAACCTCTACTTTTCTTATTGTTTTTCCTCGGTGTTCAAACTCATAAGATGCTAATCTTCCTTGTAGCCATACAACCTGCTCACTAGTTTGTAATTTCTCTACAAACTCTTTGACCTCATCATTTGGGTCAAAAATCAGGCACGGAACATTACAGGGTTTTTCCTGATGAATGGATAGAGTGAACTTAAATACCCTACCATTCAAATAGACATCATGAATTGTACCTTATACCTATAAAGTTATTCATGGATATCTCCTTTCCTTAATACAGCCCGATTCAAATTAATGTAGAAGAGATAAGGAAAGGGGGTTTATAAGGGATGTATAAGGGTGGGAGATGGTGAGAAAGATGCTAAAGAAAGTATGATTGAAGCGAAATTATGCTAATGAGTGTTGGACAAGGATTGGGGAGAAGTATGGAGAGTTTGGAGATTTAGATACATTAATAGAGAGTTAGGAGCGAGATTTGGAAGGAGAGTGCTATCTATGATTGCTGCCTGTTGGTAGAGGGGTTGAAAAGATATAAGTGGTTGCTTTTATGTGAAACACAGCATCATATTAGGCAGGCCCCTCGGCGATAAACTTTTAACTATAAAGCATTTAAAACTATTTACAATTAACAGAGTGTGCCATATAATGAAAAGTGAAAAAAATAACTCATTAATGGATAATATCTGAGATGGTCGAAAAAGAGGACTATCAGCTTGTAACAACGCATGCCAAATTTGCGGATAGAATGTATTTTGGGGGTAAGCAAAGGGAAAGATATTTCAGGGAAAGAGATTTTATTGACCGAATAATTAAGAAACATGGTTTAGGCAAAAAGATCATTGACGCTGGTTGTGGCACCGGCGTTCATATAGCGTTACTAGCAGAATTGGGATATGATGTAATCGCATTTGATATACGCCAGGAAATGATAGATGTGGCAGTACAAAGAAATCCCAAAGCGAGAATAGTAAGAGGGGACATGCGTGATTTTCCATTGAAAGAAAGAGCCGACACTATAATATGTATGTTTGGCGCTATTAATTATATCGAAACAGAAGAAAGTATTATTAGGACATTAAAAAATTTTTTCAACCACTTAGAAGATAGGGGGGCTGTTATAATTGACACTAGATATCACAAGAATCTCCCTTCTGAAATTGAAAGTTGGACAAATCCAAAATACATTCTTGTAAAAAGATGGATAAAAGAGGGGGGAATGCAAAGCTCATATAGAATATTCTATACAGTCCCTTCACATGGTGTCATGGTATTAGAAGACCATAAACAATATTTTCAAGACCCTTTTTGGCTTGAACAAAAATTGAAAGGATCGGGTTTCTCTAAGGTTGACATTTTCGACAACTATAACATAAGTCAACATTTTACTGAATATACTAACAGCTATAAGCCAGTGGTAGTAGGGCTAAAAGTAAATTAAAATGTCTAAAAGGTTTTACGAAGAATCATCAGACATTAGAGAAGAAATCCGAAATCGAATTAGAGAACGTCTGTCAAATCTTGGAAATCATAAAATAAAAAATGTCGTAATGCAAAGAAATTCCTACTCCTCACTTGTCAAAGGGGTGATGGTATACTACCTCCATGAAGGTCTAAAAGGCCCCTTGACTCACAAAGAAAAAATCGACTTAGCGAGCGGGATAGAGATATTCTGTAGTAGCGGGGTAATTTTAGATAATGTTGTAGATGAACACGATAAACGAAACGAACACACCACATATCTCAAAGAGTATGGACCTGAAATACAATTAGCTGCTTCTCAATATGCACTACATTTTGGATTAAAACTTATCTTCTCTTTTTTGCATAATTTTTGTATTTCGCATTCTGAAAGATATCAAATTGATGAGGCTGTTTTAGGAATGATTAAAACAGATATTGAACAGTCAAAGAACCTACATGAACAAATTACAGCAATGGAATTGAGCAATGGTCTTTTCAACAAAGTACCTTTAGTTATGGCTGCGACTGCAGCGACAAACGATAAGTTTAAAATTACTGAAATAGGGGAATACGGATTCAACCTTGGAGTTGGTCTTGGAATTTATGAAGAAGTTCGCGATCTATTAGGAGAACACGGAAGAAAAAAGGCAACAGAAATCAAAGATGGAAGATTTATAATTCCTCTACATTTTGCAGTCAGAGCAAATAAGCAATTTGATCCATTGTCTTATTTAGGGAAGGAACTAAGTGGAAGAGAATATTCAAATTTGATAAGAATATTAGTAAATACAAAATCGTTAGATTCTACTGCCGATTTAGCTAATACCTATTTTGAAAAGGCTATAGCTTGTCTTAAGAATGCGGTTGAAGCTGATTGTGTTGATAAACTAAAACCCTTATCGGATTCAGCAAAAGTATCTATGCAAGAATTTATACTAAAGGTTAGAAATGCTTATGCTAGATGACATTAGAAATTTATCTATGTTGAGAAAAAATGCCTCAGAATATTCTGAAGAAGCCGTGCGAATATTTAATGAATATATTAAAGGAAGTTACCCAAATTTACTTGAAGAATATAATTCTTGGATTGGTAATAGGAGAACTATTGATCCTGCAGTTTTTATAAATGAGACTCTATGTGATCTAGAAGGGAGAGTCTTTGATGGAAATAGAAAAATAGTTTCCTTTTTCGCTGGAGCAGCCGGGGGTATTTCAGACGGCCTTGTAGACAGCGGATCTGTTGAACCATCAGAAATATTTTTATTAAATACTGATGGTTATAGAAATAAAACGGAAAGAGATCAACATTTAAAATTATTCTATGCTTTTAATGATGGCCTTGCAAACCTATTACCAGTGACATTTTGTCGAGATTTTATAAATGTTCTTAAAGAATATAATCAAGCCCAGGCTGACAGCATTAGACTATTTGATAAAGAAACTAGTTGCGAAGAGATAATAGATATAAAAAATAGAGCAGGCGGGTATTCTGTTATACTATTGTATGGATTTCTTTTTCCAGAAGCAGGGGATTTAAGTATGAATCTTACAGAATGTTATGACCCAAATGGGGATCTGGCAAAAACAAAATGCGAAGCATTATATAACTTCGGGGCCTGGTTAAGTAGAGTCGATGATTTGTGGGATGAATCTCATGATAAAAAGAAGGGTATGAAACAACTTGCAACTGAGCGGTGTGTAACCTGGGGAAGTTTGAAACAGGAAACAGATTACACCTTTAACGGGCTCTCGAGATATTATCCTAGTAAGAGAGTTGCTCGTATTTTTATAGAAAAATTTAATCCTTTAACAAATAAAGAACTCGGCAAACTTGTAAAATAGGAATTTTCCGGTAAAATTATAAACCATGCTTATTTAGATTCTGGATGGATTATGTAGGAGTAATCATTGAAAGGAATGATGGAAAGATGCTTTTCCAATTAAGAGACAATGATCCAAATATTAGAAACCGTAACCGTTGGAGTCTTTTTGGAGGAGGAATTAACAGAAAAGAAAAACCCTTTGATGCAGCCATTAGGGAGTTAAAGGAAGAACTTGGATTGAAGATCAAAAGAGATAAATTAAGATTATGGATGGTCATTCCTGGAATTAGAAAGAAGAGTTATCTGTTTAAACTTAAGTTAAGTAATAAATTATATTCTCTTAAATTAATGGAGGGAGCTGCAATGGGTTATTTCAAAAGCTATGAAATGAAAAAAAAGAAAAATGTAGTAAAATCTCTACGGGCATTGCTGTATTTTTATCCATTCATTTCGCGATTAATAAATAAATATGCTTAGTTTAATTTCATCAATTGAATTACTATTTCATCTCAACAGGATCCTACGCTAAAAAATAGCGCTATATTTGTGAAGTGTATGTAAACATGTAGCTGTTGTAAAAAGTCCTTTCTGATCTTTCGCTTCTTCCCTCAATCTGTCAGGATTTCTCCAGGGTTCTGTATTGGATGGGGCGGGAAATCTTAAAGTTGGATGAGGATCCCAACCCCCATTTTGCACTTGCATTCTTAATAAATTCTCAATCCCTTGTCTAACTTCATCTCTATATTTCTTATTATCCATAACTCCTCTTAATGATAAAGCAAGATAAAACGGAGTATCAGAGTTTAATTTTTGTGAAAGCCATTTCTGAGCTTTGTCAGTTTGTTCCTTGCAATCATAACTTTTAAGTGCAAGAATTGCTTGTGTTGTTGAGTATATATCATCATTGTACCAATAAGATCTCCAAAAACCTTCTTGTTGTTGGCTTCTCTTCATGTATTCGATAGCTTTCCTATTGTTTCCTAAAGCCCGAAGAACTGTTGCAGTTATATCAGGAATTCCAGAACACCAGCCTTCAGGAGTAGTATCTTCTGCAATATATGGTTTTATTAATTCCGGAATATATGTTCCAAAACTTCCATCAGGTTTTTGATGTCTTAGTAAAAAACTTCTTGACTTGTTAATTTCTTCTCTGTATTGAAAATATGATAAAAATAATACTGTAAAAGCTGTTGAATCGGCATCCGGAACAACTTTTTCATCGAATCCCCACCCAGCATATTCATCGTTGCGTCTTTCTACGATCAATCTAGCAGTTGATTCTAACTTAGAAGAAGGAACCCCTGATTGTAGCAATAAAAATCCCACATAAGAGCTCACCCAATCAACACTTTCTCCGTAATTACGAATTTTAAAATCTCTCCAAAGATCTTCATCGTCCTTATTTGAAAATATGAATTCCTTCGCATTTTCAATTGCTTTATCTATATATCCCATAATTGCCTAAGTTTCCTATCAAAATGGCAGTTTGATAGATTTTCCAATTGTCTTCGATGTTTGCTAACTATTTAAGAGTTCTTATCCTTTGAATTCTTGCTTATAGATATTTTGTCACAACATATTCCTTTTTACAAGTTCTTCAGCAATGTATAGTTCTAGTCCGTCTTAGGGATTAGCCTATATCAAACCCAAAAACCGACACCACTTTCACCCTCTCATCCACAATACACTTCCTCATCAACTCGTTCTTAATCCTCTCTTCAACATTCTTATTTGTCGCAACACAAATCACCTCATCAAAACCAGCATTAAGGTCTCTTTGAATATTGCCAATAAAATCTGACTTCCCAGTCTCTATTTCCAATACGACTTTTTTGTTACCATTTTTAACAATAATATCTGGCCTGCCGTTGATGTTTTCTTCAACCAGCACTTTGAAATTTTTACTTGTGTAATATTCATCTATTTTATGTTTCCAAAATCTATGAACAATGCCTTCTCTAATATCCTTAACCTCATACCCCAAATCCCTTAATATGAATTTACCTTTCTGTGTTAATTCAAACAAATTAATCCAGCCTTTGCTGGTGGTTATTTTTCTTGGCTGAATGCAACTTTGTGAAATAAGCTGATTCTTGAATTTGTTCCCGTATTTTGGATTAAGCTTCAATCTTTTATACCTTTTAGTAATGCCTGAGAATGGATTCTGAAAAATATCAATAAGGAGCCTGTGGTGGGGCGCTTTGTTGTTTGGGGGGTGTTTGCCTGTTTTACCATCTCTATATATATCTGTTGGTAAATACGTGGCATGGGGTGGTTTGTTTCCGTCGTGAAGCTCTTGTAAATAGCCAGGGGTATTTACTGGTGTATATACAGAGATATTTTCTCTTAGCCAATTATCTGTTATCTCGCCTTTTTTTACAGGCACAAGAGGTATTTTCACAAGACAAGGCTCAATTCTATTCTTTATCTTTACTATACACTCACCAACCCTCAGCATGTTTGGATATGATTCCTCATCATATGACAGAAACAAGGACTTTCTTGCGGTTCTTATGTCGTCGGCATGCTGCAAACCAAGATAGATTTGGGTGTGGCAGTTTCCAAGCAAATAAATCGGAAGTAGGGATGGGTGTTGTGTTATGCTTGCTATCCCCTGACCAAAAGCTCTTATCTCACGATAAACATTTTCAAGACTGCTAGTTTCCTGATAAAATCCTGTTATATTAAAAAGATTGTGCACCTCTTCAAGAAACAACAAATGCCTGAGATTTTCTGTTTCACCCTGGCTTAATCTGTAAAGATGAATCCACCTTAAAATTATTTCTGAAAAAAATATCCGTAATGGCTTTGGAAGTTCAAGGTCAAGCTCAAGAATTACAGGCTTATCAAGCAGGTGCTCAAGTTTAACCGGGTTTCTTGCATTAAAAACTTTTGAAGCACTTCCAAGAGTAAAACTTTGGAATATTCTTTGAGCTGTCTGCTTCCACTTTAATTCACGATGATATACTTTGAATTTTTCAAGCTCTTTTTGACCATCATAAAAATTCGGATAAAAGCCACTATTTAATCCTCTGAATAATTTAATATAGATTTTATTAAAGTAGTGAGCAACACCTGGTCCTGAGAGATGGGACTTTTCAAGTGCCTCGGCAATTGTGTTTACCCATAATTCTTTATCAGAGCTTGGCGGTGCCCTGAATGGATTCCAGAGAAATGGCAGGATCTCTCTTCCAATTGTATAAACCTGGATTTGCTTTAATTCAGGATATATATCATGCAAGCTTAATAAATTGCGCCAGCTCCTTTTCCAGTCTATAACCATAAAAGGAACCTTGGATTTTAAAAGCTGCAAGGCAAGAAGGTATGCAAGGTTGGTTTTACCCTCACCTGTAATAGAGAATATGCCTATTTGTTTAATAAAATCATCATGTCTTAAATATAAAGGATGGAATTTTTTGCGGTTATAAACAACATTACCGAGTAGAAATGATCCGCTCGAATCATCTTCAGAGGGGGGCTCAAGTAATATCTCTTGCTTAACAAGGGCATCTTTTTTTAGGAGTTTTTCAGCAATAATCTCTATTTCCAAAGCCAGAGCTTTTCTGCCTTTATCATCCTCTGCAAGATACATGTACCATAATTTGTCTGCCTTATCGCGGATAATGGGTTTGAGTTTTTTGCAGAGGTCTTCTACCTCTCTGGAGGTTCTCATATCTTTGGGATAATGATGAGATTTATAAGGGGTGTATAGGGATTGGTGGAATTTTAGAAAAGATTAAAAACGATTTCATGTTGTAATCAACATGAAAGGCGAAAAGTATGAGAGAGTCGCAATATTTATTGATGGTAGTAATTTTTATAATAGCGCAAAGTTATTGAAGATTAAAGAAACTGTAAATTTTAGAAAATTAATTAATGTCCTTAGAAGAGGTAGAAAGCTTGTTGGCATATTCTATTATATTGCTCCTTTAGATTTTAAAACTAACCCTAAAAAATATTGGAAGCATCAAAAGTTTCTAAACATGTTGAGGAAAATCCCGAAGTTTAATGTCGTACTTTGCACATTAAAAAAAGTTAAAAAGAAAGACGGAAGTTTCAAATTTGATGTTAAAGGAGACGATGTCAATCTAGCAAATGATTTTATTGTAGGGGCATATGAGAATAATTATGACACTGCGATAATTGTTAGTGGTGATGAGGATTTTTATTCTATAATAAAAACAGTGCAAAGATTAGGAAAGAAAGTAGAGAATGCATTTTTTACTTCAAGTTCTTCTTATGCTTTAAGAAGAATTTCTGATTTTTCAATTCATCTCAATAAGTTAATTTCTAAAATAACAAACTAGAAAAAAAGATAAGCCCAGCGTTGCCCAAAGACCACACTGGGGCAATTATCAAATTTATAGGGATTTTAATATATATAAATCTTACGTTTAAAGAAACACTATCAAATTGGAAGATTGAAAAGAAATAGGAACCGAAAATAAAACATACTAAAAATTATTATCTATATTGCCTGAGCGAGGTGTACCAACAAGCAAAAGTGCACTAAAGGGTAATTTACGAGCACCGCTTTTGACGAGGGCTTGAACCTTGCAGGGGCTCTTTTAATGCCAAAAATAACCACCAATATCAACTTCAAAATTTCCAATATTTGCTCTCTCATTAAGAATATGCATGTCCTCATATTTATCTTAATTTTCTTCTGCCAACCCACTAAAATCACCCTCCAGCAAATCCCTCTTTTTGACTAAATCCCAGTATTCCTTTAATGACGAAAGCAGATATTTTTTCAAGAACATTAAATCACGCCAGCATTCAAGATATTCATTTCTTTTCTCTTTTTCCAAGTCAATAACTTTATCCTCTATTTGCAAAATCATTTTTTTGATATCCATGAACAAGTCAAAAGAATAATGAACCTTATGATTCTTTATTTGCATAAGATGTGTGTGTTGCCTGCATATGTCTTCATCTATTTTATTAAGCAAATGGGAATCAATGCTTTCTCGCAGTTTGATCTCATCTAATAGGGCTTTTACAGATGCTTTCAATGTTTTTGTTTTATCTGAAAATAATTTTTCTAATAAACCTTTTTCCTTTTCAGGCTTTTCTTTGAATACAACACCTTCAAGACTATTTTTTATATCAGAGTGGTAAAAGGGTTTTCGTATTAATACTGAATCTTCTGAATTGCTCGGGAATGCATTCGAATAAACAGAAATATCATTTGTCATCTTTTATGGGATGGAATGACGGTGGGATTTATAAGGGGTGTATAAAGATGAGAGAAAGTTCATTGAGATGAGATATAGAAAAGAATAAAAAGATTTGGAAATTATAACTCTCAATGAAAGATAAAAAGCCTGAGAGAGTCGCAATATTTATTGATGGGAGCAATTTTTATTACAGCACTAAATATCTACTTGCTAATGGGCATAAAATCAATTTTAAAAAGTTAGTAAACGCACTAATTAAAGAAAGATTACTGGTTAATGTCTTTTATTACAATGCTTCTTTAAATAGAGGGATTAATGAAAGAAAGTATTGGAAACAACAAACATTTTTTGATGCATTGCGGAAAATTCCAGGATTCAGAGTAATATTATGCCGGTTAAGGAAAGATAAAAGAATAGATGGAGGTTTTGATTTTGTTGTTAAGGGTGATGATATTCATTTGGCAAGTGATCTTGTGGGAGAAGGATATGAAAATTTATATGATACAGCGATTATTGTGAGCGGTGACGGGGATTTTGTTCCAGCAATCAGAAGAATGCAAAAAATAGGCAAGAAAGTAGAGAATGTATATCTAAGTGTTACTACCGGTTTAATTTTATTCCAATTCTAACGGTGTAATTCTATACCATTCCCACCGGTAATTTAGATCCATTTAATTCCTAAAAGCTTTTAAAAAACTCCATATAATTGTTGTAATTCTCGTCTTATTGCTTTTGAACAAAAAATACAATTATGCTATTCTTAGAATAGCTTATTAGAGACATTGAGTATTCTTGCGTCTGAGTCGCAATGAGAGAGGGTTTCCTGGTATCCAGGTGTGAAAGATACTCCGATCTCCCGTTCCCCTCAACCAAGAATCCTTGGCGCTTACGTTGCAATGAGAGAGGGTTTCCTGTCTATTCAGATGTAAAAACAATTTCCGATCTCTTAGTTCCTCTCAGTCAAGGGACTCAATATTCATTGACCTATAGTGGCAGGAGGATTATCGTACAGCTTACTTTTATGTGATTCCATGACCTATCGTTTGAAAAAGCAAGAAAATCGTTGAAAAACGAAGATGGATCAATATGTCCTGACATCCCCTTGGCCACATTTAAAACGGTGATTTTGGCCCCATTTCTGGCCGGTGATTACAATCTAAGTGATAGTTCTTCAAATTATCTAAAGAAGGTGTGTGATACATCATTATGCTTAGATAGATTGATTCCTAAAATATCTGATAAGCAGGAATGAATATAAACCCAGCGTCGCCGAAGCAAGGCTGGGGAACATATTAAAACTATATAGAACTATGAATATAAAAAACTTTCTATTTGTTTGTTCTAACATTCTATGAAGTATTAAGAATAATAAATCTGTTTTGAGGTTTGCATTATAATCAAGATATGCGGGGATTTATAAGGGGTGTATAAGGAAAATACTGTCAGTATTTTTAGTAGAGAACTTGAGAAACAAGAAGATTTGGGAAAGTGGTTTTGAGATGTTGTTTTACTTATATTCTGATACATAAGCGTCTTTTTCTCTAATATCATAATGATGTGAGATAAATATTTCTTCTGTATCTGTATCCATAAACATTATTATTGCTTCCGAACTTTTTAAACTAAATTTTTCCATTATTCCTACTTCATCCTGTTTACTTCTTTCAAATGCATATGAGCCATCAGAAGATGTTGTCGTGGAATGTAATTTCACAAAAGCACTGCTCATGCCACCATACAAATCAATTTCTTTATCCGCAAAAGGCGTGCCTCCATCCTCAATTTTTCCTTTTAATACTGGGTGAACAATCAATTTTAAATCTGGCACAGTTACTGTTTCTTGTTTTATCACTGTTACTGATTTGCTGTCTTTAGGAACTTCAGAATAATACCTATCCCCACTATTCCTTAAGGCTTCAATAGTGTATGTTCCTGCAGGAATGTAATCAATAGAATATACTCCATCAGAAGTTGTTGCTGTTCCAAATTCAGGATTAAGAGTAGGTTCTTCTTCAACAATCCACACATATGCTCCTAGGCTGAGATCTCCATAAGACCATTTATAAGGTTCATAAACTACTTGGTTGTTTTCAATTTTAGAAGAGAAGACTTGTCCCATAATCATCCCAACATGTGAGGGATCAATCTCTACAGGTTCATCAACTACTACATGTTGTTGGGGGTTATCTTCTGCACACCCTATCACAAGTGAGGTTGCTAAAAGAATTCCTATCAAAAGTTTTTTTCCAAAGGATTTGCAATTTTTAATCATGGCTTCAAGACCTATGTTTTTTTGGATATTTTTACATATAAATTAGATTGTCAAATAAAGCAAAATCGTCGGTAAAAGTAGGCAACCCATCATCCTACCACCTATAAAGAGCTTCCATTTTTCATTATTACACCAACTAAAACTAATTTGTCAAGAAATATTATTACATGGCGAATAGCTTCCTGTTAAGCCAGAACTTTTTTAGCTATTTTTAAAAAAAGGAGGCTATTTATGTCTGATTTAGAAAAGCGGATTGGAGGGAAGATTACAAAGATCCGTTCGGCAAAGAAACTTACACAGGCTCAATTAGCTGAAAAAGTAAACTTTAGTGTTGAGAGTATATCGAGAATGGAAAGAGGTGTGAGTTTCCCATCACTGAAAACTATGGAAAATATTGCAGAAGTATTAAATGTGCCACTAAAAAACTTTTTTGATTTTGATGAGCATCCATCTAAAGATAAATCTTATGAAAGAGAGCTATCAAAGCTAATTGCTTTTTAAATTGCCTTTCTGAATTATTTAGCTAAATAACTTGCAATATTCTTGAATTACAAGCATAAGATAAAGTCAACAAACTACTAATTCATATTATCATCAAACTTAGAACCCATTCTTATTCTATCAAAGTAATCAGCCAATAAATCAAAACTAAAATAAAGGAGGTTAAGCATGTTAAAGCAGATATGCTATATAATGTTGGCATTGGTTTTGTTTTCTAATGTTTTATGTAATGATCTAAACGCTTCAGAACATGCTTATGGTGGTATTCCTTCATGTGGTATATACATTGAACGCCAAGGTTATATTATACAATTTGATGTTGAACATAAAACACCTCGTTGGGTAGCTTACCATATTAAACCTGAATATTTAGATACACCTGACCGCAAGAAGAAAAAATGGGGTAAATTTCGTGATGATCCTGACATAATTGGTGAGGCAACAGAGAAAGATTATAAGAAACAATTCAACACTTGGCGAAATTACGCTAAAGGCCATTTAGCTCCTTATTTCATATCTGGTGGTGATAGAGATAATGATGGTATTAACGCTGCTAATGGTGATGATTATGATGCTAAGACAGTTCATGAAATTAATTATATGAGTAATATCGCCCCTCAACATCATTATAATTTTAATGGCTCAGGCGGGCTATGGTATAAACTTGAAACCTATGTAAGAAATAAATTGCTTAGAGAACAAAAGAAAAATGTATGGGTTTTTGCTGGCTGTATTTTTGGTCCTGGTTCTTATGACAGAATAGGGAATGGCGTAGAAGTACCACCAATGTTTTACAAAATTGTTGTCACTGAAAATAATAATATCCCTAAGATACTTGCCTTCTTATTTCCACATCAGATTAAAAGACATGGTGATATTCAAGATTACTTAGTATCTGTAAATATTATAGAAGCATTGACTGGTCTTGATTTTTTTCCTGAACTCAATGATGAGGAAATGGAGAGAAAATCTACATGGGAGAATTGGGAATAAGATATTTATCATAAACCAGACCACAAAGACCCAAGTGGTGATGATGTTGATATTCTTCCTCGTAATGATGGAACAGTTTTAGCAGAATATCGAAATTCTTAGAGCAGTTTATCTTGGTTGGATTTTTCATGTATCAAAGGAAAGGGAAGTGAAATCTAAATTTTTATTAGTCTTCTTTTTCTTAATCTTTTTATTGCCTATAATAATGTGATTGCTAATGGAAAGAAGATAGAAGCCTAAAAGACAAAGAAGGCGTTTAATAGCAGAAAAACATGGCTAAAGAAACAGTGAGCAAAGAATTTAATCAAAAGCTATTCGACTATATCGCCACACTGGAAGATACCAATGAGGAATTGGTCAAGACCCTGAAATATTGTGTAGCAATTCTTACAGAAATAAAACCTCCTGTCAAAGATCCCAAGAGATGGCAAGAAATGCTTGATGGATTTCAAGAAGCAATAAAGGTCGGGAAAAGAATAGTTAGGGAGAAGAAACCAGGTTGAATGGAGTATATTATGGTAGCAAAATTTGATGAAAAGGAATTATGCCAAGAGTAACTCAAAAGTATAATCTTAGAGTAATAAACCCAAGTCTTTACAAAGAATGGCACCCTACTAAGAATGGGAGTTTAATTCCAAGGGATGTGACTCAGTATTCTAACAAGAGAGTCTGGTGGGTTTGTAGCAAAGATCATGAGTGGAAAACCTATGTTTACTCCAGAAGCAATGGCAGTGGATGTCCTTATTGCGCCGGGCAAAAGGTATGCACTGATAACTGTTTAGAGACGATTAACCCGGATCTTGCAAGACAATGGCATACCACCAAGAATGGAGATTTAACCCCAAAAGA
>SDBV01002562.1_pt1 | contig 27125 bp, 17 predicted proteins | sample 2277081 | NCBI WGS metagenome assembly SDBV01 (sample SAMN10402039, study PRJNA504765) | marine sediment metagenome | isolation source: marine sediment core GS10_PC15, 223 cmbsf | place: Arctic Ocean: Southern Knipovich Ridge | collected 2010 | reverse complement strand
TATCGAGAGGAGCATCATGTCAATCTGCGAGCGACACCCTGGCTACTTGTATCGGATCCTCTTTCTCTGTGTCCTGGCTGCGATGATCCTGGCTCCGCTGCCGGCGCACGCGCAACGGTCGAAGGCGGCAGTTACCCGGGCCGATCTGGCCGACGCCGACTATGCACTTCAAGGGGAGTTCATCGGTACCGTGTTGACCGAGCCCTCCAAGACCCGGCCGCTGGCGCTTCAGATCCGCTCCAACGGTGACGGCAGCTTCGAGGGTGTACAACACATCGGTGGATTCCCCGGCCAACGCCCACGTCGTGGGGAGCCCGTCCGGCTGTCCGGAAAGCGGACCGACGATTTCGTGGTGCTCTCGGGCGGTCCCTGGGTGATCCTGGTCCACGCCGACCACGTTGTGCTGGTCGACCCCGAGGGCAAACGAGTGGGACGGTTGAAGCGAATCCACCGCCAAAGCCCTTCGATGGGAGCCCAGCCGCCCAAGAATGCCATCGTGCTGTTCGACGGTACCAACACCGATCAGTTCACCAAGGCCCAGATGACCGACGAGGGCCTGCTGATGCAGGGCGCCGACTTCAAACCGATGTTCCAGGACTTCAATCTTCACCTCGAGTTCCTGCTCCCCTACATGCCCGTGGCCAGCGGTCAGGGCCGGGCAAACAGCGGTGTCTACCTGCAAAGCCGCTACGAGCTGCAGATCCTGGATTCGTTCGCCATAGATCCGGGCAACAACGGGTGCGCCAGTCTCTACAAGTTCCGCCCCCCCGACGTGAACGTCTGCTTTCCTCCGCTGGTCTGGCAGACGTACGATGTCATCTTCACCGCCCCCAGATGGGCCGCCGGTGAGTCGAAGATCAGCAACGCCAGGATTACCGCCTGGCACAATGGAGTGAAGGTTCACGACGACGTCGAGTTGCCCGACAAGACCGGCGCGGGCAAACCCGAGGAACCAACGCTCCTGCCGATCCGCCTCCAAGATCACGGCAACCCGGTACGATTCCGAAACATCTGGGTGATCGACCGGGGAGCCTCACCGACCACGAGGTTCCCGATCTTTCAGAAGCTTCCCAGCGCCGCCAAGGACCCGCGGTCGGATCGAAACCGGCGAAAGGCCGGCTCACGAAAGAACCGCTAGGATCGCATTTCGTAAGTCCCCATGCAGTTCTGGATAAGGGGTTTAGCAGCCGCCGGCACGGCGGCTCGGGTGGATATGCCCGAGTAAGGAGCTTCGCTTTCTGACGCTTTCGACACGCCCGGCTGAGAGACAATCCACCAAGGCCCACCAATCCCTTCTCCACGGAGCGACCCCATGAAGCGTTTCGTCCCCTGTATGTTCGCCGTGCTCGGCTGCCTTGGTTCAGCGGTTGCGGCCGCCGCCGAGAAACCGGACCGCCCGCCCAACATAATCTACTTCCTTGCCGATGACCTGGGCTACGCGGAATTGGGCTGTTACGGGCAGGAGTGGATCAAGACGCCGAACGTCGACCGAATCGCCGCCGAAGGCATCCGTTTTACACAGCACTACTCCGGCAACGCGGTTTGCGCGCCCTCGCGCTGCTGCCTGATGACCGGCAAACACCCCGGCCACGCCTACATCCGCAGCAACGGCAATCCCAAGCATCCCCAGCAGCGGATCGAGAAATACGGCTACCAGTTTCCCGGCCAGCATCCTATTCCCGACGCCGAAGTTACGATCCCCGAAATGCTCAAGCAGAAGGGGTACGCCACGGGAGCCATGGGAAAGTGGGGACTGGGGCATTTCGGCACAACCGGCGATCCCAACCGCCAGGGATTCGACCTCTTTTACGGCTTCAATTGCCAGGTCCATGCCCATAACCACTTCCCGCGTTTCCTCTGGCGAAACGCCCAGCGGGAAGTCTTGCCCGGAAACGACCGGACACTATCCGGGCAGACCTATTCGCAGGACAGATTCAGGGAAGTTGCCCTGGAGTTCATCCGGGAGAACAAGGACCGCCCGTTCTTCCTCTATATGCCGTTTACGATCCCGCACCTGTCGATCCAGGTCACGGAAGAGTCGCTGGCGCAGTACAAGGGCAAGATTCCGGAAGAGGAGTACGAGCATCGCGGATACCTGAAGCATCCCTTCCCGCGCGCCGGCTACGCCGCCATGATCAGCCACATGGACCGCGACATCGGCAGGATCATGGCCCTGGTCGAGCAGCTCGGGCTGGACCAGCGGACGCTGGTAGTGTTCACCTCCGACAACGGTCCCACGTTCGACCGCCTGGGCGGCTCGGATTCGGAGTTTTTCAAGTCGGCCGGCAAGCTGCGGGGACTGAAGGGCAGCCTCTACGAGGGTGGTATCCGCGTGCCGATGGTGGCCCGGTGGCCCGGCAAGATCCGGCCCGGCACCACCACGGAACATATCTCCGCGTTCTGGGACGTAATGCCCACGGTTGCCGAGATTACGGGCACCACGCCGCCGCAGGGCATCGACGGGATCAGCTTTGCCCCCACGCTGCTGGGCAAGCCCGAAGAGCAAGAGAAACGGGAGTATCTCTACTGGGAGTTCCCCGGTTATGGGGGCCAGCAGGCAGTGAGGGCGGGCCAGTGGAAGGCGATTCGGCAGAACGTGCTGAAGAAGAACAATCCGCAGCCGCTGAAGATCGAGCTGTACAATCTTGTCCGGGACATCGGCGAGCAGCATGACGTGGCGGCCGAACATCCCGAGATTGTGGCCAGACTGCGGTCGGCCATGGAGAGGGAGCACACCCCCAGCAAGTTGTTTCGCATGCGGCCGCTGGATGGGCCGTGAACTCGACTCTACTCGAAAACGCAAGCAACAGCAAGCGTTCACAACACTTCAGAACCGCGCGCAGAGGCGCGGTGGCGCAGAGAAACACATGTGTCGTGCATGAAAACGAGATTGGAACAATCGTGATCGAATGCGCAATTGCAATCCATCGCGAACTCGGACCGGGATTATTCGAGACCGTATATGAAGTTGTATTGGCTCACGAACTGAAAGCACGTGGGCTCGAGGTTCAACGGCAGGTTCCCATCCCCCATTAAGTACAAGAGTCCAGACCATTTCCCCTGCACACAAGAGAGAGCTACAGACTTACCTAAAACTGACCGGCTGTCGACTTGGCTACTTGCTGAACTTCGGCGCAGCCCTTATGAAGGACGGCATCGTTCGTGCAGTGAACGGACTGTCCGATCAATGGAAAAAACTCCGCGCCTCTGCGTCTCTGCGCGCGTTTCAGAGATTTGTCAGAGGAAGCGGCTGGCTCGTATCGTGAGCCCTGCGGTTGTTACGGCTCTACTCGAAAACCAGCGTGCCGAACTTCTCGAACTCGTGAAAACTCGGTCCGACCCGGGCCCAGTCCCAGGCGGTGGTCTTGCCGTCGTCGTAATCTACGCGATAGAAATTGGCCCGCCAGCGAGTTCCCGGCCGCGGGGGGACGTTTTGCAGCGGCTTGAGCAGGTCGTACGGCACAAAGACCTCGGCCTTCCAGCCGGTGATCTGCGCGCCGGACCGCTTCGGTCCGCCGGTGACCGTGGTGGCCTTTTTCGTCTTGCGCTGCCCTTCGTAGTGCCAGGGCCGCCAGCCGAGGAACTCCCCGCCGAAATTGGGGACCAGGATCGGCAGCTCGTAACCCAGCGGCGAGATCTCGTACTCGAAATAGACCGGGTGCCGTTGGTCTGGCCAGAGGAAGAACTCGAACACGTCTTCGGTCCAGAGGTCGAGAAAGTCCTTCTTCATCGTGGCGGTGAGCGTGCGATCCTCGGCGTCCATCAGCACGTAGAGCCCGGTCTGCGAGTAGAGCATCTTGACTCGTGTTCGGTATCGATGACCGTCGGTGGAGCGCAGGTGCAGCGGCTCCCAAGGGGTCTTTTTCCAGGCCGGCGCGTCGCCCTTGCCGTTGACGGTGAAATCGTCGGTCTGCCGGACACGCAGCACCTTGCCGGCCGGTTTCTGTGGGACCGCCCGCTGCGCGAACGCCGATGAGCCCCAGCCGGTGACCAGGGCCAGAGCCGGTCCCAGGAGTGTCCGGAGTTTCATAAGGATACCTCCTTTTGCCTCGATGATGAGGGTGGCCAGAACAGGGCCATTTTATACCGGTAGCGGCCGGGAAAACAGGGGACAGGTCCAATTTGCCCCCCACGGCCCGAAGGGTGCTTCGCATAAATTGGCCCCGTCCCCTTTTTCCCCGGCCCGGAGTGTACTGTGCGTCTCACGTGATGTAGACTGGTAGCACGTTTCGTAAGTCACTATGTAGGATGGGATGAGCCGTTTAGCGGCCGCCGGCACGGCGGCCAGCCTGAAATGCGGCTTGTTCCCGACGGGCCGACGTGCCGTCAGCCGCTAAACACTGCCTACTGGCTTGCGAAACGGCGTACCAGCAAACGGGGTACCACTCCAAACCGGCCAGGGAGCAAGTTTGATGCGACCACTGAACAGCTCGGCAGCGTTGTGTGCGGTGGTACTGGCGGCATCGGCTCTCGGCGCTCGGCCGGTTGCGCTTGCCGAGGGGCCGTCGGAGGCCGCCGGCATCGAGATCAAGATTCATGGGAAGGTCCTGCACAAGATTGATCCGCGGCTGTTCGGCCAGTTCATGGAACGGCCCAGTTGGGGTGAGATCGGGCCGGAGGCTGCACTGGTTCCAGGCACACACAAGCTGCGGCCGAAGGCCAAGCAGTTACTCCGCAAGATGCAGGTTCCCATCGCGCGGTTTCCGGGCGGGACCGACGTCGACTATATCGACTGGCTGGATATGATCGACAATGTGCCGGGCCGCGCCGGCGGACGTCCGGTCACCACCGGCCACAAAGGCGACCGGGTGACCAACAACTTCGGCTACGACGAGTTCCTGCAACTCTGCCAGGAACTGAAAATAGAGCCGATCCTGGTGGTGAATTTCCGCCAAGGGCTGCTGGCCAAGGACGGTCCGCAAAAAGCGGCCCGCCACGCGGCAAAGCTGGTTGCTTACTGCAATGCTCGCGCGGACCACCACTTGCCCGAGGATCTGGCGGTTTGGCCGCGCCTGCGGGCCGAGAATGGCCGGGCGGCGCCGTACGGTGTGAAGTACTTCCAGATCGGCAACGAGACCTGGGCCTTTTCACGCAAGGTGAGCGAGGACCGGTACATCGGCGCGCTGGCGGCGTACATCGAGGCGATCCGCACCGTCGATCCGGCCGTGCGGATCATCGTCGACGGCCAGCCCGCCGGCCTGGCGGCGAAGGTGCATCGCCGCTTCGGTGCTCGAATCGCCTATTTCGCCGTCCACCACTATCAACCGTGGCAGATCAGCGAAATTCGCAGGGCGAACGAAGCGGTGGACGTGGAAAGCCTGACGGCCAGCGAGATCTGGTACGCCTGGGTGACCGTGCCCCGGGTCGACGCGGCCGGTCAATCGATCCTCCAGCGGAACGAGTTGAGACAAGCCCGAAAGTTGGGCTACCCGGTGGCGATGACCGAATGGAACTGGAACGGCTGGTGGGGACGGTCGATCGCCAACCGCACCCAGCCCAGTTCGCTGTATACCAAGGGCGTTGGGGCCGCGGGGATCCTGCACGCGATCATGCGGCAGGGAGACGTCGTTCAGATCGCCACGCAATCGATGCTGATCGGCGACCGCTGGGGTATTCACGCCATCTGCTGCGACCGCCACGGTCGGGTCCCGCCCTACATGTTGCCCAGCGGGCAGGTCACGATGTTATATTCCCAGCACCACGGCAGTGAGCGGCTTCAGGTCGACCTGACCGGCGTGCCGCGTTACGAGCAGCCGTACCGCATGGCTGGAATTGGCCCGGCCCGCGATGCCGCCTGTCTCGACGTGCTGGCCACTCGCGACCGGGAGACGCTTTACGTGCACGCCATCAACCGGCACTTCGACCGATCGCTGTCGCCGGAAGTTGACTTCTCCGCGCTGAAACAGCGACCCGGCAAAGAGGCCGTGCTGCACGTCCTCGAGGGACGTCTGAATAACGCCCCCAGTCTGCCGTGGGCACACTGGCCGGACGAGGGCCTGGCGCCGGGACGGATCAGAGACGACCCGTTCGAGGTCCGCGGCAATCGATTCCAGATCCGGCTGCCCGCCCGCTCGGTGAGCGTAATCGAAATCCCGCTGCAAGGGGACCCTTGAGAATGATGAAGTATGAATTATGAATTATGAATTATGAATCACGATGTCGCAGGCCCGTTCATCATTCATCATTCATCATTCATCATTCATCATTCATCATTCATCATTCATCATTCATCATTCTGCATTCATCATTCTGCATTCAGCCACAGTCTGCCGCTAGAACCGGGAAAGGTATGCTCATGAAGAACCTCACACGTCGGTCGATCGTCTCTTGTATCGCGGTTGCCGCGCAGATGCTGTGCGCCGGGATATTGTACGCTGCCGAGCGTCCGAACTTCGTCTGGATCCTCTCTGAAGACAACTCCAAGCACTATCTGAAGCTGTTCGACGAGCACGGGGCGCCGGCTCCCAACATCGAGGCCCTGGCACGAGCGGGCGTGGTCTTTGAGCACGCGTTTTCCTGCAGCCCGGTTTGCTCGGTGGCCCGAACCACGCTGATTACGGGCTGCTACGCGCCTCGGATGGGCACGCAATACCATCGCCGATCAAAGATGGCCACGCTCCCGCCGGGACTGCGGATGTTTCCGGCCTATCTGAGGCAGGCGGGCTACTACACGACCAACAATAGCAAGAAGGACTACAACGCGGTGGAGGGCAAGGGCGTGTGGGACGAATCGTCGAAGCGGGCCACCTGGCGCAACCGCCCCACGGCTGATGCCCCTTTCTTTCACGTGCAGTCGTACGGCATGTCGCACGAGAGTTCGTTACACTTCAAGCAGTCGCTGATGCAGCAGGAGGGCCCCCGGACGTCGACGGCCGAAGTCACCCTCGCACCGTACCACCCCGATACGGCCACCTTTCGATATACCTACGCGCGCTATCACGATCGGATAGGCGCGATCGATGGAGCCGTGGGGAAGCTGGTCGCTCAGCTCGAAAAGGACGGGCTGCTGGAAGATACGTTCATCTTCTACTTCGGCGATCACGGCGGCGTGCTGCCCGGCAGCAAGGGCTACATCTACGAAGCGGGCCTGCACGTGCCGCTGGTGGTGCGGATCCCGAGCAAATGGAAACACCTTGTTACGCTGAAGCGGGGCGCACGCACGCCGGGGTTCGTGAGCTTCATCGACTTCGGCCCCACGTTGCTGCACCTGGCGGGGCTGGAGGTGCCGCCACAGATGGACGGCCGCCCCTTCCTGGGACCCGACATTTCGCAACAGCAGCTCAACGCCCGTGACGAAGCGTTCGGTTACGCCGACCGCTTCGACGAGAAATACGACCTCTGCCGCTCCCTGCGCAAGGGCCGCTACAAGTATATTCGCCACTATCAGGCCTTCTATCCCGACGCGTTGCAGAACAACTACCGCTACATAATGTTGGCCTACCAGGAATGGCGCAGGCTGTATCACCAGGGCAAGCTCAATGCCCAGCAACGCCAGTTCTTCGAGCCCAAGCCGGTGGAAGCCCTTTACGACGTGGAGGCCGACCCGCACGAGGTCAACAACCTCGCCGGCGATCCCGCCCACGCGGCTGCGCTGAAGGATATGCGCAGCCGTATGCAGCAGCGGGTCAAGGGTATGCCGGACCTGAGCTTTTATCCGGAAAGTTACCTCGTCGACCGGGCGCTGGACGCCCCGGTCGCCTTCGGCCAGGCGCACGCCAAAGAAATCGCCAGCCTGGTCGACGTGGCCGATCTGAGTCTCCTCTCATTCAGGGAGGCCAGGCCGAAATTGGAGAAGGCCCTGGCGTCGCCCCGGCCATGGGAGCGTTACTGGGCGCTGATCGCGTGCAGTTGTTTCGCCGATGCAGCCCAGGCGCTGGTTCCTGCGGCGAAACAACGGCTCCACGATCGCGAACTGCTGGTGCGGGTGCGGGCGGCGGAGTTTCTGGGGATTGTGGGCGCTGCGGACCCCCGGCCCACGCTGTACGAAGTGCTCAACGCTACCGAATCGGACGTGGAGGCGCTGTTGACCTTCAACACGGCCGTCTTCTTCCACGACCGCAGGCCCGGCGGATATCCGTTCGACCTGAAGGCGCTGCGGATGAAGGCCACCGGCGGCCAGGTGCGAAGACGGATCAGCTATCTTGAAGGCCAATGACGGCTGGTGTACGTCGGCCTGAAGCCGAAGGCGAGTCACTCCAACACGGACACCGGCACCAGGGCCTGCGAGATGGGCATGTAGTTGCAGGTACAGCCTCCGCTGAGGTTGGGAAGGTTGAGGATGCCGTTGGCGGGAAAGAGGTTGTTGCTGCACGCGGCCCGCACGTTCCAGATCGAGGTGATCTGGCCCGTGGCAAGATCGACGTAAGCCGCGTTGCCTCGAAATCGGGTGGTCAGCAGATTCGAGCTGGCCCTCAACGAGGTGCAGCCGCGTGTAACCCACGCCAGTTCCTTGCCCGACTTCGCGCCGGTCAGCAGGTCGTAGGCCACAAGGCCCTTGGCGCTTCCGACCAGCAGCTTGTCGTCGGTAATCGACCAGGCACCGCCGGTGCCGCGAACTCGAGTCCCGTCCTCCGCCCGGTAAACGCCGCCGGAGGTGACCAACAGGCCGTGCGGTTGGCTGTATCTGACTTCCTCCACGCCGGTGATTTCCCACAACGGTTTGCCGGTTCGCAGATCGAAGGCCCCGGCGGTGACACCCGTCATATCGGGCTGCGGCTCGCCTCGCCGCCGGTTGACCCGGTCGGCGCAGAACACCTTGTCGCCTCCCAGCGCGACGCTTCCCACGTTGCGGGTGCGCTGATGCTTCCAGAGCATCTCGCCGCTGCGGCGGTTCATGCAGACCAGCGTTTTGCCGCTGGCGCCCACGAGGTAGTCGCCGCCGACCCGGACGTTCGACCAGCGTCCCTCCACGCCGTCGGGCAGCGGGAACTGGCCGGACTTCTCGCCGGTGGCCGGGTCGAGGGCCACGCAGACCCTGCCGCCGGTGAGATAGATAGCGTCGTCGATGGCCACGATCTCGCCGCCCGGATTGTGCCCGGGTGGCAAGGCCGCTTGCCAGAGATGGCGGCCCGTGTAGACGTCGATCGCATCCAGCCGGGTGGCCTTGGCCAACACGCGTCCACCGGCCACGCGGACTACGGTTCTGCCGCGGGTGCGAATCCAGCGGAACGAGGCGTCGAACCAGAGTCGGGCCAGCGGTGCCTTGAGGAACCGATCTTCCGATGCACCCGTGTTCGCCGCGTTGGCGCCGGCGTGCGACCAGTTGGCGCTCTCGGGGAGCGGGCCGTTCCGCCTTAGCACAGCCAGACGGTCCGTTTGCTGGACTGTTGCCTTCGGTAACTCGCAGGCGCGAACTTCGTCGGCAAACGCCGCTTGCCGGTCAGGAGGGAGCACCAGGCAGGCCGTGCCACCGTACGGGCGCAGCGAGCGAAACAGCCTCTTGATGAACGTTCGTTCGGTCGCCTTCTCGACGACGGCCGGATCGGCCGAAACGATCAGACTGGCCAGGTATGGTGGGAGGGGATACGACGCGGGATCGCCCACGTAAATGGAGATCCGCGCCCCGTAGAGCCCGGCCTTGGCAAAGCTCTTGCGAAGCCTGGCGACCTTCTCGGCGTCCGCGTCGACGGCAATCACGTCGCACTTCGACTGCCGGACGAGCTGCTCGGCCAGGCGGCCCGATCCGATACCCAGCATCAGGACGTAACCGTCGCTGACTCCACTGCGCGTGAGTAGACTCTGTGCAATCTTGGTCCAGCGATCCGGTTCCTGCGCGGCCGCGCTGGGCCTTTTGTACCGGACCGGTTCCGCCGGCTGGTCTGCGCCGAAGGCATAGATGCTTCCTTCTCGGGTGACCACGAACAGTTTTCCGTCCGCGGCCAACATCCGATGCGGGGTGCCCTGAACCTCGGCCTGCCACGTAATCTTGGGCTGCTGAGCTGCGCCGGGGATCTCAACCGCCTCGACAACGCCCGGCCGGCCGCAATAGAGGTGTCCGCCGGCCTTGATGTGGACCTTCGAGTTGCTCGAGAGCTTCCAGAGTTCGGGGAACATGGCCCTCATCTTGTCGGGATACTGATCGTTCCTGCGGAAGTTTGGGATCGCCCGCCCATTCGGTGGGGTATCTTCATGCCCCACCGATGGGAGGGCCCTCTCCTCGATCTTCGGCCTCGTCAGGTCGCACGCCACAATGCCGTCCTGCTGACAGTACATAGTCTCAGGCGTGAGCACCGGCTGGCGAAACTGGCCCAGACCCTTTTGGTTGGTTCGATCGATCTGATATCGCGTCACCCCGGCGAGATAGAGCATGTTCTTGAAGTCCGTGCGGCCCCGGGAGTCGCGGAACCGCTCCTGGTTGGGCTGCCGGATGTCATACAGGTCGCCGCCGTGGATGAGGTACCGGCCGGTGCCGGAGACAAACGCGCACCCCTTGGCCAACCCCACGCGACCACCCCAACCCATCGTATACTTTTCCAGCTTGCCGGTATCGAGATCCAGCAGGGCGGGGAGTTGAGCGCCGCAAGGCACCACGAGCTTACCGTCGACGATCGCCAGGTGGCCCTGCGGCGAAATTCCGGCATAGTAGGCAATGCCGTGGTCCATGTTGGCCTTTTCGATGCGGTGGCTATCGGTGTTCGACCAGATCGCCTTGCCGGTCGTCGCGTCCAGTGCGTGAACGAAAACACCTTCGCCCGACCAGATGCCGGCGGCGAAATAGATCACCCCGCCGGCCAGCACGGGACCGCCCCGGGCCGGGACCAGCGGGACCAGGCGTCCGCTGCCCATTACCTTGCGCTCTTTCTTGCCTGCCGGCCGCCCTCGGAACTTCCAGAGCAGCTTTCCATCGGCGGCCCCCACGCAGTACAGATGCCCGTCGTCGGAGACGAAGTAGACTTTGTGGTCCCAGGCCACCGGCGCCAAACGGACCGGCCCTTCGGTGAAGAACCGCCATCGCTCCCGGCCGGTTTCCGTATCCAGCGCGGTCACGCTGTCGTTGACCATGGAAGGCACGAACATCGTCTTTCCCAGCACGACCGGTTCGTAGGTGGCGTCGTAGCTAAGCCGGATTTCGGTGGGAAAGGCCGGCCGGGGAGTGGGCAACTCTCGCACCCAGGCAAGGTGCAGGCTTTCGGGCAGCGTCGCCGCGGAGGCGGCGCTGCGGCCGGCGTCGTGCCGGTACTGCGGCCAGTCTGCACCCCACGCGGTGGTCGTCAGAACAGATCCGGCAACTAGAGCGACGAGCAACGGCAACCGTGTCATGAGCGGTTCTCCTTTGAGAAGGGTCGTTTAGCCTGAGGCGGTAAGCGGATTTCAAGCCTTTCAGAACTCATCTTAATGTATCGCCACGGATCTTCCAACACAAGCCAGCCCGGACGTCGTGCTGCCTCCGAGCGAGGCTGCCTCTGAAGTTCCGCGTGGCTTGCGAGGACCTTTTGCCGCGTCGGCGGGTGGGTCCTTGGGATATGCTTTCGGTTTGCCCCAAATGCGCTTCAGCAGCTTCACCACGCCCGGATCCCGCTCTTTGAGCTGGTCTCTTTGTTCCTTGGTGCCGAAATACCGTTGCGTTACCGCGCAGAAGAACTCCTCCTTGTTGCTCCTGGCCCAATCGCGCGGAGGGTACGCCGTGCCGGCAACCGCCCTCTTGTATGCCGCCGCGATCTTGGGGTGGTCGAAGCTCAGCACTCGATCGTGGTATCCGTGGGCCAGCTCGTGCAAGACCACCTGCACAGAGCGATCCTTTCTGCCCACGTAGCTGGCGGCTCGGCTGAACTCCACGCACCTGTGCTTCTGGGGGTGGAAGTCCATCTTCACCAGCCAGTCCAGGCCCGGGTGGTAGTGAAACACGGGCGTTCTGCCGTGCGGGCCGTGGGTGGTATCGACCTCCAGCCAAATGGGCACCTTGAGCAATTCTTTCAGCGGGCGGTCTGGGATCCACGTCTTGATCATGGCCAGGTCGGCTTGGAGTTTCTTCAGGGCCGGCGCGCCGGTTTCCGCGTGCTGGCCCTCGCCCAGCAAACCGTGGTTGACGTAGATCTTCCAGCCTTCGATCTTCTTAATCGTGTAGTTCGACGTTGGCTCGTAGGCGGACGCGGTCGCCGCCAGCATCAGTGACGCAAGAAACGTGACCCTGGTGAACTTCATGGAGCATTCCTTTCGCAAATGGTTGCCGCACTCCCGGCATCTTGTGGCGCCCAGGAGGTGTCTTGCGATTGTGTGCCGTCCGGCAACGGGTCCAAAAACAGCCCGCATCCGACGCCCTTGAGTCTAACCTGCCAGTGCGGAGAATTCAACGGACATGGAAGCCGCCGCCGGCAGTTACTCCAGCGAAGGCTGCATCATCCCTGCGAATCGACGGTTCGCAGGGTTTGTCGGCCGGGTGTGAGTTTCCGCAGCGGCAAGGTATAATCTCGCTTGTGGCCGTCGAGAGCCAACTTCACAGCTTCAGCCGATAGCCCCGTCCGGGAGGGCGTGACCGGGAGAATATCAGACAAACCGTAGCCCACAGAGTACCCCACAGAGGAAACTCCCATGATCCGCAGGTTCCTTTTTCTCGCGGCCGCCGCGTGCCTTGTGACGGCCACGCTTAAAGGCGCCGGCGCCCAGGAGCTTTCGGTCGCCGAGATCGAGAAGCTCTCCAAGCAAGGCCGAACGCTCTCGGCGGACGTGACTGCCAAGTTTCCTCTTGCCCAGCAGCGGGTGTCCCACGATACGGGAATCAACGTGCTGGTGGACCTGGCGCACCAGGCTTCTTTCTTCGGCATGTGGAGTCTGCCCCCCCAATTACGGCGCGATGGATTTCGGGCCAGCGGGAGTCAGGCGGCGCTCAGCTCCGTACTGACGCCGGGGAACGAGATAGCCTCGATCGGCCCGCATAACCGTCAGTTGTCCGCCGTCGAGTATTAGCCTGGAATGCATAGATGCGATACCATGGTACCGTTGTCCGGCCTCCCAGCGAGGCCGAGAGCTACATCCTGCAGGCCACCTACGGCTGTTCTCACGACGGCTGTACGTTCTGTGGCACCTACCCGGACAAGCCTTTTCGGGCGCGTCCCGTGGAAGAGGTGCTGGAAGACGTTGCCCTGGCCGGTGAGGAACTTCCCCAAACGCGGCGCGTCTTCATTGCAGACGGGAACGCCCTGGTGCTGAGCACCCGGCGGCTGGTCACGATCCTCGACGCGCTGGCCGCCGCGTTCCCCCTGCTCAGGCGCGTGGGAATCTACGCCAACGCCCGCGATCTGTTGGGCAAGAGCGAGACGGATCTGGCGTTGCTCTGCCAAAAGAAGCTCCAGATCGCCTACCTGGGGCTGGAGAGCGGAAGTGACGAGGTACTGCGCCGGATCTGCAAAGGAGCCACCGCGGCCGAAATGGTCGAGGCCGTGCAGAAAGCGAAACGGGCCGGAATACGCGTCTCGGTCATTGCGCTGTTGGGCATCGGCGGGGCCGAACTCTCAGCGCAACATGCCCAAGAAACCGGTCGCGTCGCCAGTGCGATGGATCCGCCTTATCTGTCGATGCTCACCCTGATGCTCGTTCCCGGTACCGAACTGCACCGGCAGTGTCAGTCGGGCCAATTCAGGCTGATGAAGCCCGAGGAGCTGCTTGCCGAGCTGCGTCAGGTTGTAACTCACCTGGACGGCCTTTCTCGCTGCATCTTCCGAACCAACCACGCCTCGAACTACCTTCCGCTGGCCGGCACGCTCTCGCGAGACAAGGCACGTCTGCTGGCCACGCTCGATCGGGCCCTGGCCGAAGGGCCATCGGCACTTCGCTCGGAGGCGTGGCGGGCGCTGTAGTGCGCTGCCAGGCTATTTCGGCCAGGGCAGCGTGGTATGATTGCCGTTGCTGAAGGTCACTTCGACCGTACCATTGCGGCGGGCGACGCCGACGACCCGCGGCTGGGTTGCGGATTTCAGCGGCTGCAACACCGTGACGAACTCGACCTGCCGCCCGCTTCGGGCACAGACGACACACGGACTGGGGCGCACTCCGCGACGGCCGTGCCTCAGGGGCAGCCAACCCTGCACCACCGGTTCCTCCTGTCCTCGGACCACGCGGCACGCCAGTCCGCCGCCGGTCTGCGCGACCAGTCGCAGGTTCGCGCCGCTGGCGTGCTTTGTTTCATAAATGCCCTTGTCGGGCTCCTCCAGCAACTGCGGCGCGTCAAGATGCCAGAGCGCCTCGAAGCGATGTTCCCGGTCGTCGAGTGCAGTCAAACGGTCGCGGATCACAAACAAGGCGTGCGGCTTGTCGAACAGCACGGCGCGGGTATGGCGGACACGGATCCCGCCGGCAAATCCGTCGTTGTACACGCCACGTGCGAAATCGAGGGATTCGTTGCTCTGGAAATCGCAATCGATGGGACTCTTGGAGAGCACCGTATCGCGGCGCCCTCGGCGTTGCTGCCCGGCGCCGTCGACGAGCACCACGTTGTGGGCGCGGGAGTTCAGCACATAGCGGCGCCACTTGGAGGCGTCGTAGGCGTAGGAACCACCCTCGACCAGCAGGGCCCGGCCGTAAGCGAAAAGAACCACGCCCAGCTTGTCCTCATGCTGGTGGCCGGTACCGAAGGGACCGAGTTCAATTCCCAGGTAGAGGGCATCGCGGGTCCAGCCGGAGCGCATGATTACCTGCCCGGCCCAGGGGAAGAAGTGGCTGGTATGCTCCGGCGGCCTGCCCTGCTTGCCGTCGGTGGCGATCCAAAGGAAGTCCCGGCGGTGGGGATAGAATTTCAGGCCGCCGGCCAACAGGGCGGGGACGTCGGTGTGCCAGGAATCGTTCCAGCGGGGCAGGCTGCGGTCGGGACGCATGGCCCAGAGATTATAGGCGAACATTTTCTCCAGGCCGGCGAGGTATCCATCCGGCAGTTGGTGCCCGTAGGCCGCCGCCAAACGCGGTATGCCCAGCATGTTTCTCAGCGCCACGTTGTGATAGCCGGGGCTGAGCTCATCCTGGGCGCCGTCGGGATAGACCTGCACCCGTGTTTCGTCGCGCAGCCGCTCGGCGGCCGCGCTTCGCCACGACTTGGCCTCCTTGGCGAAGGGGATCAAGGTGCCGACGTGGTACAGACCGTTGAATTCCATGGTCAGCCAGTTGCGGCCGGTGGGATGCGCGTGGAGGTATCGCCCGTGCTCGATCCATAACTTCAGCCAGTCGATCAGCACGCGGTCGCTAACGGCCGTGGACGAGCGGAACGTGGTCCAGGCGGTGGCCCAACTGCCCGCGGTGCGGATACCGCACTCGATGGTTCGCCACGGGGAGGTGGGCCCCTGCCAGGCCCCTTTCTCCGGCACGGGACAGCTACGGATCCAGCTCTGCAACTGCGCGGAGAACTCGCGTGCGTACCGCTCGTCGCCGGTGGCTCGATACGCCCGGGCCAGCGTGCTCCAGGCCCCGTGGCGGTTCAACTGCCACGTCCACTCGTGGTCGCGGGGATTCTCCGACCCGGGAGCCGTGGTAGGGTTGAAGTACCAGTCGATCTCGCCTTGAAAGGTGTAGGGAATCCCCACCACCGTGAAGCGATGCCGCATCACGTCCCTGGCAGCCGCCAGGTTGTATCCAGGATCGCGTGGCGCCTTCTGGCCGAAATCGTACGGTTCCTCGCACTTGCGCAGAAACTTCGCCAGCGCGCCCAGGGCCGTCTCCCGATCACCTGCCGAGAGGGCTTCGGCCACCGGTTGAAGGCCCGGGTGGGCCGGATCGATCGCGGCGAGCAACTCCGCGTCGCTGAGCCTGGGGCCCGGCTGCGACGGTTCGGCCGCGGATGCAACCGTGGCGAAAGTTGAACATATCAAAACGACTTGCAGAGTTATCCCTAGTGTGCGCACGATACCGAACCTTTGTATCTCTTGGGGTAATGGAAACTGGGCACCATGCCTTAAGGATAACCGCCAGCATCGTGCCTGCAAGCCCCCGCCGCGGCATCAGCCCCGCGGAGTTCTTCTCCTCCGTGTGGCACAACGCATTAGGGCCAGTCCTTGCGACAGCAGGAGACGCTTGACTCCAGAGAAGCCAGGTCGTATGCTGGGGCCACCGGCGCGATCCGTTCATTCGCCACTCAGCGACAGGAGGTTTCGACAATGACCGGCAGGCATGCATCGTGGATGGTCCTTCTTGTAACCGTTGTTCTGGCTTCGTCCGCCGAAGCAGCCATCGAGGAAATCCCCGAGCACCGGCAGAAGCAGATCCACCAGGCGGCGCCCCAGAAGCCGCGCGTCGCGCCCAAGAAGCCGCGCAAGGTGTTGATCTGGAATACCCCGGCCCATCTCTACCCCAAGGATCCCCACAAGGGATACTGCGTTCCTTACGGCAGCTACGCGATGGAGACCCTGGGCAAGAAGACCGGCGCCTTCGAGCCGGTGGTCAGCGGCGACCTGGCGATGTATCTGCCCGAGAACATCAAGCAGTTCGACGCGGTGGTGATGAACAACAGTTGCCATCAGTGGATCACACCCACCGACGCGGACCTTGAGCGAAAGGCCTTTCGCAAGCACGGGGCGGACAAGGCTGCCGTCGAGCAGGTGCTCCGCAGCAGTCTGCTGGATTACGTCAGCCGCGGCGGCGGGATAGTGGCCTTGCATTTCGCCAGCGGGGCCAACCGCCACTGGCCGGAGTTTCACGAGTTGCTGGGGGCCACGTTCACGGGCCATCCCTGGAACGAAGAGATCGGCGTAACGGTCGAAGAGCCCGACCATCCGCTGCTGGCCGCGTTCAAGGGCAAGGACTTCCGGCTGGCCGACGAGATCTACCAGTTCTCAGAGCCCTACTCGCGGGAGAAGCTTCGCGTGTTGCTGTCGCTGGACACCTTGACGACCAACATGGGCGTGAAGTGGATCCGGCGAGAGGACAACGACTTCGCACTGGCGTGGGTCAAGCCGCACGGCAAGGGGCCGGTCTTCTATACGTCGTTCGGCCATCGCACCGAGCTATTCTGGAACCCGGTGCTGCTGCAGTTCTATCTGGATGCGATCCAGTTCGCCACGGGGGACCTCGACGCACCGGCCGCACCCAGGCCCGATCGTCCGGTCAACCGGGGCCCGGGACCGACCCCGGCGGAGCTGCGCCAGGCCAAGATCAAGGCCAGAAAGGTGCGGGCCCCGTCAAAGCAGGAGCTAAAGCAGATGCAGGCCGCCGCCCCGGCTCAGCCGCCGGCCAGGCCCGCCAAGCCCAGGAGAGTCCTCGTTTGGGGCCACTCGTGGACGCACACGCCCAACGTCTTTGCCGAGGAGGTGCTGAAGATTCTGGGCAAGAAGACGGGCGCCTTCGAGGCCGTAGTGAGCGACGATCCGCGACTTCTGCTGGGCGATCGGCTGCCGCGATTCGACGCGCTGGTGATGAACAACATTCACGAGCGGGATCCCTTCCTGCCGGAAGACTACGGCAGGCGGACGAAGGCCGGGCAAGAGGCCGCCAAGAAGTTCGACCGGGCGGTCAAACAGAGCATTCTCGAGTACGTCAACAACGGCCGAGGCATCGTGGGCATCCACGCGGCCACCGCGGCGCTGCAAAACTGGCCGCAGTACGGCCAGATGATCGGCGGGTTCTACGGTGGTCACATCGACCAGGACGTAGTCATCAAGCTCGAGGATCCCGGCCATCCGGTCAACGCCTGCTTCCGGGGCGAGCCCTACAAGATCCGCGACGAGATCTACATCTTCCGCGAACCCTACTCGCGGGCGAACCTGCGCGTGCTGCTGAGCCTCGATCTCGGCCGGATGAAGGATCCGGGCAAGCGGCCCGACAAGGACTACGCGGTAAGTTGGGTTCGCAAACACGGCGAGGGGCGGGTGTTTTACACCACGCTGGGCCATCATGAGCAGACGTATCTCAATCCGCTCTTCCTTCGCCACCTGCTGGCCGGCATCCAGTTCGCGCTGGGTGATCTGCCGGCGGATGCCACGCCAAGCGCCAAATAGACTCGGTGCACGCGGTTCGTCCGAGGGGCGCAGTCTTGTAGTACAAGTACTGTCGGATCCGCTGCTACTTCTTGGAACTCAAACTGTGAACGGTGAGTGGAAAATGGGGACAGGCACGGGGCCTTGCTGGAACCGGAACACAAAGGTCACCTTACTTCTTTCACGAACCGAAACACCGCAATCTGTATCGCAATGGGAGGACAAATGATGAACAGTCGACAAGCGGCGTATCGAGCCGTCGTGGCCTTGCTGGCGGCCGTTGGTTTGCTTCTAACCTTGGCCACGCGGGCCCCGGCGGCCGACCGTGAGAGTGTGGCCGTCGGGGTGGCCAAGGTCGACATCACTCCCCAGACGCCCGTGCGGATGTACGGCTACGCTGCCAGAAAGACGGAGTCCGAAGCGGTCGCCGGCCGCCTGACGGCCAAGGCTTTGACGATCGGCGACGACGACGGCCAGGGGCCGGCAGTTCTGCTGACGGTCGACTGCGGCGCGGTGCCCCCGACCATTCGTGACGAGGTACTGAAACGCGTCGCCGCAAAGCACCCCATCCGGCCCGAGCGCTTCGTGCTCTGCAACTCCCATACTCACTCCGGGCCCAATCTGAAAGGCATGGGGTCGATCGGCGGCGCGGAACACGAACGACTCGCCAAGTATGCAGGCCAGTTGACCGACCGCCTGGAATCGGTCGTGCTCGCGGCGCTGGCGTCACGCAAGCCCGCACGAATCGCCTTGGCCCGAGGGTCGGTTGGCTTCGCAGCCAATCGCCGTGTGCTGAAAGACGGCAAGTGGACGGGCTTTGGGGCCGTCCCGGCTGCACCGGTCGATCACGGCCTGCCGGTGCTCCGCGTTTCGGCCGCCGACGGCGAGTTGATGGCCGTGGTGGTCAACTATGCCTGTCACAACACGACCCTGCGAGGGAACTTTAAACAGATCCACGGCGATTGGGCGGCCTGTGCCCAGGAGGTGATCGAAGCAGAACACGCCGGGGCGCTGGCCCTGATCACCATCGGCTGCGCGGCCGATGCCGATCCCTGCCCGCACGGGACCGTGGCCCTGTGCGAAAAGCACGGCGGGGCGCTGGCCGCCGAGGTGGCACGGCTGCTGCGGGAAGCCACGTGGCGGCCGGTCGGGCCGGCGCTCGTTGCCAGGCAGACCGTACTGAGAATACCCTACGCCGAGCCACCGCCCCGCGCAGCAGCAGCAGAGCAAGCCGAAAAGCGGCCGCGCCCGGCTGCGGGACCGGCGAACCGGCGGAAAACCGGCGGGAAGCCAAAGCCGGAGACGTTCCAGATCACCACGTGGACCTTTGGCGACACCTTGGCCATGGTCTTCTTTTCCGACGAGGTCGTGGTCGACTACGCGCTCCGGCTCAAACGGGAGTTGGACGGCAGCAGGCTCTGGATCTCCGCCTATGCGAACGACGTATCGCGCTACATCGTATCGAAGCGGCTGTTGAGCGAAGGGGGCTACGAGGTCCGCAATTCGCTCAGTTCACGTCTCACGTACGGACGCCCGGACCAACTCGATCCGGCCATGGAGGACCGCATCGTTCGGGCGGTCAAGTCGCTTCTGCCGGAGAGCTTCAAGCCGGCCGTCCATTGACGTGTCCCCGAGCGGCTTGGGAATATGCCGATAACATAAGGAGTAAATTCGTTGTTTAAGAGTGCTATGCTGCTATTAGCGAATCAACAAAACCAGCTATTGACTTTCTGTCATCGTCGCTTATCTTCAGTGAATCAGAAATCCCGGTTGGTTGAACGGGCGTCAACAATTAGGAGGGAGAACTATGAATCGACGAGTGTTTCTTTCCAAATCGGCAGGAGCGGCCGTCGCCTTATCGACCACAAGGCTCAAGGCCCGGGTGGCCGCGAACGATAGGATCACGATTGCAGCCGTCGGCGTGGGAGGCCGGGGGGGCGGTGATTTGAGAGTCTTCGCCTCCAGGAAGAATGTGGACGTGAAATACGTGGTCGACGTCGTAGAGGGCATTCGCAACAGCCGCGCCGCCGAAGTCCAGCGGATGACCGGCAAAAAGCCCGAGGCGATCAAGGACTTTCGTCGTGCGTTGGACGACAAGGCGGTCGATGCGATCATGCTCGGCACGCCCACCCATTGGCACGCGATCCCCACGATCATGGCTTGCCAGGCGGACAAGGACGTGTACGTGGAGAAGCCCGACGCCCACAACATCATCGAGGGTCAGGTGATGGTTGCGGCCATGAAACAGTATGGGCGCGTGGTGCAACTCGGCACCCAGTCCCGCAGCGGCAAGCATTTTCTCGACGCGATGCGCTACATCGGCGAGGGTCACATCGGTCGGGTGCTGTTCGCCAAGGGGTGGGAGAGCGCCAAGCAAGGTTCTATCGGCCGGCCGCCCGACACGGAACCGCCGCGCGGGGTGGACTACGATTTCTGGCTGGGTCCGGCGCCGAAGCGGCCGTTCAACCCTCGCCGATTCCACGGTTCTTGGCGATGGTTTTTCGACTACGGCTGCGGCGATTTGGGCAACGACGGCGTACACCGGTTGGACGTGGCCCTCTGGGCTTTCGAGACGGCCCTTGCCGCGCAGGGTGAAAAGCCACTCGGGCCGGTCAAGGCGGTTTCTGCCCACGGGGGTAAATGCTACTTCGACGACATGCAGGAGTGGCCCGACAACTTAATGTGCACCTACGACTACGGTGACGGCCGCGTACTCACCTACGAAATGCGCGTCTGGACGCCCTATGCCATGTTCGGCGAGGCCGAAGGCGCCGCCGTTTACGGCGACGAGGGATACGTGGTCCTGGGAAACAGCTCCTGGCGTGCCTACGGGCCGAAGAACAAGTTGCTCCGCGACGAGCGCGGCAGCTACGAGAATACGATCGCCCACGTGGAGGATTTCCTTTCTTGCATGGAAACTCGCCGGAAACCGACAGCCGACCTTGAAACGATCGGGCACCCCTCCAGCCTGCTCTGCCATCTGGGCAATGCGGCCTGGCGAGCAGGACGGACACTGCGCTTCGATGCGAAGAACTACCGCTTCGTCGGCGACGAAGACGCGGCGCGGTACCTCACCCGACCGGAGTACCGCAAGCCGTGGCTATTGCCCAAGATCGCGGAGCTGTAGAGGCTGATCGGAGGACAACTCGCTGTTTTGGCCGGCCGGCGTCAGATCGGCCGGAGATTGGTTCGGGTATTCGTTTACTTTGATTCTCTCAAGGAGCCGACGTGATGCGCTGCATTTCCCTCTCGATCAACGTCGCGCTGGCCTGCTTCGGCGTCGTGGCGGCGGCCACCACAACCGCCCGTGCGGCAGAAGATGGAACCTCTACTGCCGATGCGACGGCCGGCGAGCTGGAACTCAATGGCTGGCGGCCCTTCTCACCCCGCCACGAGATTCGCCCCGAGTTTGCGATCAACCGGCAGGGTGGCCCGGATAGGCAGGGCGGCCTGCTGATCGAGCACGACGAGCGTGAAGGTCTCGACGGGGCCTGGGCCCGGACCTTCCGGCTCGAAGGCGGGCACCACTACCGCGTTACCGCACATGCCCGGACCACCGGTGTAACCAATCCCCGCCACAACGCCTACGTCGAGCTTCTGTTTCACGACGCCCACGGCGGCCTGGTGCTGAACCGTCGCACCGGCGTGCGATCGAGGCCGTTCTACCCGCCCCACGTGCAGCTAGACCGGCGCGGCTGGACGAAATTCACCGGTATCTACCGCGCCCCGGCGGCCGCCACGCACGCCACGCTCAGGCTCCATCTGCGCTGGGAACCCCGAGGAAAGGTTGAGTGGGGCGGGGTATCGCTAGTCAGCTCGGGCCCGCGGCCGCCTCGCAAGGTTCGTCTGGCGTCGTGCAACTACCGTCCTCGCGGCGGCAAGACCGGGCTGGACAACTGCCGCCAGTTGGAGCCCTATGTTGCCCGGGCCGCCCGCGAGCGCGTCGATCTGCTGGTCTTCGGCGAGTGCATCACGTCGGTGGGCAACGGCCTGTCGCACGTCGAGGCGGCCGAGCCGGTCCCCGGCCCGTGTACCGACTACCTGGCCGGCTTGGCCCGTGAGCACGACCTGTACATTGTGACCAGCCTCCACGAGCGCGCCGGCCATTTGATCTACAACACGGCCGTTCTGCTGAGCCCCGAGGGCAAGCTGGTGGGTAAGTACCGCAAGGTCTGCCTGGCCCGCGACGAGTACCGCCGCGGCGTGGCCCCCGGCCGTGAGTTTCCCGTCTTCGACACTCGCATCGGCAAGGTGGGCATGATGATCTGCTTCGACGTGCACATGCCCGAGGTCGCCCGAGGTCTGGCCGCCAACGGGGCCGAGATCATCGCCATGCCGATCATGGGCGGTCATCCGGCGCTGGCCCGGGCGCGGGCCATCGAAAACCAGGTCTACCTGGTAACCTCCACCTACAGCCTCAACGACGATTGGATGCAGACCGGCGTTTGGGGCCTGAGCGGAGAGCTGCTCGTTCGCGCCGTGGAAAAAGAGAGCGTGGTGGTCCACGAGGTGGACCTTTCGCAACAGTATTTCTGGCGTGCCAACATGGGTGAGTTCAAGGACCGCCTGCGACACGAACGGCCCGCCGTCGAGCTTCCGAAGTGAGCCTGCGCGAGCCTGATGACTGAAAGGGCACCGCCGGCGCGATACGACGCGGCCCGTGTTCAGCGGCCCATTTCCACGTCCACCGGCCCGGCTGAAGCCGGCTCGAGTCCCGTTGTGTAGGCCGCGCGGTTATTTGCCGCGACGCCGGTCGTCGATCGGCGTCTTGGCCTGGATGGTGTTTCGCTCCAGCAGAACTTCTCCCACCTGCTCCTCGATGAGGATCCCCACGGTTTGCGTCTGTGCTCCTTCGGCCCGGGTATCGCGAATGGTGTTGCTCCTCAATACCAGGCCGTTGGTTTCGCCGCGGATGCGAATGCCGGCGGTGTTGCCCCCGGTTCCGTTGCCCCCAGTTCCGTTGCTCACTGTTCCGTTGTCTTCGATCACGTTCTCTTCGAGGCGGTTGCGATGGGCGGCCATCCCCAGCGACTCGTTGCGAAAGAAGACGCCGTTACTGCCGTTTCGGCGGACGAGGTTGCGGCGAAGCAGGTTGTCCGTATCCTTGTGGCCGATGGAGATGCCGAACCGTCCGTTCTGCTCGAGCAGGTTATCCTCGAACCGCCCATGGCGCACCCGCCAGCACAAGAACAGGCCGTCGGTGCCGTTGCGTCGGGCGATGCACTTTCGCACCGTGGGGCGCTGCGACCCGCTTCCCGGGTGCAGGCCCAACGATGCGTTGTCTTGGCTGATACAGTCGACCACGGTGACGTCGTTGGACTGCTGAAAGCTGATCCCGTCGCCGTTGTAGTTGCTGACCACGCAACCCTGGATCACGGTTCCAAAGGCCCGATAGAGAAAGATTCCCGCTCCCCGACAGCCGTTGAGGTGGACGTTTGCCTGCTTGTTTCCGTCGATCACAAGATTCTCGACCCGGGCGGCCCGGATGTTGTATCCGCTCACGACCGGAAAGACGGTTGCCGCCCGGGCGTTGTTGCCCACCATGCAATCGGCCCCCAGCGGCTTGTCGATCGCGAACGTGTTTCCGCTGCGGCCGGTGATTCGGGCCACGGTGGTATGGAATCCTCCGGAGCGATCGTCCCAGACGGTCACGCCGCCGGCCACGGCGAAGCCGTGGGGGTCTTTTACACTGATCTGCTGTTGGCCGAAATCGCCGTCCAACACCAGCGGCGTGACCACGCCGTCCGCCTTGCGGAGGATCGTTCCGCCCTTTTGCCCTCGGACCGTAACGTTGGAGCGCAAGTGGAGCGAATCGTGCATGAGGTACTCGCCCTCGCCGATCTCCACGGTTCCGCCCCCCAAGGCGGCGACATAGTCGACCGCCGCCTGCAATACCCGGTTGTCGGTCCCCACCAGGTCGGCGTTCTCTCTGCCCACGGTAATCCTCGGCAATACTTTCATTGCCGAGTGCATGGCCAGGGGAAGCTGCTGCTGGTCGGGCTTCGGCGAAAAATCCGCCTCCTCCGCCCGGGCAGACGGGAGTACGGCCAGGCCCACAACCATCAGCGCAGTGGGCAACATGCTTGCAACCATGGTCTTCATAACTGATCTCCTTCGAGGAAAACGTTGGCCGGGGAAAAGGGGACAGGGCCAATTCGTGCGAAGCACCGTTCGGGCCGTTGGGGGCAAATTGGACCTGTCCCCTTTTCCCCTCTCGACATTATGCCCCAGGTGGCACTGATGATGCAACTCCGTGCTGGACAATCGCCCCACCGACTGGCACAATGGATAGCCGCGACCCAGTGGCGTGCCGGCCGGCGATTTGCCGGTCGCGTGGGCGGGCAGAAGCTGGTGGTCGATCCCAAAACCGAGAGTTTTACCAACTGTCCCGAGGCGAACGCACTGATCAAGCGCGAATACCGCAAACCGTGGGTGGTGCCGGAAGAAGTATGATTCCCGGCCGCCGTCATAATCCAAAGGGAGTGAACTGATGAAGAATCTGGCCACGTTATCGTGTATCCTGGCTTGCCTGGCAACTGCATCGGCCGCCGAAGAAAAAGGTGCAAGGCCTCGGGCTACGCCGTTGTTCGACGGCAAGTCATTCAACGGTTGGGAAGGCAACCTGGAGGTCTTCCGCATCCAAGACGGGGCCATCGTGGGCGGAAGTCTGAGGAAACCGGTGCGGCGGAACGAGTATCTGTGTACGAAGAAGGAATATGCAAACTTCGAGCTGCGTTTGAAATTCAAAGTGTTGGGGCAGAACCCTAACGCGGGTATCCAGATCCGAAGCGAGCGAGTTCCTCGCAGCAACGAAATGGTCGGATACCAGGCCGACGTCGGCCAGGTCTACTGGGGATGCCTCTACGACGAGCGGCGGCACAAACTGCTCACCGGACCACCCGTGCAAGAGCAAGCGAAGCTCTACAAGAAGAACCAGTGGAACGAATACCTGATCCGTTGCCAGGGACGACGGATCCAACTTTGGCTCAACGGGCGAAAAACGGTGGACTACACCGAGCCGGACAAAAAGATCCCTCAAAAGGGAGTCATCGGTCTGCAAATCCACGGCGGCCCGCCCAGTGAAGCATGGTACAAAGACGTCACCATCAAGGTGCTCCCGGGCAGGGGCACTCCAGAGTCGTCGGCGCCCCCGGTGAAATGAGGTAGTCGGCAGCTCCGTCGCGTTTGACCTCCTCGAAGATGAAGGGTTGGCAGTCTACACACGCGGCGGTCCCAAGGAGCCGTTCCGCCAGCGGCCGTCCCGGCTGCGATATGCCCACACCAGCCCGATCTACGTGACCGTGGGAGGCCGAAAGGTCGCCGTCGAAGAATCAATTGACGAAGGATTTAGAATGTTGGATCGCTTCCAGGAGTTCGCCCGGCAAACGGCCGATTCCCGCCACTTGCCGGCCGCTCTGGGTGCGGTAGACAAGGCGCGAAAGCGACTTCGGTCGCGGCTCGAGGATTTGCCGTAGAGACAAGCGCCGTTGGGAAACCACGACGCGGGGAGTAGAGCGATGAAACGACGTAACCCATACTTGCTGGCGTCGGTTGTTGTGGCTGCCTGCGTGATCAGCGGGAACGCGCCAGCGCAGGACGTTGCCGGCGCCGGCGGCGAAGCGGCTTCGCGTGGCCGTGGCCCAAATCGCCGTAACCCGCGACATCGGGAGTCCTGAAGCCCGACGGTTACTGGGCGGCCAAGGCGCCCGATCGGGGAGAACAGATGGTGGTCCATACGATCGAACTGAAGTGAGCACCTTTGGTGCAGAAGAGCCCGGCGGCGTGCAGGCCGGGCGGCACGCTGAACGAGTGGAGAGATGTAGATGCGCAACGCGACGTTTGAACTGCGGCTTTTCGCCGTGTGGTTGTTGGTGGCCCTGACTTCAGTTGCCGGACGGGCACAAACGCGGCCGCACATAGTTCCCGAAGGTCCCCTTTCGCCGCAAGAGCAGTTGAAGAAGTTCCACCTGCCGGCCGGCTTCGAGATCGAGTTGGTGGCCAGCGAACCCGAGATACACAATCCGCTCAGTATCAACTTCGACGCCCAAGGCCGGCTTTGGGTGACCGACACCATCGAGTACCCGCTTCCACCCAAGGGCCCGGGGCGCGACGCGCTGAAGGTATTCGAGGACCGCGACGGCGACGGCCGCTACGAGTCGGTCACCTCGCTGGTCGACGGGCTGAGCATGCCTACCGGCGCCGAGCCGATCCCGGGCGGGGCCATCGTCTTCAGCGTGCCCAGCATCTACGGCTGCTACGATACCGACGGCGACGGACGGATCGACCGCCGCAAAGTGCTCTTGACGGGCTTCGGCAACGTAGACGCCCACGGCATGAATAACGGCTTCACCCGCTGGGTAGACGGCTGGATCTACGCCTGCCACGGATTCCGCAATGAGTCACGCGTGCAGGGAAGCGACGGGGTGGCGATCGCGATGAACTCGGGCAACGGTTACCGCTTCCGCATCGACGGCTCGCACATCGAGTACGTCTGGCACGGCCAGGTGAACCCCTTTGGGCTCGCCTTCGATTCGCTGGGCAACCTGTTCACGGCCGATTGCCACACGAAGCCCGCCTATTGCCTGCTTCGCGGGGCCTACTATCCCAGCTTCGGCAAGCCGCACGACGGGCTGGGCTTCGGTCCCAAGCTGATCGAACATTCGCACGGCTCGACGTCGATCTCCGGAATCGCGTACTATGCCGCAGACCAGTTTCCCCGGGAGTATCGCGACTCGGTCTACATGGGCAACAGTGTTACCGGCCGGGTGAACCGCGACAAGATCACCGCGCGCGGCTCGTCGCTGGTCGGCAGGGAACGTCCCGATTTCGTCACCTGCGACGACCGCTGGTTCCGGCCGATCGAAATCAAGCTCGGCCCGGACGGCGCCTTGTACATCGCCGACTTCTACGACTGCATCATCGGCTACTACGAAGTGCCGCTGACCCACCCCAGGCGCGACAAGACCCGCGGCCGGATCTGGCGCGTGGTCTATACGGGAACCAAAGAGAAGCCCCACCGGCGACGCAAGATTGACGATCTGACGGAATTGAACTTGGAGCAGCTTTGCAGTCGGCTCGCCGACCCGAATCTTCCCGTGCGCCTGGCGGCCACCCATCAAATCTTCGATCGCTTCGGCACTCGGGCGGTCCAGCCGCTGAACCAGCGGATCCTCGGCCCCTGCGATCCGCACCAGCGGGCCCACGGCCTGTGGATTCTGGAACGTCTGGGCGCCT
>SDBV01002561.1_pt1 | contig 27131 bp, 22 predicted proteins | sample 2277081 | NCBI WGS metagenome assembly SDBV01 (sample SAMN10402039, study PRJNA504765) | marine sediment metagenome | isolation source: marine sediment core GS10_PC15, 223 cmbsf | place: Arctic Ocean: Southern Knipovich Ridge | collected 2010 | reverse complement strand
GCGACGCCCGAGGCCCGAAAACCCTTCGGCGCGCAGACCCCGCCTTCGACGGCCCTCATACCGTCATCCCTCCGGTCGTCAGGCCGGTCGTCTCATCCACGCCAAACATCAAATTCATACATTGGACAGCCATACCCGCCGTGCCGCCCACAAGGTTGTCGATAGCACTAACGAGCAGAAGGTTCCCCGTGCGCCCGTCCATGACCCAGCCGATGTCGCAGAAATTCGTCGTGCGGACCGCCGCGAGTTGCGGCAAACTACCCTCACCCAACACGCGTACGAAGGGCTCGTCGTCGTAACAGGCGTAGCAGGCCGCAACATCGACCGCCTCACTCGGCCGCACCGTAATCGTGCTGAGAATACCGCGCGTGTACGGACCCACGTGCGGACTAAACTGGACCTGAAAGCCGCCCCCGAGCTCCTGCTCAATTTCCGGCGTGTGCTGATGCACACCAAGCTTGTAGGCCCAAACGTTTTCATTCATCTCCGGAAAGTGGAATCCCTGATTCAGAGAGCGGCCCGCGCCCGAGACACCCGATATTGCGTCTATGACGACAGGTACGCTTGGTTTTGCAGTTGCGAGAAGCGGTCTCAGAGGCAGCAGCGCGCCGATGGGATAGCATCCGGGTACCGCTACCAGGTCCGCCCCCTTCAGCGCCTCCCGGTTCCAAGGCACAAGGCCATAGACGCTTTCGCTCAAGAGGTCCACATGCGTGTGATCTTTCTTGTAATAGGTCTTGAACTCGCCGGCATCTCTCAGCCGAAAATCCGGGCCCATGTCGATTACCCTCGCGCCCGCCGCCAGCAGCTCAGCGCCAGGCCCCATCGATTCAGTCCCCGGCACGCCCAGGACCACCACATCGCACCGCTCCGCCAACCCCTCCGGGTCGAAGGTTTCAAAAGTCAGATCCAGCAGCTTCCCAAAGCCCGGAAGCTCATCCTGAAGCCGCTTGCCCGCCGCCGTCGTCGACGACACCGCGACCACCTCCGCCTCCGGGTGCCCCCCAAGCAGACGCAGAAACTCCCTGCCCCCATAGCCCGTCGCACCAACTATACCCACACGAATCACGCCAAGATCCCTCCAGGAAGATTGCGGATTATATCCGCCACCCACAAACCCCTTCAAACTAAGCAGTTATAAGTGCCCCCCACATGCACACCTACTTTCTTTCTGGGAAGAAAGAAAGTAGGTAAAGAAAGACCATTACCGGCCTTCGGCCGGCGCTGGGAGGGCCAAATTCCACCTTGGCCACGGGCCAATGGACGCGCCGACTCGTTCCTCGCAGTGACGAGGAGGGCAGACAGGCCGACGCACCTGTGGCGCGCATTCGACGGCCCAACTATCACTGCATTTCGAGGAGTTTCTCGACGAATGCGGTCCGGTGGAAACTAAAGGACAGGGATGGTGTCGAGATTGTCCCAGATCTTGTCCATGTCCGCTTGCTCGACGCCGAAGACCATGCCCATGGGCGGCAGGACTTCGGTACGGATGAATGACGGGAAATCGCCGTGCATCGTGCTGAACTCGGCGCCCTTGTTGAACTCGATCTCGTCGCGGAGACAGTCGCGTCCGATATTGATGATGTCTTCTTCTGTAATCTCAAGATCGTAGCAGGCGTTGAGCAGATCTTTGCAGAATGTCGCCGTAACGGGGGTTGTGCCCGCGATGGCGAACTGGCACAGGCCAAGCGAATCGAGCGTGGCATTCGTTATCTGCTCTTTGAGCGAGTCTTCCACCGCGCCCTCGTTCTCCATCGAGTACTTGAGGCCCGCGGTATGGTCGGCGCCCATGGGGCTGGTGTGATACGTCACGCCCGTGGGCTTGCCGACGCGGGGATCGTGGGCCGGAATGGCCTGGCCGTGGAACGCCGGTACACGCGTCACGCCGAGCTTCAACGCGGTGTTGACGACCCCGTCGGCGATCATCGTGCCGAGTTCGGTCCCCTCCTCGATTTCCTTCAAGATCCCTTCGACTGCGGCGGCGTCACCCATGGCGAATTTCCCGGCGCTCGCGGCCACGCCTAGCGCGCTGCCGATCTCGATCGTGTCGACACCGATGTCGTCGCATATGCGGTCGAAGAGGGACACGGCGTCCGGGTCCACGACTCCGAGGTTGGTGCCCATGAGGGCGAGGGTCTCGTACTCGAGGGCTGAGGTGAGATGGTTGCCTTCGGCGTCGTTGTAGATCAGTGAGCATTTCACGAGGCAACCCGGCATACACGCGTCCATCTTGTGGCCCCGCTTGCCTTCGTCGGCCATGATGTTCTCGCCGAAGAGTTTATCCATGCCTTCGGGGGCCTGGCCGCTATAGTTCTGCATGGGGGTGCTGCCCATGCGGCTGAGAGCGCTTAGAACGCCCGACGTGCCCGTGGCGGCGAAGGTCTTGAAGTTCGGACTCGCACGCAGCACATCCGGCCATTCCTTTACTGCGTTCCGATAGACTTCCTTGTGTATAGGTGCGACATTGGACACGCCCGTGTCATCGACGGCAATCGCCTTGAGGCCCTTGGCGCCCATGACCGCTCCGAGGCCGCCGCGTGCTGCGTGGCGCGAGGGATGTCCGTCTTTGTCGGTAAACGCGACGCTCGCGGCCTTTTGCTTCCGCTCGCCCACGACGCCAATACTGATGAAGTCCGCCTTCTTGCCGTACTTCTCCCTCAGCGTCTCGACCAGCTTGTAGTTCCCCATCCCGCGATAGCCGTCGGCATCGTCAAAGGAAACGCCGTCTTTTGTGATCTTCGCGACATAGATCTTGCCGTCCGCGGGCGCGCCCTGAACGACGACGACGCGGATCCCGAGCTTGTCGAGTTTTTGCCCCACGGGTCCGCCCACGTTGGCTTCCTTGATGCCCATGGTCAGCGGACTCTTTCCGCCAACGGACATCCGGCCAAACGAGGGCGCCATGGTGCCGGCCAGCGGACCGTTTGCGATGACCAGACGCGCATCGGCGCCAAGGGGGTCCGTATCCGGCGGCACTTCCTTATTCAAAATCTTCGCGGACAGGCCACGCCCGCCGATCGTCTTCCACTCATCCGGAAGATCCTCAAGACTCGATGTCAACGCGCTCATATCAATCCGCAAGATCTTCATTTCATCCTCCTTAGGATTCTCAGGGCCCGACTATCGCAGATCCAGATTCGTAATCGCTTGGATGCGCCGCCGCACCGGCACCTCGGTATGGTGGCCGAACGGCAATTGCCTATACATCCCTAAACGCCGCACATAGGGCGTTAATTTCCAGCTACTAGAGAGGCCACGCGCCCCGTTCGCGGCGTACTGGCCCGGATTATAGCCACAAACCGGCGTCTAGCATCAAATCTTTTCTTTCCGGCTGGAAGCCGGGCGGTGGAGAGACCCTCCCCGATGATCGCGCTGGGCTAGAATTCCTGGGCGCTCGGGCGCTAAGATATGAAGGATCTGTCTTCCTTTTTGACCCGAGGGTGACAGGCCGCCACCCGTTTGATGGCGGGCGCTGGCTACCCGGCGTCAGTTCATCGTACTGGGCGCCGTTTGATGCAGCATTTGTGTCTAGGCGCTCCAGCGTTGGTAATTGATACTGCTGAGTTCGCGTAAGTGATACATTGAAAAGGGCTTAGAAGTAGCTTGAGCTTAGGCAGTAATGACCGTGTTCGAAGCGCATCGCGCAGAACTCAGAAGATACCATGAAGTCGGAAGTCATAAATGGACGATCATTCGCCTTGGTGTGGACGCTGGCAGTCCTGCTCATCGCGTCCACGTTTACTCCAGCGCATGCGGCAGAGACGCCAGCCGGTGTCTCCGGCGAACTCATGGTCTTTCACGCGGGGAGCCTCTCGGTGCCTTTCAAGGAAGTGGCCGAAGCCTTCAACAAGGAATACCCGAAGGTACGCGTCCTCCGTGAAGCGGCCGGCAGCCGGGCATGTGCGCGGAAGATTTCCGATCTGGACCGGGAGTGCGATGTGTTCGGCTCGGCGGACTACACGGTCATCGACTCGCTCTTGATCCCCGACCACGCCGAATGGACCATCCGGTTTGCAGCAAACGAAATGGTGATCGCCTATACCGAGTACTCGCGGCGTGCCGGCGAGATCGACAGCGGCAACTGGCACCGTATCCTCTTGGAGAAGAACGTGGCCTATGGGCGCGCGGACCCTAACGCAGACCCGTGCGGCTACCGCACCGTTCTCAGCTCGAAGCTTGCGGAGATTCACTACGGCGAGCCCGGTCTGTCTGAGCGGCTGCTTGGAAAGGACCGGCGGCACATCCGGCCCAAGGAAACAGATCTGTTGGCCCTGCTTGAGGTGGGTGAAATCGACTACTTCTTCATTTACCGGTCGGTGGCACGGCAGCATGGCTTGAAATGGGTGACGCTTCCGGACGAGATTAACCTCAAAAGCCCCGAAATGGCCGACGTATACCGGAAGGTTGCTGTCGAGATTTCGGGGAAGACTCCGGGCTCGGTCATAACGAAGCAGGGCGCTCCCATGGTGTACGGGGTCACGATACCCAAGAACGCACGCAACCCGGAGGCGGCCCTGGCATTCGTGACGTTTCTGCTCGAACGCGACAAGGGCATGGCAATCATGGAGCGAAATGGCCAGCCTTCGCTAGTGCCCATGCTTTCGGACACCTACGATGACATCCCCGGCCCCTTGAAGAGGTTTGCGATAAAGCCATGATGAGCACATTCAGCCCCAAGGTGAGAATCGAGCCCCTCTACCTTCTCTTCGCATTTTTTGGCGGACTCGTGTTGTTGTTCATCATTGCGCCCTTGGCCAACATGGTCCTGCATACCTCCTTCACCGAAGTGGCTGCCACCGCCATCGAAGCCGAGGTGCGCAAGAGCATCTGGCTCACCCTCTGGACCTCGATGGCGGCGACGCTCATTCTCGGCGTCATGGCCGTGCCCTTCGCCTACCTCTTGGCCCGCAAGAGTTTCCCCTTCAGACGACTCGTCATAGCGCTCGTCGACATACCCATCGTGATTCCCCACTCCGCCGCGGGCATCGCGATCCTCGGCATCATCTCGCGCAATTCCCCGATTGGGAGCGCGGCCGAACGCCTCGGATTTCATTTCGTGGGCGGAGCCGCGGGTATCATGGTCGCCATGGCCTTCGTGAGCATTCCCTTTCTTATCAACGCCGCCCGCGACGGTTTTGCCGCGGTCCCCGTGCGCCTCGAAAAGGCCGCGCTAAGCCTGGGCGCTTCGCCCACGCGCGTCTTCTTCGCCATATCCGTACCCTTGGCTTGGCGCGCCATCCTCTCAGGATTTGTCCTGATGTGGGCCCGGGGCCTCAGCGAGTTCGGCGCGGTGATCGTCGTGGCATACCATCCCATCGTCACCCCGGTGTTGATCTACGAGCGGTTCGGCGCCTTCGGGCTGCAATCCGCAAGGCCCATCTCGGTAGTGTTCATCGGCGTTTGTCTGGTCTTTTTCATCGTGATACGGCTTCTGGCAAGGGAACCCAAAGATGCTGTGCGTTAGGGGCCTCGGAAAAAACCTGCGCGATTTCGCCGTGCGCGACGTCTCCTTCGACGTCGAGGACGGCGAATACTTCGTCCTGCTCGGACCATCCGGCGTGGGCAAGACGGTCTTGCTCGAACTACTGGCAGGCCTGACCTCCCCGGACGACGGCAAGATCACGTGGGACGGAGAGGACATCACGCACGAACGAATCCACCGCCGCCGCATGGGCTTGGTCCATCAGGACCAGGCGCTGTTTCCCCATATGACCGTGCACCAGAATATCGCCTTCGGGCTTCGGCCCAAGAAGATGCGCCCGGCCGCCCTGCGCGAGCGCGTGGAGAAACTGGCGGCGGACGTCAGCGTCAGCGAGCTCCTCCACCGGTATCCCGGCACGCTATCCGGCGGCGAATCCCAACGGGTCGCCCTGGCACGCACCCTGGCTACCAACCCCAGGTGCCTTTTGCTCGACGAGCCGCTCTCGTCGATGGACACTCAGTCCCGCTCAGACCTTCAAGCCCTGCTGCGTTCGCTCCACCGCAAGGGTCATACTGTCATTCATGTGACCCACGAGAATAAGGAGGCCATGGCCTTGGCTTCGCGTGTTGCGATCATGGAAAATGGGACCGTAACGCAGGTCGGAACGCCGAACGAGGTTTTCCACCATCCCAAGTCGGCATTTGTGGCGCGCTTCGTCGGAATTCGAAACTCTCTGGCAGGCCGGCTCGAAGCGTCGGGCAACGGTTCCTTGTCGCATTTCGTTACCGAGGGGCTCACGTTTCAGGTCCGCAGTGAGGCCCCCTCGGGCACGGGGTTCCTTGTCTTCCGGAGCGAGGACCTCCACGTTTCGCAGACACGGGAAGACTCGAACGCGCAGAACTGTTTTCAGGGAACCGTCGTCGACATGGCGCCCGCCCGGTTGGGGGCGGAATTAACCATCGATATCGGTGTGAAGGTCGCCGCGCTGGTGACCTCCGATTCGGTGGAACGCTTGGGTGTGGAGTGTGGAAAGGACGTCTGGGTGAGCTTTGAGGCCTCGGCGGCACAGTATATCGAAAAATGATTACACAAGACGAAGCACATGACATTATGATGGCCCAGGCACGCACGCTGGAGGCGGAGCCGGTGGGGCTCGAGGGCGCGCTGAACCGGGTGCTGGCCGAGGACGTGCGTTCCGACATGGACATGCCGCCTTTCGTCAAGTCGGCCATGGACGGGTATGCGTGCCGCCGGGAGGATCTGGCGAAGAAGCTGCGCGTTGTCGAGACCATCAAGGCCGGAGAAGTACCCCAGAACTCCATCGGCCCCGGTGAGTGCGCCAAGATTATGACGGGCGGCATGGTGCCTGAGGGCGCCGATTGCGTGATCATGGTCGAGAAGACCGAAGAACTCGACGGGAACACCATTCGCTTTACTGCCGAATCCACCGCGGACAACATCTGTCTGAGGGGCGAGGACATCCAGATGGGCCAAGTGGTCCTGACCGCGGGCACGCGGCTCCGGCCTCAGCACGTCGCCATGCTGGCTTCGGTGGGCTGCGTGCTGCCTCAAGTCGCCCGCCGGCCCAGAGTCGGCATCATCCCCACCGGAGACGAGTTGGTTGAGCCGGACGTGAAACCCGACATCTCCCAGATCCGTACCAGCAACAGCCATCAACTCGTGGCCCAGGTGCTCACGGCCGACGCGATTCCCAAGTGCTACGGCATCGCCAGAGACACCGAGGAGTCTCTGGACGCAACGCTCAAGGAAGCCATGTCTGACAACGACGTCGTCTTGCTGTCGGGCGGCGTTTCCATGGGCGAATTCGACCTCGTGCCGGGCGTCATGAAGGCCAACGGGCTGGAAATCCTTTTTGAGGAAATCGCCGTACAGCCCGGAAAGCCCACCACGTTTGCAGTGTCGGACGACATCTATTGCGTTGGACTGCCCGGAAACCCCGTGGCCACTTTCACGCAATTCGAACTCCTCGTAAAGCCCTTTCTGTACCGCCTTATGGGACACGATCATCGGCCGGCCAACCTTCGCCTACCCATGGCCCGAGCGCGCACGCGAAAGCGCGCCGTACGCCTATCGTGGTTCCCTGCCACGATCACCGATGACGGGACCGTGCTGCCCTGCGAGTTTCACGGTTCGGCCCATGTCAACGCACTATGCGAGGCCGATGTCCTGGCGGCCATGCCGCCAGGCGTGGCGTCCCTCGATGAGGGGGCCCTGGTAACCGTCCGGGCCCTGTGACTCGTTGACTGTCCCCGGTTTGCGAAATCGCGCTAATCCGCCCAAGAGCCGCATATTCCGCGAACAACGTTCCCTTGCTCACGGCCCTTCTCCAAGCCAGTAGGCCATAGGGTCACCCAAGATGCGGGGACGAGATGGGGTTCAGCCTGTTCCGGGCCGCTCGGAAGACAATTGACACCGGAGAGTGTGCGTGTGCTAGGGTATCTGCCTGCTGGTGATAAATTGAGCTCACCGGACGTCTATGAGGACAATCCTGCCGGGAAGCAGGGCACGCCGGACCAGTTGGATGCCTCAGGAGTGCAGTCGCCGGAGCACAGGACCTGGTTCTTTTTGCCTGGCACGTATCTGCAATCATTGCTCCTATCCCGCGTGCCGCGCCCCCAAATGGAATGTCGACCGGCAGAGCGAAGCATATGGCGTTACAAGGGTAGTTTATAGGTAGGCAATGGCTGTTACCGCCTTTGATGTCACATCGGACGATCCCACTCGGCGCGCCCCATTGGTTTTGGGCGGGCACGACTTTGAATCCATCACGGACACGGTGTGCGGCGTTGTTGAGAGGCCCAAACCGCCCACGGCCTGGTACATCGCCTTTACCATTTCTTCACTTTTTGCCACGCTTTTCCTTGTGCTGCTCGCGTATCTTTTCGGCGTGGGAATCGGCGTATGGGGCGTGCAGAACCCCGTAGGTTGGGGTTTCGCCATCGTCAACTTTGTCTTCTGGGTCGGCATTGGCCATGCCGGAACACTGATCTCCGCAATACTCTTCTTGTTCCGCCAGAAGTGGCGGACCGGTATCAACCGGGCCGCTGAGGCGATGACGATTTTCGCCGTCATCTGCGCGTTGATCTTTCCCGCCATCCATATCGGCCGTTGGTGGTTGCCCTACTACATGCTGCCTTATCCGAACCAGATGGGCATGTGGCCCAATTTCCGCAGCCCGCTTTTGTGGGACGTCTTTGCCGTGGGGACGTATTTCACGGTGTCGCTCCTTTTTTGGTACATGGGGATGATTCCCGATCTGGCCTCGTTGCGGGACCGGGCGCTAACGCGCACTCGCCAGGTGGTCTACGGCGTCCTGGCGGTTGGGTGGCGCGGATCGCAGCGGCATTGGCACCGCTATGAGCGCGCGTACCTGCTTCTGGCCGCTCTGGCCACGCCACTCGTACTGAGCGTCCACTCGGTAGTGAGTTTCGATTTCGCCGCCTCGATCCTGCCGGGCTGGCACTCGACGATCTTCCCGCCTTATTTCGTGGCGGGGGCGATTTTCAGTGGCTTTGCCATGGTGGCGACGCTGCTGATACCTGCGCGCCAGTGGTTCGGGCTGAAGGACTTCATCACGCTTCGCCACCTGGAAAACATGGCCAAGATCATCTTGGCTACGGGGTCGATAGTGGGCTATGCGTACGCGGTTGAGTTTTTTATCGCTTGGTACAGCGGCAACGCGCTTGAGCAATTCACGTTCCTCAACCGCGCGATGGGGCCGTACATGTGGGCCTATTGGATCATGGTATTCTGCAATGTCGCGGTGCCTCAGGCCTTCTGGTTCAAGAGAGTCCGGAAGAACGTCTGGGCGATGTGGATCCTGTGCATCCTTGTGAACGTGGGCATGTGGTTCGAGCGTTTCGTCATTGTCGTCTCATCGCTGGCGAACGATTTCCTGCCCTCGAGCTGGGACTACTACACGCCGACCTTCGTAGACCTCGGCATGCTGGCGGGCAGTTTCGGTCTTTTCTTCACCATGTTCCTGTTGTTTTGCCGGTATTTGCCCATGATCGCCATCGCGGAAGTGAAGCGCACCCTGCCGCAGGCCGATCCGCATTATTACGCCACAGCGAATGGGGTGGAGGACTGACCGTGGGTGAATCGGGAGCAAAGGGAGGCGTGGACACCCGCGAGGCGGCCGAGAACCGCACGGCTTCAGGCGTGCTGGCGGAGTTCAAAACGCCCGCTGACCTGGTGCGCGCGGCCAATCGCGTGCGCGAGGCCGGCTACGGGCGTTGGGACGCGCATACGCCTTTCCCCATCCATGGTCTGGATCGGGCGATGGGCATTAAGGACACGGCGCTGGGCTGGATTGTTCTGGGCGGCGGCGCGTTCGGATGCCTACTCGGCGTTTGGATGCAGTGGTGGATGAACGCCGTTGACTACCCGTTCATAATCAGCGGCAAGCCTCTATGGAGCTTGCCGGCCAATATCCCCATCGTATTTGAAGTGACGGTCCTCTTCAGCGCGCTGAGTGCCTTTTTCGGCATGCTGATTCTTAACGGACTACCGAGGCACCATCACTGGGCGTTTTCTGAGAGCCGATTCGACCGGGTCACTTCGGACCGCTATTTCATCAGCATAGAGGCAGCCGACCCGAATTTCGATATCGAAGAATCCCGTGCTCTGCTGGAATCGGCCGGTGGCATTGATGCAGAGATCGTTTGGGAAGAGGCGCACGAGGAAGTATTGATGAAGCAAGGTGAGACAGTTGGCAACTCCAGACCTTCGTGAAGAGAAAAGTAGCCTCGACGGTGGCCGGACCTGGTTGCTCACGCCGGCGGCGTGGGTTGGCTTGATCCTCCTCGGCGGCGGGGGGGCGTGGGCGTATTCCGCGGAAGACGGGTTGCAGCGTTTCATGCAGTCCTACCTCTTTGCGTATTCGTTCTTCCTCACCCTGGGGCTCGGGGCGCTGTTCTTCGTTCTGATCAGCCACCTGACGCGGGCGGGTTGGAGCGTGACGCTGCGCCGCCTGGCCGAGGACCTGGCGGTGTCTTGTATGTGGCTCTCAGCCCTGCTCTTCGTGCCGATCGTCCTGGGGCTGGGGCATCTGTACGAGTGGGCCCGGCCGGAGGTTGTGGCCAACGACGCCTTGTTGCAGGCTAAGGCGGTGTATTTAAACACGGCCTTCTTTAGCGTCCGCTGGGCGTTCTATTTTGCCGTCTGGATCGGCCTGGCGCATTTCTTCTACCGCCAGTCGGGGCGGCAGGATGACACCGGCGACCCGGCCCTGACCTTGAGCATGGAACGGGTCAGCGCGCCCGGGATGCTGCTGTTCTCACTGACCATCACTTTCGCGTCTTTCGACCTGCTGATGTCTCTGGACGCGCACTGGTTCTCGACGATCTTCGGCGTCTACTTCTTCTCGGGCAGCGTCGCTTCGTTCTTCGCGCTGCTGGCGTTGATAGTGATCGTTATACAACGATTTGGGCTCGTACAGCAGTCAATCACCGTCGAGCACTTGCACGATCTCGGCAAGCTGACATTCGGGTTTATTGTCTTCTGGGCCTACATCGCGTTCTCGCAATACATGTTGATTTGGTATGGGAACTTGCCCGAGGAGACCGGGTGGTATGTGCGCCGCCAGGAGGGCGACTGGATGTGGGTGAGTCTCGTCTTGCTGGTCGGCCACTTCTTTGTGCCGTTCCTGTTCCTGATGTCCAAGCACATCAAGCGCCGGAGAGGGTTGCTGGCCGCTGGGGCGTGCTGGGTGCTGCTCATGCACGCGTTCGACCTGTACTGGCTCATCATGCCACAGGAACACTTCGGCGAGGCGGGCCGCATCCCGTTCCACGCATTCGATGTGGTATGCATGGCCGGATTTGCGCTGTTGTTTTTTGCGGCCGCGCGAGATGCTATGCGCCGCCGCAGTCTGGTCCCTCAGAAGGACCCAAGGCTGGCGGAGGCGCTGGCGTTCGAGAATGAATCTTAATCGTATGACACGGAAAACGGGAGGCGCGCGACGCACTTCGGTGGCGGCCGGCTAGACATGGCTCAGATCTTTCCAAAATGGACAAACCTCATTCCCCTGATCGTCTGGGTCGGCACGCTTCCGTGTGCGGCGCTGACGGTGACATTGATGGGCTACTATGGCTCGCCGAAGTTCACCGATGTGGGTTACCGCCCGGTCCAGCCCGTTCCGTACAGCCATATGCTGCATGCCGGAGGTCTCGATACGGGGAATCTCGGGATTGACTGCCGGTATTGCCATGCGCAGGTGGAGGTCTCGCCCGTGGCCACGATACCGCCTACAAAGGTCTGCATGAACTGTCATTCCGTTCTCCTCAAGACCTTGGCCATGGCGCCCGTGCGGCAGAGCATGGCCACTGGAATTCCCATTCAATGGGTCCGGATTCACAACGTGCCTGATTTCGCGTATTTCGATCACAGCGTCCACGTCGGCGCGGGCGTGGGTTGCGCGAGTTGCCACGGGAATATCCAAGAGATGGATGTGGTGCAGCAAGCCATGCCGCTGAGCATGGCGTGGTGCCTGGCCTGCCACCGCAACCCGGTCATGCATTTGCGGCCGCTTAACGAAGTGACCAATATGACATGGATTCCGCCGAAGAATCAGCAGGCTTTTGCAGAGCAGGCCGTGGCAGAGCGAAATATCAACCTGGCCTCTCTACGGGCGGGAGACTGTTCAGCGTGCCACCGATAGATGAAAAAGGATACCCGATGAAGACACACATTGGGAGGGACGCGCTCCCGCGCGTCCGCGGACGAGGAGGACCTCGTCCCTCCCCCTCGTTGGACCACGCCGGAGGCGTGCCGGGCGGGGGCCATCCCAGGGAATTCATCGCTGAGAACCCGTCGGAATTACCGGACGGTATCAGCCGGCGCGGCATGCTGAAACTTATGGCGGCGTCCGTTTCGCTGGCAGGTCTGACGGCTTGCCGCCGTCCGCTGGAGACAATCGTCCCCTACGTGACCCCGCCGGAGCAGCTCCTACCCGGCGTGTCCCGGTACTATTCGACGACGATGCCGCTGGGCCTGAGCGCTTACGGTCTGGTCGTTGAGAGCCATGAGGGACGGCCCATCAAGATCGAAGGCAATCCGCGTCATCCTTCGACCTTGGGTGCTTCGAGCGCCCTGATCCAGGCGGCCATCCTGGGCCTATACGACCCGGACCGCTCGCAATCCGTGCAGCTCGCAGGGGTACCCAAAGTGTGGACGGATTTCGTGGCGGCCTGGCAGGCGTTAGAGCAGACCCATCTGGAAGACCAGGGCGCCGGCCTTGCGCTTCTGAGCGAATCGTTTTCTTCTCCGACCCTGGCCCGTCTGAAGAGTTCGTTCTTGTTACGTTTTCCGAGGGCACAATGGGTCACCTACGAGCCGACCGGCGCCGAGAACGTGTTCGATGGACTCGAATTGGCGGCGGGACAGGCGTACCAGCCGGCTTACCGCTTCGAGCGGGCAAAGGTCATCTTTTCGCTGGATGCGGATTTTCTGTTGACCGACACGGAGAACGTGGCGCATGCCCGCGGATTCGCCGCGGGCCGCAGCATCCAATCGAAAGACGATTCGATGAACCGGCTCTATGTGGCGGAGAGTGCATTTTCGTTGACTGGGGCGAATGCCGATCACCGGCTAAGGATTCAGAGCGGACGCATTGGCGGCCTACTTGTCGCCGTGGCGGCGGAATTGAAGAGACTCGGGCTGGACGTCTCCATCCCTGGCGCGGACGCCCCAGACTCCGGCCTGCCGGACGTGGATCCCAAGTGGATTCAGGTCGTCGCTAAGGACCTATTGGCCAACCGTGGGGAAGGCATCATTGTCGCAGGCGACCAGCAACCCGCGGCGGTCCACGCCGCCGTCTTCGCGTTGAACAAGGCGCTCGGCAATGTGGGTACTGCGATAACTTATCACGACTTGACGGACGCCTCGATTTCGAGACTGCCGGAGTTGGGCGGGCTTGTGGATGCCATGGAGGGCGGGGATGTCTCAACCCTGATCATCCTGGGTGGCAATCCGGCCTATAACGCACCGGCAGACCTGCGTTTTGCTGAGCGCCTGTCAAAAGTCAAGACGATCATTCATATGGGCCCGTATCTAGATGAAACCGCCCGACTTGCCCATTGGCACGTCCCGGAGACCCACTTCCTCGAGGCATGGGGAGATGCGCGGGCAGTTGGTGGGCCTGCCAGTGTCATTCAGCCGCTCATCCTTCCCTTGTTTGGCGCCCACAGCGCCGTCGAGATGCTCGGCGTGCTGTCGGGAGGGGGCGACCTCCCCGGATACGACCATGTCCGGGCAACGTCGACGGAGACCCTCGGGCAGACTGATTTCGAGAAGAGGTGGAGGCGCATCCTTCACGACGGGTTGCTTGATGGTAGTAAGTTGCCGCCGGTCAACCCGGTGCTTCGCCCGTCGGCGCTGTCCGACGCGGTCTTGGCGATTCAAGAGGCGGCGGGCGACGTTGCGGAAGAGAAGGGGAGTCTGGAAATCGTCTTTCATCGTTCCCCGGCCGTCTTCGACGGAAGGTTTGCGAACAATGGATGGCTCCAGGAGCTGCCTGACGCTGTTACCAAGGTTACGTGGGACAACGTGGCCGTCATGAATCCGAGGACCGCCCGCGAGCAAGGCTTGCGCAACGAAGACGTGGCGCTTCTGCGTTACCGGGACCGGGCGGTGGAGCTTCCGGTATGGGTCGTTCCCGGCCACGCAGATGGCACGGTATCCGTGACGCTTGGGTATGGCCGCAGGTCGGCTGGGCGGATCGGCAACAACGTAGGCGTGGACCTATACGCTATTCGCACTGCTGAAGCGCCGGGCTTCGATAGCGGTCTGAGACTGGAACCAACGGGCAGAACCCAGCCGCTGGCCTGTACGCAGGACCATGGATCGATGGAAGGGCGCGCCATCGTTCGCGAGGCCACCCTGAGCCAGTACAGAGAGCAGCCCGATTTTGCCCATCAAGCCGAGGCCCACGCCCCGGGCGGCGGGCCTTTGTTCAAGGACCCCGTCGATTGGGGACAGGGCAACCAGTGGGGCATGACCATCGATCTGACTACTTGCATCGGCTGCAACGCTTGTATGGTGGGCTGTCAGAGCGAGAACAATGTGGCCATCGTCGGCAAAGAGCAGGTGGTGGAAGGCCGCGAGATGCATTGGGTGCGCGTGGACCGCTATTTCACCAGCCCTGTCGCCGAAGTGGGAACGGAGAACGCCCACGACGCGGAGGGGGTCCCCGAGGACCCGCAGATCGTTTTCCAGCCGCTGCCGTGCCAGCATTGTGAGACTGCGCCGTGCGAACAAGTGTGCCCGACCGCGGCCACGGTCCACGACCACGAAGGCCTGAATGTCATGGTGTACAACCGGTGCATCGGGACCCGTTACTGCCTGAACAATTGCCCGTATAAGGTGCGGCGGTTCAATTACTTCGAGCTGACCAAGCACCTGCCTGAAGTGATGAAACTGGCCCAGAATCCCGACGTGACAGTGCGGTCCCGGGGCGTGATGGAAAAGTGTACCTTCTGTCTTCAGCGCATCAACGCCGGGAAGAGGCAGGCGAAACGGGAGGGTCGGCAGGTGGGCGATGCCGATGTGCAGCCGGCCTGCCAGCAGAGCTGTCCGGTGGGCGCCATCCGTTTCGGGAACATCAACGATCCGGCGAGTCTCGTGACACAGAGCAAGCAGAACGAACGGAATTACGATCTATTCGGTGATATCAATACACGCCCGCGCGTTTCATACCTGGCCAAGGTGAGAAATCCTCACCCTGATCTGGCGGGAGCGTAGAGATTGCGAGGTCGAAATGAATGACAGAGTTGGCCTGAACTTGTATTGGCGGGTATGCTCCTGCCTGCTTGTGCTGTGCCTGGCGGCCGGTTGCGGCCGTGGCATGACGTCGAAGCAGCCGCCCATCCATATATTCCTCGACATGGACATGCAGCCCAAGTATATGGCCCAGTCCTCGAACCAGTTCTTTTACGACCGGATGACTATGCAACAGCCCGTGCCCGGGACCGTGGCCCTGGGCGAATTGCGGGAAGACACGGCGCTTTACCAAGGGAAGGATGCTGCTGGAGAATTCGTCGCCTCGTCACCGCTCGAAGCTACGGATGCGCTGCTGGCGCGCGGGGCCGAGCGGTATGGCATCTACTGCGCGCCCTGCCACCGGGCATCGGGCGACGGCCAGGGCATGTTGTTTACGCGCGGCGGCGTGCCAACCAGGAACCTGCACGAGGAACGAATTCTGGCGATGCCCGATGGGGAGTTGTTCGGCGTCATCACGAACGGGCTGGGCCTGATGTCTTCGTACGCCTACCCTATTCCAGTGGAAGATCGGTGGGCAATTATCGCCCATGTGCGCCGCTTGCAGGAGGGTGTGTAATGCCATGCCGGCGCGTGAGAAGCAACGCAGCATCCATTGTGAGTGTTTGTCCAGAGTTTGGAAACGGACCGAATGAGTAAACGGAATATTCTACTGGGTAGTGTCTGCGCGGCTGCGGTAATCACGGCACTCGTAGTGGCCGGTGCGCGGATGCTGGTCGTGTTCGAGGATGCATACCAGTCTCCCATCGAGGCGCCAGTCGCGACGGGCCAACTTGACCTTACGCCGGCCATGGACGGCGAGGCCGATGCGCTCGTGGCGACCGCAGAAGAACAGCGCACCAGGCCGTTGCAGGAACTCGGCGTGCCGCTCAAGGACGTCGAATACCGTGCGTTCCCCGTCATCGGCAGCCGGGTGTTCATCGGATCCATAGCGCAACTCCATCTCCTCTTCGCCGCCTTCGTGCTGGCCGTGCCGATCTTCGCCCTAATCATCGAGTTCATCGGCTTCTTTACCAAGGACAAGCGATACGATGAACTGGCCCATGAATTCACGAAGCTGCTTTCCGTTTCGTTTTCACTCACCGCGACGCTGGGGGCATGTCTCACCTTTGGGCTGATCATTCTCTATCCCCGCTTTACGCAGTACCTCATGCACGTGTTCTCCCCCACGTTCCTGCCCTACGCGCTACTTTTTTTTGCCGAGGCGGGATTTCTGTACGCGTATTACTATGGCTGGGGCAAGTTCTCCCCGAAGGTCCACTTGGCCCTGGGCGTCGGCCTGAATCTCGTAGGCACGTCAATCATGCTTATCGCCAATGCCTGGCTGACCTTCATGACCACGCCGAGCGGCGTTTCCGAATCGGGAGCGCTGATCAGCACGTGGGACGCCGTCAACAATTACATGTGGATGCCCATCAACATCCACCGGTTCATCGCCACCGTGTGCTTCGGCGGTTCGATTGCGGCGGCCTACGCCGCGTTCAAGTTTCTGCACGCGACTACCGAGGAAGAGCGGGCCCATTACGATTGGATGGGTTATGTAGGCAACTTCATCGCGATCTTGGCCTTTCTGCCCCTGCCTTTTGCCGGGTATTATCTCGCCGCGGAGATCTATGCCTTCTCGCAGACCATGGGCCTGACGATGATGGGCGGCGCCTTTTCCTGGTTGTTCATGATTCAGGCCGTGCTCATCGGCTGTCTGTTCATCGCCGCGAACCTTTATCTGTGGCTGGGGATGGGCCGTATCGAGGGCTCCGAGCGGTACAGAGGCTATATCAAGTATCTCCTCGTAGTGATCGCGCTGTGTTTTGCCGTCTGGGCCACGCCGCGTTCGCCAATTACGACACCCGCCGAGGCGCGAGAGATGGGTGGCTCGTTCCATCCCGTCCTCGGCGTGCTCGGCGTGATGTCGGCGAAGAACACGGCCGTCAACGTGCTCATCTTGACCACGTTCTTGAGTTTTCTCCTCTACAGGCGCAGCGGGATCACTCCGGTGGTGTCTTGGGCCAGGGAGGGAAGGGCCGCCCAGCTTCTGTTGTTTATCGCCTCAGCCGTGGTTGTGGTGTTCCTGGGCGTCTTGGGCTACTTCGTCCCTACGAGCGTACGCATCGGTCTCTCGCAGCCCCAAGTACTCTCGGTACTGATTGCCATGGTTTCCATAACCGTCATCGACATCTTCCTGTTTAGGGGCGCGCGCACCATTGGCGAAACGCACTGGGGGAAGATGCCCGCCATCTCACAATACATCCTGATCTTCATCGCCGTGACCTTCACGTGGTTGATGGGCTTGATGGGCTATGCGCGGTCGGGATTGCGCCAGCACTGGCACGTGTACGGCGTGATCCGGGACACGTCGCCCGACGCCTTCACGCCCACGCTGGGATTTGCCACCAAGGTCGTCTCGGTAAACGTGCTGATGTTCTTTGGGCTGATCGGATTTGTCTTCTGGTTGACCAGTCTATCGAGCAAGAAGGATTGGGAAGACCCTGAAGGAAGTGCGCCATGAAGATTCCGCCTTCAGTGAATATCGTTGTCCTGGCCGTGGTCGCGACGGCCCTCTACACGATGGTGGGCCAGATGGTCCCGCAAAAAGAGGTGCCGGCCCCCGAAGTCATCCTAATCAGCAAAGACGCTACCACGGAAGAAATGATTGAAATTGGCAAGGAAATCGCCCAAGGCAAAGGGATCTGCCTGACATGTCACACCATTGGCCAATCCGGCGCCCTGCGCTTCCCGGACCTCGAGGGGATAGGCACCCGCGCGGCGAGCCGAATCCCGGGAATGGACGACGTCCAATACCTCGCGCAGTCCCTCTATGAACCGGACATCTACGTCGTCGAGGGGTTCAATCCGGGGATGGCGGTGATCAACAAGCCGCCCATTGGCCTGACGGATGACGAAATTCTGACGGTTATCGCCTATATGCAGAGTCTCGGTGGCACGCCTTCAGTGACCATGGCGACCAAACACGCATATAACGGTGGCAGCGAGGAGGCCGTCTCTGAGGAGACAGCCGATTCGGCCCTGGAGCCGCCGGTGGCCGCGGAGCAGGCGGCGGCCCTCATGGGTGAGGCCCTCATGGGTGAGAGTCTGTACACGCGCTATGGGTGTGCCGAGTGCCATCCGACAGCCGCCCCGGTGGCCGGGGCGGAACAGGACCCCCTTAGTTTGCATGACGTGGGCGCGCGTCTGGACCACAACGCCATTCTCGCCGGCATTCTCGACCTGGACAATATCGCCACACTATCCGAAGCCGATGCTCAAGAGAAGAAAGTCGCGATGGAAGCTGCCGGAATCTACAACAAGGCCACGCTCGAAGAAATCCAGGCCATTGTCGAGTTTCTGGTCACTCAGAAAGGAGAAGAATGAATCTCCTAGTCGTCCTGCCGATTCTGGTGGCCTTGATCGTGCTGCGTGTTCTCAAGGTCGGTCTGCTGGTCTGGGCCGTGGCCTGGTTGCTCGCCCTTTACCTGGCCCTCGGGTACGGCTTCACCGTTCCGATTCCCGCCTCGGTGCTTTCGCTGTACATGGGGATCGCGGTTCTTACGGTGCTAACGTACGTCGTATCGAGCCACCAGCGCTGGACGTCCGTCGCCAGGCCTCTCGTGCGGTTGATGGTCGAGAGGAAGTACCAGCCCCTGCTTGTGGCTGTGCTCGTGGCGGTCCCAATGGTCGCGGCCGCCAGCGTCTATATGTCCATGACGGTGCCCATCCAGCCGCCGCTCTTTTCCCGGACGGTCCATCCTGCCCCGCCTTCGGAGCCGATTACGGTGCATGACCGGGAATTCGACCTCAATGGCCTGGCGAACCCGTTCCGCGAGCTGGAGGTGAACAATCCCGTGGCGTTCCGGACGCACGTCGAGAATGGCCGCCGCGTGTATTACCAGAATTGCGTCTATTGCCATGGCGACGACATGAAAGGCGACGGTCTATACGCTTATGGCCTGAATCCCATTCCCACCAATTTCCAGGACCAGGGGACGATTGCAATGTTCCAGGAAGGCTTCTTGTTCTGGCGTATCGCCAAGGGCGGGCCGGGCATGCCCGATGAGGGCGGGCCTTGGGAGTCCTCGATGCCGGCGTGGGAGCAGTTCCTGACGCTGGAGGAGATGTGGGACGTCATTCTGTTCCTGTATGACCATACCGGCCAACGGCCGCGCGAACTCGTGGAGCACGTCGAATGAGGATACCGACCGGCCTCTTGGCAAAACAAGGGACTTTTGCGCCCTTTGCAAAAGTAGACGCAAGCGAAGCGAGGTACGAGCGCAGACGTGTCTGTCCCTTTTCTTGCTTCGCCCTCCTCGTCCTACTCGCCGCGTTGGCGGGTCCCGGCGCAACAAGCGCGCAGGAGGTTGACTTGGGCACCCCCGCGCAGCGCGAGGCAGGCAGAGTCCTGTACAACGAGTTCTGTTCGCAATGCCACGGCGAGAACGGAGACGGACAGGGCTATGCCACGCCCTATCTCAATCCGCAGCCGCGCGATTTTACTTTGGGTGTGTACAAGATACGCGCCACGCCCAGCGGCGCCTTGCCGACAGACGAGGACATGCACAAGCAGATCCGCCAGGGCATGCCCTACACCAGTATGATCGGCTGGCCGGATTTTTCCGACGAAGAGGTGACGAACATCATTTACCATCTTAAGACGTTCACTGCCAATTTCGAGGACCTATACTACTACGACCCACCCATCGACATCGCCGACCCGCCGGCGTATACAGCGGCGTCGGTCGAGCTCGGGCGCGAGGTGTATTTCCGAATGGAGTGCAACAAGTGCCATGGCGAGGAGGGCCGCGGGGACGGCGGCTCGACCCCCACGCTGAAGGACGACGCGGGTAACTCCATACGCTCGGTCGACATGACCAAGCGGTGGGTGTACCGCGGCGGGCCGACCCGGGAGGACATCTACCGTACCTTCAGCACGGGCATGAACGGCACGCCAATGCCGTCCTACGATGAATCGCTGAAGGAGGACGAGCGCTGGCAACTGGTTGACTTTATTTATTCCCTGGGTGAGAGTGACGAACCGAATTACTCCGATCGTCTCTTCGCGGCAAGCATTGAAGACGACATCGACATGGCCCAGGGCGAGGCCCTGTTCGAGCAGGCCCAGAGCGCATACTTTCCGCTGGTCGGGCAGATCATGGAACCTGGCCGGGCCTTTCACCCGGCGGCGAACGGCATCGAGGTCAAGGCCGTCCACAACGGCCGGGAGATCGCGTTCTTGGTGAAGTGGAACGACATGCGCGCCGACATCTCCGGGACGAACAGCCCCGCGCTCGAACTGCCAGCCGAATTCGGAGAAGGCGGACTCCTCGACGAGGGAGGCGCCTCTGAGGACCAGGAATCGGCAGAGGCATATTTCTTCGGCGAGGCAGATGACGAGGAGGAGGAATCCGATGACTTCTTCTTTGGTACGGAGGACGACGAAGAGGCGGGCGGGGCCATTGAGGAAAGCGCTTTTTCCGACGCCGTGGCGATTCAGTTCCCCTCGGCGCCGCCGCAGGGCATCCGCCTGCCGCATTTCATCTTCGGCGATCTGGCGAACCCGGTGGATATCTGGTTCGCCGACCTGGCCCAGGACCAGGCCCAGCGCTTTGTCGGCCGCGGCAGCCAAAGCGTAACTGAGAACGATGTCGAGGGCCTCGTGATGGATGCGACCTATGAGAACGGCGAGTGGCGCGTCATATTCAAACAGCCGCTACGGTCCGATGCCGGTCTCTCGTTCGAGGAGGAGCAATGGGTGCCCGTCGCCTTCTCGGTCTGGGACGGGTGGAACCAGGAACGGGGCAACAACCGGGCCCTCACGTCATGGTTCTACCTCTACGTGGAACCTCAACAGACCCCGTCGCGCGTCTTCCCAATGGCCCGGGCGGCCCTGGTGGCCCTTGTCATGGAGCTTGCCTTGGTGGCATGGGTAAGGAGAAAATACCGGTTGGATCCGTCTATGCTTGAGGCGGGCGAATAGGCCGTGAGTATGATGTCGAATGTGAATGGCACAAACGAAATTGCCCAGTCCTCAGTGGAAGTCCTCGGCGACTCTGTGTTGGTCGATCTGGAGGACGGCCAGATGCGCTTGCCTCTTAGGCCGCTTCCAGAGGACAAGATCGAATGGATTGAGCAGGGCCGGCGCCAGGCCTATACCCAGCTGCTGGATGGGGGCGGCCAGGTCCTGAAGAGCGCCGCCTATCACCTGCCAATGATCACGACCTATAGCGCCGACGCGGCCTTTCCCTTCAATTGCTGCAACAAGGGCGTGGGGTATATACCGAAAAAAGAATATGTCGAGGAATTCATCGAGTTCTTTCAAGGCGTGCATGAACGCACGCGTGGCAAACCGTGGCGCGAATCCTTGCAGGACCGTCTGGCGGCAGCGCGGGAGTTCTATTTCGACCGCGAGAAGATCGACTACCGGGCCTTCGCGACCTTGGAGATCTTCGAGAAAACGACCTTTGCCAATCTGCAAAGCTCGCCGCTCGCCGGTATGCTGTTCACCGGCGACAGCCCAACCTTTACCAGCTTTCAGCTCAATACCGTCGTGGAGATCATCGGCCAGGACGACCCGCGCCACACCTTCATCATGCTGATGCGCACGCTGTTCGAGTCCGAGTTCTTCCACATCCACCAGCCGCAATTCCCATACGCCTATATCTTCTGGATCTGCGAAGTCATGGACAAGACCCCGTTCCGCGTGCCGATCCAGCCCGGAAAGGTGCAGTACCGCGAGGAAGACGGCCGGGCGCAGTGGGAACACGAAGCCCTCGAAGCCATCGGCCGCGCGCCCTCCCTCATTCAAGAGCACATCAAGGCCGTCATCGAGCAATACGCCCTGCAACGGGGCTTCACCGTTATCACCAATGAACTCGTCCAGGAAGCCAGAGAACAGTTTATGTCTCCGTAACGCGGGCCCGATCGCTGAGATCGGCCCCGGCCAGGAGAGCGTCCTATGTACCGAACAATCTGCGTGCCCGTCGACAATTCGGATCATTCCAAGCGCGCCGTCGATCTGGCCATCGAGCTGGGCAAGGCCTTTGGCTCCAAGCTGGTTGGAAGCCACGTCTATGCCGCCAAGATGCACGAGTACCGGTTCAAGCAGATGGAATACTCGCTGCCCGAGAGATATTTGCAGGAGGAGGAAGAACTCGAGCACCAGCGGCGGATCCACGACAGCATGATTCGGATGGGGCTGAAACTCATCTCGGAGAGTTACGCCGAGCCGATGAGGAAACGCTGCGAGGCCGAGGGCCTGGAATTCGAGGCCCGGATGATGGACGGCAAGAACCATGTGGAACTCGTCAAGGACATACGGGCCTCGAAATACGACCTGGTGATCATGGGCGTTTTGGGGCTGGGCCGCGGCAAGGACAGTCAGATTGGGTCGGTGTGCGAGCGGGTCACGCGCCACGTCGATCGCGACGTGTGGGTGGTGAAGGACATACCTGAGAAGGGGGAGGTCGCGCAAAACGGGGACTGTCCCAAGCGTAGCGAGGCACGAGCGGAGACGGGACTGTCCCCGTTTTGCGGATCGGACACGATTCTCGTCGGTATCGACGGTAGCCCGGAGTCCTTCGGCGCGCTCATGCAGGCCGTCGCATTGACCAAGAAACTCGACAAGAAGCTCGAATGTGTCGCCGTCTACGATCCCTACCTCCATTATTCCGTGTTCAATGGGCTCGCGGGCGTTCTTTCTAAAGAAGCCTCGAAGGTGTTCAATTTCGAAGAGCAGAACCAGCTCCACGAAGAAATCATCGACGATGGGTTGGCCCAGATCTACCAGTCGCATCTGAACGTGGCGGAAACCATGGCGGCCGAGGAGGGCGTGGAGGTCGTCAAGACTTTGCTTGCCGGCAAGGCCTTCCAGAAGGTCCTGGACCACGCGCGCGAGATCCGGCCATGGCTTCTGGTGCTCGGACGCGCCGGCGTTCACAGATCGAAGAACGAAAGCGGGCTTGGCGGCAACTCGGAGAACCTGCTGCGGCTGTGTCCCTGCGACGTGATTTTGACGGCAGGAGTCGCCTATCCGAAGCTGGATGTGCAGGCCGAGGAGAGCATCCGATGGACCGAGGAAGCGGAGGAGCGCATGGGCCGCGTGCCGGCAGCCGCCCAGGGCGTGGCCCGCACGGCCATCCTCCGGCTGGCCGTCGAGAAAGGCCACTCGGTGATCACGAGTGCCCTGGTCGGGGAGGCGATGGAGCGCTACATGCCCAAGAACAACGCCAAGTCAACCGCCAAGTTAGCGGAGGCGCTGGTCTTCGACCGCGTGCGTGATCGGCCCATATCCGTTTGCACAACGTGTGGTGCAGCGGCGAGCCGGCCCGACCCGGCGAAATGCGAGGAATGTGGGACAACTGAATTTGAGACCATCACGCCCGAGGTATTCGAGAAGATGGCTCGATCGGGAGACGGGATCAAACAGGAAGCTGGCAAGGGCGTTCCTCTGCAATCCGCCTATGCATGGACCGAAGACGCGGCCGCGCGGGTGCTACGCGTGCCTGCCGGATTTATGCGCAACAAGGCCCAGGGCTATGTCGAGGATCTGGCGGCGGAAAGAGGGGCCACCGAGATCGACCTCGAACTGGTCGAAGCCGGACTGCAAGTCGGCCGAAAGAAGATGGAACAGATGGTCGGCGGTTCTGGCGCGCAGGCCCAGGGCGCCCCACTTGACGCTGGCTCCAGTAGCGATGGCATCGAGCCCATGAATGAAGTGGGCCTGATGTCGGCTATGGAAGAGTATAGGGAGAGCGAGGATCGCTCGCCGGATACAGGAGAAACCGAGTGAAGACCGGAGCATACTATGAAGAACTACTACGACATCCCCGGTGACGGTGGCTCGAATATTCTCGACCAGGTGGCCGGCCGGAAATCGACGATAGACGAGAATATGGGCTCCATCCGCCATCTGGTCGCCATCGGGTCCGGCAAGGGCGGCGTGGGCAAGAGCACGCTTAGCATGCAATTGGCGTCCGCTTGGCGCGCCAAAGGCATGTCCATAGCGATACTGGACGCGGATTTCAACGCGCCCGCACAGGCCTGCCTTGGCGGTGTGAGCGATGCCGCGCTTATCCCGACTCTAACTGGCGTGTCCATTCCGAGGACGAGCGAGGGCATTGGCGTTCTCAGCATGGGGACCCTGATGCCCGATCGCGAGCCCCTGGATCTGGACGCCGCTGCCCCCGGCGACTCGCATATCTGGCGCGCCACGAAGGAGTTTACGATCCTTGCGCAGCTTCTCGCCACCATCGAATGGGGAGAGTTGGACGTGTTGCTAGTCGACTTGCCACCGGGTACCGAGCGGACGATTCAGCACGCTGAATTCTTCGGGCCAAAAATGTCTCTTGTTCTGGTAACTGTCCCAACGGCGCTGGCGCGCGGAGTTGTCGCACGATGCGCCTCGGGACTTGAGAATGCCGGCGCCAGAACGCTCGGATATATCGAGAACATGAGCGGCTATTACTGTGCGGAATGTAAGAGTATCAGGCCACTGTTCTCGTCGAAGGACGCGGTCCCCTTCGACTTGCCGTTCCTGGGCGGCGTACCCTTCGATCCGAAATTGGCGGAGTTGTCCGATTCAGGCGAATCGTTGAGCAACTACCCCGAACTGGCCTGCGCCAAGGCCGTACGCGATATCGCGGACCGCATCTATCAAGAATTGGAGGAGAGAACATGAAGTTCTTGTGTATTCCCTGCGACGAGCGGATGAACTTGCGGCCGCCGGATGCCCCCGAGCGCGGTTCCTTGACGATAGTGTACCGTTGTCCGAGTTGCGCTCACGAGATAGCCATGATGACCAACCCTTACGAAACAGAGGTCGTCGGCTCACTCGGCGTTAAGATCGGAGGCGAACCGCTCGACGCGGACGGCGCCCCGCCCAAGCCCGAGGTGATGCCTGCGTCCGTGCAAGTCGACACCATTCCATGGACGCCGAACGCGCTCGAACGGCTCGAGAATATTCCAGAGTTTGTGCGCCCCATGGCCAAGAAGGGCATCGAAAAGATGGCTATTGAGCGCGACTACGCCGAGATTACCGAAGAGGTGCTGGACCAGGCGAGAGACCTTTTTGGAATGTGATTGGGAAAGTCCAGTGCCCATACGCGGGCACGGACACTGCAAAATGATGAAAATCCACCCAGAACCGCACGAGGAGACACCCGGCCTCACGCGTCCTTACGTTATCTCCTGGAACCTGACGTCACGCTGCAACCTGGTCTGTGAGCACTGCTATTTGGATGCCGGTGGCAGCGGCAGCGCGCCGGGCGGAGCCGCCGGCAGCCCCGGCGAGCTGGATACTGAGCAGTGTTTCGCCGTTGTTGATCAGATCGCCGCATTCGCTCCGGAATGTATGACGATACTCACCGGTGGCGAACCGCTCCTGCGCAAAGACGTGCTCGATATCATCGCTTACGCCCATGCGAAGAAACTCTGGACAGTCGTTGGCACGAATGGCGTGCTGATCTCGGAGACTCTTGCGCAGAGACTCACGGACGCCGGCGCACGCGGCATCGCCCTGTCCATCGACGCGCTCAACGAGGCGGCCCACGACCGGTTCCGGGGAATCTCGGGCGCTTGGCGCAACGCGGTGAATGGCGCGCGAATTCTCGCCGCGACCGGGATGCCGTTCATAGTTCAAACAACGGTGGACGCCCATAACGCTGAGGACCTCGAAGCCCTCGCGCACTTCGTCTGCGAAACCTTGGGCGCGAGAGTCTGGAACCTCTACTTTCTCACGCCCACGGGCCGCGGCTCGGAATATTTCGCGGCCTCCGGCATGAGCCCGGCACAGTACGACCGGGTCCTGACGGATCTCCAGGCAATACAGGAAGCGTACGCATCACGAATGATGGTCAATGCGAAATGCGCGCCACACTACATCAAGACGCTCCTTGAGACCGACCCGGATTCACAATTCACGAAGACCTACGCCGGCGGCGCCGGCGGGTGTCCCGCAGGCACGCATTACATGGGTATCCGGCCAAACGGCGATGTGACACCTTGCCCATACCTCCCAGCGTTCGCTGGAAACCTGGTGTCGGAGCGGCTAGAGGATCTGTGGAATGACTCAGAACTCTTTACGTCGATTCGACGGCGCACGGAACTCGGTGGACGATGCGGCGAGTGCGAACTCCAGGCCCACTGCGGAGGTTGCAGAGCGCGGGCCTACGGAATCACTGGGGACTTTATGGCCGAGGACCCGTTCTGCACCCATCGTCCCGGTAGCCTTCCTAAGGCCCTAAAGCTCGAAGCGCCGGCGGCGGTTCGCTACGGTGAGAAAGAAACTCGCTCCATCGCCTGGGAGCCCGAAGCCAGCAAACGGATGGAACAAGTGCCGCCCTTCGTGCGAGGCATGGTCACGAAGGCCGTTGAATCCTATTGCGCCAAGAATGGCATCTCGTTGGTAACGACGAAAGATCTCGACACGATCCGCTCCCGAATGCCCTCCTCCCGCTTCTTCACCTCGCGCCTCAAGAAGTGATTCGGATAGCGCAAGGAGGCCCTTCGCCACACGAGTCACTGCCGTAACGAGGGGGGATCAGCTCTCTGGGGGCGCAACGGGAGGTTTCTTCTTGCCGATGGTCCGTTCACGGTAGGCCGCTCCGGCTTCGGCGGTTTCGGGATAGGCGCCCATGCTCATGAGCATATCCCCATCATAGGGCGCATCCATGGCCATCATTCGCGCGTAGTAGTTGACTTGCGCCTTCGTGATGCCCAACGCTACCGCGGGTTTGCTCACCAGCTCGTCGGCGAGTTGTTGCACCTGCGCCTCCAGATCATCGAGGGGCACGACGCGATTGACGAATCCCATGGCCTTGGCTTCCTCGGGGGAAAACGGCCGGCACGTCATCACAAGCTCCTTTGTGAAGGCGGGCCCGATTTCTCGAACAAGCCGGGGAATACCTCCCCATGCGAGGGGAAC
>SDBV01002560.1_pt1 | contig 27131 bp, 21 predicted proteins | sample 2277081 | NCBI WGS metagenome assembly SDBV01 (sample SAMN10402039, study PRJNA504765) | marine sediment metagenome | isolation source: marine sediment core GS10_PC15, 223 cmbsf | place: Arctic Ocean: Southern Knipovich Ridge | collected 2010 | reverse complement strand
CTTCACTGCCGGTTGTAGCAAGCAACTCCGGTGCATTGCCGGAGTTTGTGGAGGACGGTGTCAACGGGCTGCTGGTGGAGTTGAACGATGATCGCGCGCTGGCCGATGCCGTACTCCGGCTGGCCGATGAGCCACAGTTGCGGGGTTCGCTGGGGGCCAGTGCCCGCCGGTGGGCGCGCGGCAACCTTGAGATGGGTCTGTTGCTGGCCAGTCTGGACGAGCTTTACGGCAGATGCTGTTCTATGCGTAAAGCAGTATTGGCTGAAAGCCCGCATAGATAAAAAGGCCACCTGCACATCTCGATTTCCCCGCCATATATAATGAAAGATCGAGTGCTGATTGCAGATGGCCCCTGGTTGATATCTGTCTGGATTTGCATCAAAATCTTGCAGTTGATTCTCCCAGCGATTTGATGAAGACGTCCAGATAGGGAGAATAATACTTGCCAAGCACCTTTTTTTTCATTGTGACAAGAGCATCGAAAGAGGAAAAGTATTTGCGATAGGTTTTGTTCGAGGTGAGAGCATCAAAGGAATCCGCGATACAGACTATTCGCGAATAAAAGCTGATCTGCTGGTATTGCAGCTTTTCGGGGTAACCGCTTCCTTCCCAGTCCTCGTGATGCTGTTTGACAATGTCGATAACGCATTCGGAGTACTTGCCGGTATTGGCCAGGATTCTGGCGCCGAAAGCCGGGTGTTTTTTGATACTGTCAAACTCCTGACTTGTCAAATGGCCTTTTTTTTCTAATATTCGTTTACTCAGCTTTACTTTTCCGATATCATGGAGTAATGCGCCGACGCAAAGATCGGTATAGCCTTGCTGATCAATCTTAAGCCGCCCGGTTTTTTCCAGGACAGTGGCAAGGTAAATGGAATAAAGACAAACGTTTACGGCATGACGGCAGGTTCGGTAATCGTTGGAGACCATTTCCTTGAGCACTGATGGTACAAGATTGTTGGCAATAACCAGCGACTTGAAAAACAGGACCAGGTTATTGGCCGCAACCCGCAGCGGCTCCGCCTGGCTGCTCAACGAACTCAGGTTGCTGTAAATGCCGTGGGAAAGTTCCTGCGCGCTGTCGAAAACTATTTGAACAATTTCAGCTAAAGAAAGGTTGGTATTATCCAGAATTCGTTTTTCGAAATTGCTTGCTGTTAGAATGCGGGCGAGTGAATCATTGCTTTTATCTGGCATTCCTATCAAACCCGGGGCTCAGTTTGCTTGCCGACAAGGCTATGGTTGCTTTTTTCGAGCTGTTTGATATGCTTAACGAAGATTGAGAAAAGTTAATTTATTATTTTACCAGAAAAAACAAACAAATGCTTGTATTTGTATTACATATATTGCACATTTATTTATAGTGTCACAATAGCTGAGATATAAAGAGGAGTCAAGAAAAAATGAAGAGTGCGAGTATCGTTGCGAAAAAGCTGGAAGATATCCTGCGGCGCAAGGGAATATCTCAGAAAGAACTGGCGGAACAGGCGGGTGTCTGGCCGCAACAGGTTAATTCGTGGATAAAGGGAAGGGATAACATATCCGCAAGAAACCTTCGCAAAATCGCCTCGGTTCTGGATGTTAAGATTGAGGAGCTTACTACTGAAGCGGAGGCAATGGCGGGTAATTCAAGCCTTGAGCAGGCGGATTTTCTGCAGGCTATGTTTTTAACTCTGAACCGAATTGAAACTAAACTGGATGGTTTTAAGAGTGGGCTTGCCGTGGAAGACTCCAGCCAATTAATGTATGAGGTTTTATTCAATAAATTTCCGTGGGGCGTAATTGTATCGGAGCTCGACGGGAAAATAATTTTCGTCAATGACAAGGTGTGTTCATTATCCGGGTATACGCGAGAAGAATTTCTGAATGCGCAGGCTGGAAAGTATTATGTGCGCAAGGAAGACAGGATACGCTTAATGAGCATAATGAAGAAAAATGATGTAGTTTATAATTTTGAAACCGAGATGATCGGACCTGATGGAACTACTGCCTGGGCTAATGTCAACATGAAAAAGATGTGGATTCATGGGAAGGAATACCTGATCTCGCTGGTGGAGGATATTACCGAAATCAAGAAAGCAATGGGTTCATCGAGCCATAAGGAAAAAGCTTAAGATTAATTGACAACGTTGTCAATCTTACTTGCAGCCGGCAACCAGTGAGCTGGGTCTCGGGCCGGAGAGGCTGGACGGGCTTTGCCGTTGTTGTTTGAAGTAACGCACAATAGCTTGCGGGCGAGCACAAGGGAGCGCCCCCTACGAATAATCCTTCTCTTTTTTACGGATCATAATAGTTCAGGCTTAATCGTCCTCTCGTCTTGAATGTAATCTGCTCCCGCAGGTTCTGCAGAAGGCGGCGTCCGAGGCATGGCCGACCAGCGTGCAGACCGGGCAGGTGATCTTGTTCCTGTGGGTGCCCGCCTCCATCAGCATCTGCACCAGACGGCCCGCCTGCCAGGGAATCAGCACCAGTCCGCTGGAAATCATCAGCGCCGTGAACCAGCGCCCCATCTCGGTTACCGGGATTATATCCCCAAATCCCACAGTGCTCAAGGTAACAATCGCGAAATAGAACGCATCGCCAAAATTGTGGATCGTTCCGCCGGGTGCGCCGGTTTCAGCGTAGTGGATAAACCCTGCCCAGATAAACATCACCGTGAAAATCGTGAACAGTACCCGGACTATCTGAAGTTGGATGCGGCTGAGCTGGCCGAAAAAGAACACCTCGGTCTCCAGAAAGCGGGTGAAACGAAGAATACGCAGCGCCCGCAGCGCACGGACAAAACCCAGCGTGTGGACCTGGAAAAAGATGGGCAGGATTGTCAGCAGGTCCACAATGCCGAAAAAACTGAGAGAGAAACGCAGTTTTGATTTCGCGGTCCAGAGGCGAAGGAGGTATTCCGCTGTGAACACCGCCACCATCCCCAGTTCCAGCAGAACAAGAACGGTGGGAACCTCGTTCAGCGCCTGATAAGTGATTGCCACGAACAGCACGCAGGAAGCCAGGTTTACCGCCAGCAGGCTCAGTTCTATCAGCTTGCCCGCGGTGGTGGTGCAGTCATCGAGATAAAACGCAACCCGCTCCTTGAGCTTGCTCATATTGCCTTACTCTCCGGCGAGGTGGATTGTTGCCTTGCGCACACAGAACGCGTCGTAACTGATCTCCCCAAACACGCGCCCGCTGAACACGAGATAAAAACTCCGGCCGTCATCGGAGATCCATTTGCTCGGTATCCGGTAACCGTGGGTGTCGCCAAGGCCCCAGTAGGGAGTAAAATAAGCGGTGCGCCACGGGCCCCAGGGTTCACTGGCCTCGTAGATTCCCAGGGAGCCGCGATGGTTGGCGGCCATCACCATCAGGTAGCGGCCTATCCCCGGGTTATATGTTACATCCAGACGGTGGCAGTGGCCGGGAAAGGAGAGTGTGCCGGCTCGCTCGTTTATATCCGCGCTCCAGGTTGGATTGCCCGCGCTGTCGTAGCCGGAGAGGAACTCGTAGGCCTCGCGCTCGGTTATCTTATCGACAGGTACGCGGGCCAGCATCACGCGGTCGTAGTTCTCGTAGGCGCTGGGGCCGTCCTGGCTGTAACTGTACACGTAGCTGTCGCGCGCGCCCTCGTAGTCCCTGCCGAAATTGAGGAACGCCGGGCAGCCCATGCTCTCGTTCTCGGTGAATTTGAACCCCCACTCCCATGTTATACCGTTGTCCCTGCTCCAGAGCAGCTGGGAGTTGGCTGTGTTGCGCATCCACTTATAAAGCACACCATCTATACTCAACATGCCGCTGGCCTTGGGGCCGTTAGGTCCCTGGCCCACAGTCTCGCCGGTTTGGGTACGGATATTTACCCCTGACCAGTCTTCCGGACCGCCATCGATCCGGGCCAGCCCGTTGCTGAGTTTTTTCTCGATCTCGTGCTTGAATCCCCAACCGTCGCCGTAGGCCGTGTACATCGCATCATCGCGTGCCCAGGTAATCGGCCAGTTGTCGCATTCCAGCGCGGCAATTTCTATCCCGCTGGCAGGTTCAAACGAAATCGAGTCAATCATGCCGCTGGCGGGCAGGGGCGGTTCTATAAGCGCTTCCATCACCGGGTCCAGCAGGTGTGTTTCCACTCCGCCCCAGAATGAGGGATTTTCGCTTTTATCGAGCAGGCTGCCGTTGCGCACAATTATCATACTCAGGCTGGGGATAACCACCAGGATCTGGTTGCCGGCTCCCCCTCCGGCAAAAGCATCGCGGGGCACGTTCTCCCAGACCCCATCGAAATTGGAATAAAATCCGAGTGCGGGAGCGGGATTGCTCCCGGGTTCACCACGCGCCTCGATAGGAGTACCGGCGTACTGCACCACTTTGTGCGCCCAGGTGGAGTCCACCACTTGCGTTCCCTCCCAGTTACCCCGCCGCAGCAGCAGTCTTCCCACCCTTGCGACAGTGCGGGCCGTGTAGCCTCCGCCACCCCAGTTGGGCACCAGTTTAAGGCCGTCCACCTCGAACGTTTTCCCATAGCCCATCGAGTAGCTCTCGCGCGGTGCGCCGATCGGGTCCATGATTCTCTGTTGCAGAAGAGTGCGGACATCGATTCCCATTTTAGTGGTGATGACGTTGCTCAGCAGGCCGATACCGGGGTTACTGTAATGATACATCTGGCCCGGTTCATAGATCACCGGCGCGTGGCGCGAGGCCATGTTAAACGGATCGGGGTCCTGCTTCCAGAAGCGGTATTTCCAGCCGGTCTGCTCAAAATGGCTCAGGCCGGGAGTCTCTGCATCCTCGATTCCGGAGCTGTGAGTGGCCAGGTGCCGGATCGTGATTTTACTGCGCAGCGGGTCACCTTTCCAGTAAGGGATGTAGTCGCTCACCGGGTCATCCGGATCCACCTGGCCATCGGAGAGCGCCACCAGCAGGCTCATCCCGCCCACCAGCGCCTTGGCCAGGCTGGCGGTATAATGCTTTTTGTCCGGGCCGTGGCCCTCGGCGTACCACTCCAGGGCAATCTTGTCGCCACGCACCACCAGCAGGGCTTTGGTGCCTAGCTCCTGGTGGTTGTCAATCATCGCGGCCAGACGAGTGCTGTCCAGGCCGGCCAGCTCCGCGGGAATCGATTCCCACACGAATATTTTTGCCGCATTGGCTGCCGGAGCAGCCCCGGACAGAAAGAGCACTGCCCCTGTGATCAGCACGGTAAAAATCCTTAAAAACATCTCGCCTCCGATTGTGAAGGTTATCCGAAAGTGTACCTCCGCTCGCCGGCGGACAGTTGGATTGTGTTGGTATCTTATCTCACGGGATATCGAGTTGACTTGTCCCGGAGCGCTGATCGCCCTAATATATAGCAACTGATTACCAGCTAACAACTCTTTAGAGGGCAGTGCATGTTTCGTTCATGGTTTGTGGTCTGGCTAATTATGATAATGGTTGTTTCTTTTGGTTGTTCCGGCCAACCAAAGCAGGCTGGGCAGCAGCAGCTCTGGCCGGATGTGGTCCGTGACGTGGAAATAGTTTCCAGTGTGGACGGGGCAGTGCAGATGGCTAAATTCTATGTGCCGCCGGAGACCGGCAGCCCGGTGCCGCTGCTGGTGCAACTGCACACCTGGAGTGGCGGCTGGACCCAGGAGATGGGGATCGAGTGGCTGGAGCAGGCCAGGCAGCGAGGCTGGGCGCTGATCCATCCCGATTTCCGTGGCCCCAACGGCAAGCCCCAATCCACGGGCAGTGAGACAGCAACGGCGGATATCATGGATGCGCTCTCTTATGCCCTGGAGCACGCGAATGTGGACCGCAGCCGGATCTACCTGTCGGGAACCAGCGGCGGTGGTCACATGTCGCTGCTGACCGCGGGCCGTCACCCGGAAATCTGGGCGGCGGTCAGCGCCTGGGTGCCGATATTCGACCTGGCGCGCTGGCACGCTGAGTGCGTTGAGCGGGAACTGGGCTATGCTGATCAGATGGAAGCGGCCTGCGGCGGTGCTCCCGGCAGCAGCGAGGAAGTTGACCGCGAGTATTTTTACCGCTCATCGATTTCAGTGCTGCAAAACGCGGGTGGTGTAAATATTGAGATCAACGCAGGAATCCATGACGGGCACTCGGGATCGGTACCGGTGGGGCATACGTTGCGTGCGTTTAATATGCTGGCGATGGCCAACGAAATGCCCGGTAAAATAATGAATGAGGATACGATAAAAAACTTTGAGGGTGGAGAGGCGGTTCCGGCAGCGTTGGCCGAAGAGCGGACCGATGACCCGTTGTATGGGGATAATGAAGTATTGTTCCGCCGCGAGGCCGGTCCGGTGCGGGTGACTGTTTTCGAGGGCGGCCACGAGGGACTTCCAGCCGCGGGCTGCGAATGGCTCTCCCGCCAGCGGCGAGATTGATTATTTTACTGTTCAGGCATATGCTTGCGGGTAATATTATTCAGTTCTGCTGACAGGATGCGGGATTTATCCAACAGGAGGTAGTGTAATGAAAACGCTGGCCGCGCTGCTGATGTTCATTGTGATTCCGCTGACGGTTTTCTCGGCCGTTATCAAGCCGGAGGACCCATCGTTTGCCCAGGTGGCCGATCCCGGCGCAAAACTTGATACGATAGCCACGGAGTTGCGTTTCACCGAGGGGCCGGTCTGGATTGCGGACCGCGAGGGAGGCGGCCCCGGTCACCTTCTGTTCAGCGATATACCCGCGGATATAATTTACCGTTGGAGTGCTGCCGATGGACTTAGCCCGTGGCGCTCGCCCAGTGGAAAAAGCAACGGTCTTCTGCTGGACGCGCGGGGGCGTCTGCTGGCCTGTGAGCACGGCAACCGTCGCGTGAGCCTGGTCCTCTCAGCCGACAGCTCGGTTACTTTATCCGGCAGCTACAACGGCAATAAACTCAACAGTCCCAACGATGTTGCCCTGGACGCCGACGGTTCGCTGTGGTTCACCGACCCGCCCTATGGACTCGAAGGCCGGGAGCAGGAGCAGCCCGCCCAGTACGTGTTCCACATGCCGGCCGATGGGGGAGAACCGGAAGTGGTGGTCGATAATTTTCATCGCCCTAACGGGATCGTGTTCTCACCGGATAAAAAGACGCTTTATATCTCCGACAGCGGCAAGGGCCTTGTGCGTTGTTTCAGCGTTACTCCGGATGGTCTGAAGGAGAGGGATTTGTTTACAAAAATCTCGCCGGGCGGGCCTGATGGGATGTGTGTGGACGAGGCGGGCCGGGTGTATGTGACCGCTGGCGACGGGGTCCAGGTGTTTTCCTCCGGAGGCAAGCTGCTGGGCCGGATTCTGACGCCCAAGCAGCCGACAAATTGCTGTTTCGGTGGCGAGGATTTCAAGACTCTCTATATCACCGCGCGTCCGGATGTTTATGCGGTTAAACTGAAGGTTCGCGGACTACCCTGATGCCGGTGGACCAATCAGTATCCCACATTGACTTATCTATTGCATTTAGGTGCAGTTTAGGTTATATAATTCAAACTTGGATGTCTACGGTTAGCCCGGTTGTTTCTGGTGAATCATGGTGTTTTCCCGGCTGCAATATTCAGGGTAGCCGGCACCGGAACATCACTGCTAAAACCAGCTTCGAAACTAATTATTTTTATTTCCTACCCATCATGTACAGGGGGACACTCCATGTTTAAACGATTGTCCGCTGCGGCGGCGTCTATGCTGATAGCGGTGCTGGCTATTACATCCTGCGGTGAGTTCCACGACACGGGTGAAGTCAGTGTCAAGAGTCCGGACGGTAAAATCGAGATGGTGTTTGCGCTCAAGGAAATGCAAGAGCCCTATCCCACCGGCAGTAGCATGTACTACACAGTGTCGTACCAGGGTAAGAGGTTGCTGACTGAATCTCCTCTGGGTCTTCAGTTGGGCGATGCCGGAACTCTTTCCGCCAACCTGCTGATTATGGCCGTAACTGATACCTCTGGCACGGATCAGTTTAACACACCCCTGGGCAAGCAGTCTTCGGTAACAGCCGAGTACAAGGAAACCCGGATCACGATGCGCCAGAAAGAGATCCCGGCGATCACTTTCGAGCTGATTATCCGCGCATACAACGACGGTGTGGCTTTCCGCTATTATCTGCCGGAGCAGGAACCGGAAATCAATTTCCCCTCCGCCGATCATAGTGGCTTTATGAAGGATTTTATCCTGGGCCACGAGTTGACCGGATATTACTTCCCCGGCGATGAGGTAGCTTTTCCGATGTATCAGATAATGCTTCCGCCTCATAATTACGAGGCTCCTTACGCCAAAGGCCTTATCAGCGATATTTCCCGTGACAGTACCGTGGCCCTTCCGTTGCTGGTTCAATACTCTGACGGTACCGCGATGTGTATAGCAGAGGCCAACCTGGATCAGTACCCGGCATCTTATGTCGTCGGTTCACGGCTTATCGACAATGCTTTGACCGCATCACTGATGCCCCTTCCTGGCGAGAAGCAGGTTAAGGGTACGGGGGTGGTTCCGTTTGAGACTCCCTGGCGAGTGCTGATGATAGGCGAGAGCGCCGGAAAGCTGATCGAGTCCGACCTGATCCAGGCCTTGAGTGATCCGAGCCAGATCAGCGACGCCTCGTGGATCAAACCCGGCAAGGCGGCATGGGACTGGTGGAGTGGCAAGGTTGTCCGTATCCGTCGCGGCCGTGCGACAGAGGGTAAATTCGAGACCTCGACCTACGAGCATTATATCGATTTTGCCGCTGAGAACGGTCTGGAATACAGCATAATCGACGATGGCTGGTACGGTGAGGGCCGTAATCCCGAAGAGGACGCCACGACCCCTGTTGATTCAGTGGATATGCCGCACCTGGTCCAATACGCCGACTCGTTGGGAGTCAGGTTGATTCTGTGGGTCAACTGGGAATGCCTGATGGCCGGTAACGATTCCACGTTCGACAAAATGGAAAAAGTGTTCGCCACTTACCAGCAATGGGGTATTGCCGGAGTCAAGATCGATTTCATGGACCGTGACGACAAGAAGATGGTTGACTGGTACAGGAAGACGCTGGAACTGGCGGCCGGCCACAAGCTGATGGTCGATTTCCATGGCGCCATCCGTCCCGACGGCCTTCGCCGCACGTGGCCCAACCTGATCACCCGCGAGGGCGTGTTGGGTCTGGAATATACTAAGTGGAGCGAGATGGCAGGTCCCGAGCACAATGTCACGATCCCGTATACCCGTATGCTGGTCGGTCCGATGGATTATACGCCCGGCGGATTTAACAACACTGTAGAGGGTAAATTTACCCCGCGCTTTATCAACCCGGAAGTTATGGGTACCAGGGCGCATCAGTTGGCGATGTTTATCGTCTACGAGAGTCCGTTGCAGGTATTGGCGGACAGTCCCAGCAGCTACGGTGGCGAGGACGGACTGGACCTGATCCGCGAAGTGCCCACTGTCTGGGATGAAACCCGGTTCGTAGAGGGGACTCCCGGTGACTATATCGTGCTGGCCCGTCGCAAGGGCGAGGTATGGTATCTCGGTGGAATGACGGACTGGGAAGGCCGTGAGATAGAGATTTCGCTCGATTTCATGGGCGCGGGTAACTGGAAAGCCCGCGTGTGGGCCGATGGTTCGAAGGCCGATAAGAACGCCGAGGATCTCGACACGATGGAGCTGGAAGTCGATACCGGCGCGCCGTTGGCAATTAAAATGGCCCCCGGTGGCGGATTCGCCGCTATCCTGACCAAGTGATTGTTAGCATAAATGCCTGAAACACACTAAAGGGGCCGCACCCATCGAGGGTGCGGCCCCTTTTTTATGTACTCAGCAGGTTGTAATCCGTATCGGCAGATGAAACAAGATTGCGCCAGAAGCCACGGGCTGGCACGCCACTTGCTTTTGCCGCAGCTCCGCAAGAAACTCTTCCCGCGGTGGTTTCGGCAAGTGGCGTGCCAGCCCGTGGCCATCCCACCTCCCTGCCAATCTCCGGCTTTTCCCATCTGTAGCGGTTACCGCTCGCCGCGCCTGGGCCTCTTGGCCGCTGTGCCGGCCAGTTGTCCGCATGCTCCGCCGATATCGCTGCCGCGGGAGTCGCGCACAGAGACGGCTATCTTGGTGAGATCGAACAGTTTGTCGCGAAATTCAATCAGTTCCGAGTGGGTCGGTTTCCTGAACTGAAGGCCCTCGACAGGGTTGTAGCCGATCAGGTTGATTTTGCAGGAAAGTCGTTTGCCGATCCGGGCAAGCGCTTTAATATCGACATCCCGGTCGTTGATTCCGGGAAGGACCAGGTATTCGAGCGTGATCCGTCTGCCAGTGATCTTGTTGCATTCCTTGCAGGCAGCCAGCAACTCGGTGAGTGGTACTTTCCTGGCGATCGGCATCAGGTTGCGCCGCAGGCTGTCATCGGCGGCGTGAAGGCTCAGGGCCAGCTTGACCTGGGGAAATTCAGTGCTGAAGCGGATCATCTGTTCGGGAAGGCCCACGGTGCTAACTGTAATCCGCCGTGCACCGACCTGCATGAAATCGTTATGGTTCATTACACGCAGAGCCGTGGCGAGGTTCTCGTAGTTCAGCAGGGGTTCGCCCATGCCCATGAATACGTAATTGTGGCTACGGGCGCTGTCCGCGTTGTCGCTGTCGCGAATGTCACCACCCTGGCCGTCGCTGACAGGATGAATCGCCTGGACCAGGATTTCTCCGGCGCTCAGGTTGCGGCCCGCGCCAATCCGGCCCGTGGCGCAAAATGAGCAAGCCAGAGCGCAGCCTGTCTGAGTGGAAAGGCAGACCGTGCGATGGCCCCGCTCCATGGGGATAACCACGCTTTCAGTAGCGGAACCGCAGTTGGTGCGCCAGAGCTGCTTGGTTGTGCGGTCGCGGCTGACTGATTTGTTGGCCGGGAGCATGGGGTACAGGTCGTATGCGGAGCTCAGCCGGGTGCGAAGGTCTTTCGGCAGATCGGTCATCAGCCCGAAATCGAGAGTGCCGCGCTGATAAACCTGTCGCAGTATCTGTTTGACCCTGAAAGGTTTTACTTTCCAGGAACCGAGCTGATCGGTAAGGTGAGCCGAAGCCTCACTTACTCCCAGATTCAGCAGGGATGTTTTCTTATTGCTGGTTTGTTTTTTCATCTTCGCTTCATGCAAAATGAGCAATATGAGAGATGTTAAGGAGTTGTCATTCGAGCTTCACAAGCATCAGCGGCCAAGATTCTGACCGCACGCTAAACAATAATACAATGAATCTGCTCAGGGTAGATTCAGAGATAAACTAACCCACCGCCAGATATACTCCCAGCATGGTCAGGCTGAACCGAAGGCGTCCGCTGGCTTTTGTTACCCGCGCGGCGTCGTCCTCCAGCAGAGCTTTCAGTTTTTTACCGTGCTCACCCTGGCGCTCCGCAAGGCGCAATAGTGTCAGCAGAGCCGCCGGCTCCGCTGAGATGCTTAACACCGCGGCCTCGTGCAGAGCTTTTTTTATCGCCTCGCGGGTGGCATTGTCCACTGAGTCCCCGCGCCCTGCCAGCCGCTTCTCCACATCATCGGCCAGCATGTCCACCCCCTGCATGGCCCCGCGGTTGTAAAGGGTCATCAGCCGGAAGAACTTCCCGCCCCAGCCCAGCAAACCCATCGCGGCGCCCATGATCTGGTCGTGTTCAGCCGGGATTGAACTTGGGTCCAGCTTGCGCAGCAGTTGCGGTATGTTGTCCTGGCGGCCCATGTAATAAATTGCCCTGGCCCCGTGGATTACCAGCCGGGGGTTGAACGTGGTGGAGAATATCTCGGTTATCCTGTCATAGCTTGGAGTATCGCCAAGCTGGGCCAGGGCCACCATCGCCTTGCCCTCCAGGAAAAAATCGTTGGAGTTGAGCGCCTCGCGAAGAGCGCTGGTGGCCACTTCCACCCGGTGGCGGCCCAGAATTTCGGCGGCCATGAATGCGGTGGAGAACTCGCCGTCCTTCAGTTCATCGATCAACCGGAACGAGGTGGCATCGCCGAACTCGATCCTGTCGATTGCATCCAGCGCGGCGGTACGCACGGTTATCAGCGGGCTGTCCAGGTATTCCACCAGCGCCTGTTCGCCAAGCTCACTGCCCAGGTTTCCCAGCTCGTCAATCAACTCCAGGCTTTCCTCGTACTCCGGCACCCCGCTGAGCCGTTGAAGGTTTATCAGGGCGCGCCAGTCACGAACGGAGAACATCATCCCCATCACATCGCGTACCCTGCGCTCGGTCAACGGTTGAAGGCGGATCACTGTGATAACAGCTACACCGAACACGGCGACCACGACCGTAAAATAGATTCGGTAGACCTCCATTCCATCCAGGCCGATCTCTCGTAGCAACTCAAGCAGCCCGCCGCCAAGCACGGTTCCGGCCAGCCCGGCCGAGGCTCCCTGCACCACCAGCGTGAGCATGTTCATGTTCAGGATGCTGCCCCGGGGGATGATATTCTGGAAGTAGTGGCCCATGGCGATAAAAACGCCCACCAGGAACCAGCCCGCCAGGAAGAACAGCCCGCCGGAGTATACCATCAGCACACTGTCCGGCGAGATAGCCCACAGAGCGGCCAGCAGGGTCAAGCCCAGCACGTTGATTATCAGTATCGGCCGCGGGCCGGTGTGGTCGATCATCAGCGACACGGGCCAGCTTCCGGCCACCATCCCCAGCAACTGAATCACCACGAAAAACAACGTAGTCCTGTCGCCGATCCCATAGCCGCTCTTAACAGCCAGCACCTGGAACGGCACCAGCAACTGGATCGCCGCGAAAACAGCGGCAAACGCCACCATCAGGCGCTTAAGCCTTCGCTTGCCATAGAGCATCTTCAAGGTGTTGACCAGCGGTTCACGGCTTTGCTTGCTGGGCCCCTCGCTCTCCGGCATGCCGAACATGAACGCGCTGGCGCACACTCCCAGCACGCAACCCAGGCCGATCACCCACTGGAAGCGGCTGAACCCCGGGTCCTCTCCCAGCCAGAAACTGACCCCCACCAGCATTCCCACCATCCCGATATAGGCGACTCCCTGCCAGCGGGCCAGAAAGCGCCCCCGGTCTTCATCTCCAGTGATATCGTTGATCAGCACGTTCTCGGCCGAGAGGCCCATGGCGCGGAAGATAAAGAATATCAACGCAGCCAGCATCAGCCAGCCAAGTCCCACCGCGGGCGATACGTTGCTGTAGAGCCAGGGGGCCAGCAGAAAAGAGGCGGCCACCAGGTTGCGCGTGCCCCAGCAGTAGCTGTACGTGCGCGCCGCACCCAGCCGGGCCACGAGCAGCTTGCCAACCAGCACGAAAACGAGCGAGAGATAAACATAGCTGCTCAGCAGGCCGATATGCCAGTCGCGGGCGCCAAGCTGAAGAGCGAACAGGACCAGCACACTCTCTGCCAGCGCGGCGTAGGAGAGCGCGTTTATCGATGCGAAAGAGAGAAACCGCCTCTGTGCCCGCACTTTCTGCGCCTGTGTAAGGCGTGCGGGAAACTCACGGGGAGTCATCAAAGCTCCGTTGTATTAATGGGTAATCTTATTTGGCATTGGTTCCACCAGCCTCAAAACCCGTCCCTCCCAACTTCCCGGGTAATGCCGGTGATGTGTGGGGATGGAAAATCGATGGAAAAATAGCACGATTGATCATTTTTGTCAAAGTCTAGCCTCGGTTTTCATTTATGAGGATTGTATTAGCAGCTGCGGATTGTTTTTTTTGCCACTCGTCAGAATCGTGCAAATCCTTAATTCCCGTTGACTTATCGCATGGCTTCGTTTAAATTTGTGCTCTTTACGGCACTCGAAATCAATTGAAAATAGTCAAGGTGGCAAGGAGCGTTACTCGATGGCGGCCAAAAAAACCGAAACGACAATGGACAAACTGGTAAGCCTGTGCAAACGGCGGGGCTACATTTTCCAGAGCAGCGAAATCTACGGTGGACTCAACTCCTGTTACGACTACGGGCCGCTGGGCTGTGAGCTTAAGCGCAACGTTAAAGACTTCTGGTGGTGGTGGATGACCCGCAGGCGCGATGACGTGGACGGGCTGGACGCCAGTATCCTGATGCACCCCAAGGTGTGGGAAGCCAGCGGCCACGTGGAAGGGTTCACCGATCCGCTGGTGGACTGCAAAAACTGCAAGCAGCGTTTCCGCGCGGACCAGATCGACACATCCGCCTGCCCCAACTGCGGCAAGGAAACGCTCACAGAGGCGCGTAATTTCAACCTGATGTTCAAAACGCACATGGGTCCGGTGGAGAAAGAGGGCAACGAGGTGTTTCTGCGCCCGGAAACCGCCCAGGGTATATTTGTCAACTTCGTCAACGTGCAGACTGCCATGCGCCGCAAGATTCCGTTCGGGATAGCGCAGATAGGCAAGGCGTTCCGCAACGAGATTACCCCCGGTAATTTCGTGTTCCGCACCCGCGAGTTCGAGCAGATGGAGATGCAGTTCTTTGTCAAGCCGGGCAGCGATGAGCAGTGGTTCGAATCCTGGCGGGAAGACCGGATGGAATTTTACGCAGCCCTGGGCCTGAACACTGAAAAACTTCGCTGGCACGAGCACGGCCCCAAGGAACTGGCCCACTACGCTAGAGCTGCCTACGATATCGAGTACGAGTTCCCGTTCGGCTGGCAGGAGTTGGAGGGCGTGCACAACCGCACGGATTTCGACCTCAGCCGCCACAACGAGTTCTGCGGCAAGAAAAACGCGCTGACCTATTTTGACGAGCAGGCCGGCGAGCGCTACACGCCGTATGTTGTCGAGACCTCCGCCGGTTGCGACCGCACCCTGCTCACCTGCCTGGTGGACGCCTACCGCGAGGAGGAGGACCGCGTGGTGCTGGGCCTCTCTCCGCGCATCGCCCCGATAAAAGCCGGAGTGTTCCCGCTGGTCAAAAAAGAGGGGATGGTGGCCGCGGCAAAGGACGTTTACGAGCGGCTCAAGCCCGTGCACAAGGCGTTCTACGATGAGGGCGGCTCAATTGGCCGCCGCTACCGCAGGCAGGATGAGGCCGGGACCCCGCTGGGGATCACCACCGATGGGGATACGCTGGAGGACCACACGGTTACTATCCGCGAGCGCGACTCAATGGAGCAGCACAGGGTGAAAATTGACGATGTGGTGAGTTGGGTGACGAAGTTTATCGAGGACAATTAATTTTGCCGATAAAACCGAGTTTCAGGGGCGCACCGATGGTGCGCCCTTTTTTTTGTGCGGGGTAGTTACCTATTAAGTGCCGATACAACTCTATCAGGATTTAAAGTCCCACCTTTAAGCAGTAATTTTGTAGGAAAAATTGATAGAGAAGAGGCTTTAAAACCCGTTAATATTTTTAGAAGGCCTTCGGAACAAATAAGTGAGAGGTTAAGCTCATAATCGTATTCGCATTCAGATATGAAGTCCTCACTGAATCCATTTGAAACAAGCAAAGTTTTTAGCACACGGAGGCCTTTGTCTTTGCATAGTTTTTCATATGCCTTCAATTGTCGAGATACAGAGGCATATTTGTTGTAATCTTTGTCTTTCGTTGTTTTGCATTCAATAATAAGTACCTCATTATTTCCAAGGTTGATTAATATATCCATTTTATCTCTTTTAGTATTAACCTGCCTTCTTTGTTGTTCATCTACGTTGTAGCCCATATCCTCAAAAATCTTCTTTGTCAGAGATTCAAAAAGTACTCCAATTTCGCTTTCTTTGAGAGTGATCCCTTTTTCCGATAGGCCGTTGAAATCACGAGCACCAAACAAAGCATAATTTTCTAAATATAGATTTGCTATGTCTTTGTAGGCTTTAATGATATTTTTAATAGTGCCGCCGCGCGTCTTTATCTTCAAAGCTTTACAAAATTTTGGAAGCTCGTTTTTATTAAGAAGATAAAGTATATCCATTGGTTTGATATTGTAGTCTATCATTATTTCTGCACTCAGCACATTATCCTGCTGTAGTTCAAATTCATCTTTTATTAATTGGTTTATACTTGGCAGGACCGTTGAAAGATCATTCAAAAGACGAGTGTATCCATCTGTCGACATACCAAGGTTCTCATCACGCTCCATTTCTTGAAAGTACTCGATGAGAAGCTCTACTCGTTCCTCTGCCGTGGAACCCCAGCGAGGTAATGATATGTTTAACTCTTTCTCAATTAGAAGTGCCAAGTAGTTTTTGATGTCTTTTTTTGATATTCCTTCTTTGTAAATATCTCTTAACAAAACTCCTTTTGCACTAATGCCCTGCATCAAGATGAGCCTTATCTTTTCTGGCCTGCTCACTTTTGAATCGATATTATGCATTCTTGCAACTCTATTGATTTCTGAATCTTTGAGTTTTCTAAGTATTCTTCTAAAATATTTATTGGGTAACTCTATCCCTACCAGTTCTCTTAACAACCATATAATTTCGTCTGGGATAAGAAGAATGTTAAGTTTCCTGCTGTAGAAAAAGGCTCCCAATTCTTTTAGCGAGTAAATTATTTTCTCAATATCTACTTTTTCTAAGCCAACAATTGAATAGTAAATTATTCTCACTTCTTCAATTGATAGCTCCAATGCTTTGGCAAGCGTATCTAAAACTTGTTTTTCATCTTTTGTGATAATTTTTTCTCTATTATTATCCTCATCATTTGTATAGGCAGTTAAAACACATTCCCTAAAGATTAAATAATCTCTTTTTCTTCTTTCATCTAGCACGGATGCTTCATTGTCTAATTGAGTATTGAACGCTTTTATGTGCTTCTTAAGTTCTTTGATTTCACGGTCATACAACTGTGCGAGCCATTCTCTCGATAAAATTGAATTGCCGTCTCTAATGATGATCTCAATAAGTATACCTAGATGAAAGTCGTTGTATTGTAAGCGGTTGGCCAAGTTAGATAGGAATTCTTTTTGTGTCAATTGGAACAGATTTACAATGGTTCCATCTTCCATGTTTTTTATTTGATCATCACCTTGTGATAGGATTTTATTTATCTCTTTGTTGCTTCCGCGCAAATCGTTGGTAATGGTGTCTAAGATTTTATAAAAAGAACTTTTCTCAATTTGGTTAACAGTATCTAATACTTTTACAAAACGCATTTTTACTCCACGGAATAATTCTAATTAGAAATACAATTCTCAAACTATGTTATCTGCTATTGTGCGTTCCGTCAAGTTGAAAATAAAGCGAACTGCATGATTTACTTCTTTGAGTGGATTTTTATTGCTTTTTGCTCAGGCGCACACGCGGGTGCGCCCCTACATGGTTCTGCGGTTATCCTTAACTGGCCGTAGGGGCGGACCCATGTGTCCGCCCGCTTTTATTGCGGCTTACCGGATTTCACTCCCCCATCGCTTTCGCCAACCTCTGCAAAAATCCCTCCCGCACCTCGTTCCACATTGCATTGTGGCCCCGGCCCGTGCGAGGGGCACCCCGGCCCCCCCCACCGGGCGCACCGATGGTGCGCCCCTACATTGTTCTGCGGTTATTCTTAACTGGTCGTAGGGGCGGACCCATGTGTCCGCCCGTTATTATTGCAGCTTACCGCCCCCCTCACTCCCCCATAGCTTTCGCCAGCCTCTGCAAAAATCCCTCGCGCACCTCGTTCCACATCCCGTTGTGGCCCCGGCCCGTGCGAAGAGCAATCAGGTTTTGCGAGGGGATAATATACGCCCAGTTAAGCCCGCTGCCCGCAATCCGGAACATGTCGGGCGGAAACTGCTCGCCGAAAAATCCATCCGCGTTGCTTTTCATGTTCGGGTATTTTGCTGTTTCACGGAACGAGCGTAAAAATTCCGCTGGTGCAAGTTGCTTATCTTCCCAGCGGCCATCGTTAAGCAGAAACCAGGCGAACCGCGCATAGTCACGCGGGGTAACTCTCACCGCCCCGGCGCTGAACCAGCGGATATCTTCTTCCGGTTCCGGTGGGCCGTGGAAATCCAGCCCGCCGAACCCTATCGGACCGCAGAGCCGCTCCCACAGAAAGCGCCACGCGGGTGTGCCGTATACATTGGCCAGCACCAGCCCCACATGCCCGAACGCCACGCTGGAGTACGCCGCGTTCACCATCCCCCAACTGTCCTTGCCGGCAAACTGCTCCGGGTGTCCGGGGTCGAACGCCAGCTTGCCGGTGACAGGCCAGGCCTTGTCGTGGCCCACAATCCAGTCGGGGAACCAGGTCCAGGCGTTGCGTCCCTGCTCGTAGTCGCCGCCATCGGCGGTGCGCTCGGGGGCCAGGCCGGAGGTGTGACGGAAAATCATCTCGAACGTGATCTCCTCCTTGCGGGGATCGGAGAGCGGGAACCCCTGGGCCAGCCAGCGTGGATCGTAGACCTTGCTCTCGCGGTCAATCTCGAACGGGATTTTACCGCTGCGGATATCATCGAGCATTATCCCGAAACAGGAGATTGCGAAACTCTTGCCGTTGGAGGAGATATAGGTGCGGAAGTCCCTGGCGGCCGGGGTGTTGTACCATTCGCCCACAATCCAGCCGTCCTTGATCACGATTATGCCCGTGTACGAGGCGTAGGGCTGCCAGTTGCTGGCGGGCACCTGTAGGTTGAACTGGCCGAACTCCTCCAGCGCCTCCGGATCAAGCCCCAGTGAGCGGACAAACTCCGGGTCAGTATTTGTGCGCCAGCCGCCCTCGCGCTCCGGCGGCGGAAAGTATTTTATCGTGGCAGCTTTTTTTGCTGTTTCAATCCGTTCAGCAGGTGGGGAGCACGACAGGGTGAGCGAGGTGCAAATAAGCAGGCACGATAAAAAAAACGGGCGCATGGGAGCCTCCGGGGCTGATTATTACAGCTGCTGTAATTATCCAACAGGCAATAGCTGAGTGCCACCGCGTTTCAAGCTTTCGGCGGCTTGCGCAGCAGGATCAGTTCTCCTTTTTGTGTGCCGATATCATCGGCGATACATTGGCACTTGGCCTTGAGCAGAAAATATGTCTCCTGGCTGATTTCGTTTAGCGTTTCGTAGTTGCCCTGACCCTTGCTGATCACCATGTCCGCCTCATCCAGTGCGGCATGGAACTGCTCCGAGCAGTCATTGAGCAGGCAGCCCGGCGCATCCGAGCCGTTGTCGATCAGCCGGGCCACCTCCTCTATCCCGGCCCGGCGGGAGTCCTGCAGCGTAACATCGTTGAGCACCGGGTAGCCGCGCGCCACAAATGTCACTTCCACCGGTGCGAACAGCTCGTTGATCCAATGGATGAACAGTTTGTCGAACACTATTTCCCCGGCGTTGTCCCCGGCGTAGAGGATTTTTGCGGAGGCGGACAGTTTACTCCTGAGCGCCTCCACGGTTCCACTGTCCGGCTGCCAGGCCAGCGCGCTCTCCACTGTCTGGCTTATATCCCGGTGCGTGAGGTTGATATCGATCCCGAAATCGATCACGTTGCCGGCCACAGCCAGCTTGAGAGCCGCCAGGAACGGGTCGGCGGAAGCGGCCACCCGGTTTTCGAGTTCCGGAAGGAGTTCCAGAAGGTAGCCGGTAAAGCGTGTTTTGGTCTCGCCATAGGGGTCGTCCACGCCGCTCAGCTTACGGATTGCGCGATGAACTTCCTGGCCCAGGCCCGGTGGAGGAATGGAGTAGTCCCAGCCGGCGGCGGTTTTTAGTGCGCTTTCAAGAATCTGGCGGTGAAGGTTCTCGTCATCGCTCACAAGCCGCGCGGCCTCCAGGGACTGACGGATGAAGCAGGGGATACAGTCAGGGTAAGTTCTCATTAAGATAAACTCGCAATCATATATTCTTATGATGTTATGGGGCATTTAAATAGCGGGAGGAGAGTGCTACAGCCCCTGTATCCCCCGTTACTAAGGAGGTTTTTTCAGTACCAGTTTATTGCTGGTTTTGCGGGAGAGGCAATATCCACTCCCAGTCATTATTGACGGAGAAAACTAGACAAGCAAAGTGCTGAGGTCTAATTCTCCCTTGTTTCCTGAATATTCTTAAGAGTTTGCCCTTTTGTGTTTTTCCATTCTGTACGACCATTGGCTGTTCGACCTAGTAAAACGCCTGCTGCGGTAGTTGGAGAAGGAAACGTATAATCTTGAGTAAGGCGATAGTGGTCTCCTATATCTTCAAAAACACCATTGGCAGCTAATGTACTTCGTAATGTTGACATGTATTTATGGATGGAAGGCACTTCGGTTTTTACCGCTGTTGAGCCGGTAAGTACCAAAAAACCTTGAGGCGTCTCCATCCCTCTGGCCGCAATGCCTTTGGCCTTGAGTATGAGTTCTTGTCCTTTGTGGCGTTTTGATTTCACTGTGTCGAAAAAGTTTATGCCTACAACCGGCAAGCAGAGAAGGACATCTGCGAGAAAGCTTTCGGCATCGGCAGCATCCGCTTCTGATAGCGGTGGTAGTTGCGGAGTGCTATTATTGTCGAGTTCGCATCGCTTAGCCTCATTTGCCATTTCAATAAGTCGGGATTCTAAATAACGAACGTGGGCTTTGTTTAAATTCTGATCTTTGCTGCTGAATATTATCCCATGCGTCCAGAAGTCTTTATTTTTTGAGTGCTGATCCAGCCTCGAAAGCACTACGTCGCCTTCACCGATATAAACGCGGGGCAGTTCGGATAAACCACTTTCCCCCCAAAGCAAATAAATGCCGGTTTGTTTTAGTTCAGGCCGTTGACGTGCCTCTGCAAAAAGTGAACGGGGGAAAGCAATGCCCTGTCCGGTCCAATTTGATTTTTCTACGATCTTTAGTCCTTCAGGCACTCCGCTAGGAATGAAAATTCGAACTGAAAAACCTTTTTTCGTATGTACCATTAGTTTTTCTCCTAATGATTGATTTCTAACACAGTTGCAAAATAAGGAGAGTGCATGCCATTTGCCCACGGGAGCCGTACAAATAAGCAAAAAACGCCAAAGCTTATTTTTTTCTTTTGCACGCCACGATTATCCGCACGATAATGATCCCGATTGAACTGCCCGCTATCGCCAGGGCGAACATCAGCAGGTAGTAGTTGTTCAGTTTTTCCCCCAGTGCCCAGGCCACTGCCGCCAGTGCGATAATGGCGGCATAACGAACCCAGCCGCCACGCCTGGAAGGCGGTAGCTCCTGCTGCTCATTATGCCCAAAAATCCGGGAGTGCATACGTTCGGCCTTTTCCCTGAGGTCCGGCTGATCGGGCGCTCCGCTGCGGGGACGGCGTCTGTTGCCAGAGCGGGTCATAGTATCAAGCTCTCACAGGATGCGGCGGGGTACGGCCCTCCAGCACCGCGCTCAGGTTTTCCGCGGCGATTTCGGCCATTTTCCGCCTGGTGGCATAACTCCCGCTGCCGATATGGGGCAGCAGCACGGTGTTTTCCAGTTCCGTAAGGCCCGGAGTCAACTTCGGCTCGTCGTGGTACACATCGAAACCGGCCCCGGAGATTTTGCCGTTGTGCAGTGCTTGCACAAGAGCGGCTTCATCTACAACCTGCCCGCGTGCGGTGTTGATCAGGAATGAACCGGGCTTCATCAGGCCGATCCTGCGCTTGTCGATCAGGTGTTTTGTTGCCATCGTGAGTGGAGTATGCAAACTGATATAGTCCGCCCGGCTGATCAACTCATCCAACTCCACCCGTTTTGCGCCGAGTGCCTTCTCGGCATCAGGCCGGGCTGAGCGGTTGTAATAAATAATTTCCATCTCGAACCCCAGCGCGCGCCGGGCGGTGGCCTGCCCGATCCGTCCCATGCCCACAATACCCAGCGTTGCGCCGTAAACATCGTGACCCAGCAGCATCTCCGGCGCCCAGCCATCGAACTTGCCCTGCCTGGTAAACCGGTCGCCCTCGGCTACCCTGCGGCCGCAGGCCATGATCAGCGCCCAGGCGATATCCGCGGTGGCCTCGGTAAGCACTCCGGGCGTGTTGGTCACTGTTACACCGTGGGCCGCGGCGGCCTCGATATCGATATTGTTATAGCCGACCGCGTAGTTGCTGACCACTTTAAGCTGCGGGTGGTTCTCCAGAAATATTTTGTCAATCCTGTCACTCAGCATGGTGATTGCCCCAACTGCTCCCGTGCAAATCTCACTTAACTCTTCAGGGCTTAGGTCGCGCTCATGCGGATTGACAGCTACGTTAAATTTATCCCGCAGCCTGTCGACAGCATCGCCCGGCAGACGGCGGGTGACCACAACTTTATCCATCCTGCTTCTCCTATGTCTCGCAATCAGATCTTTTTCTAAGCCTTGGCCCAGGCTCGACGGAACACTCTGAGGGCGGCGGCTATCACGGTTTCGCTTTTTTCGCCGGAGGTGGGTTTAACTTCGAACGACACCATCGGCGGGTGTTTGCGGTTAAGGAACCCCACATTTTTCAGTGCGTGGATAAAGTCCCGCGTCTGGTTAACCCGGTTGGCTCCGGCCGGAGTGCCGAAACCAGGGTGCTGGTCACCGTAGAGCGGGTGCCCTTTTTCCAGCACCGCGTTGCCGATATGTGCGGAGGCCAGGTAGTCCTGCACCGGGCCTATCGCCTGTTCGGGATTCTCGCCCAGCAGAGGCAGGTGGCTCAGGTCCACGCACACGCCAAAATTCCCGGCCCCGCTGGCGAATACAAGCTCGCAGAGGTGCGCGGCGGTTTCAGCGGGGCCAACCAGGGCTTTCTTGTCAATATCCCGGTCGAATATTTCGAGGATTATTTTTGGACCCTGACGTGACTGGCTATAAGCGCACAACTCGGCGATCAGGTCGGCGGTATGCTCCAGGCTCCCGGAACGATTTCCCGGGCCGGGGTCCGGACCGCTGAGCAGCGACACGCTCTCGGCACCCAAAGCAATTGCCTGATCCACATGCTTAGTGAGCACATCCAATGCGCGTTTGCGTTCTTTTTTATCAGCGGAACCGGGATCGAGCCCCGCAGCCAGGATTGCGGGTTGGGCGGCCAGGCCGAGATCGAGCATCGAGGATGTCAACAGCGCCTTGAGCGGCTCCAGCAGGTGCTCGTTTTCCACCAGCTTCAGCTCGATACAGCGGAAATCCGGCATCTGAGCGATCTGTTCCACGCTGGGCAGCAGGATATTCTCGTCCTGCATCACTTTCGGGAACGCCATGAAATGCACAATTCCAAGGCGGCAATATTGTTCCACGGGTTCGATCATGGCGGAGTATTCTTTCTCGCAAATGCCGGTTCCGTTACCAGTCCGGCTGTATGTTAGCGCACGAATCGCGCAGCGCGCTGATTCTCCCGGCATAGTCTTCGCTTCTGAAGATAAACGTCCCGGCCACCATCGTGTCTACCCCGGCGGCGGCCGCCAGCGGAGCGGTCTCAATGTTGATCCCCCCGTCGATCTGGATCAGCGGGTTCAGGCCCTGCCGGGCGCAGTGATGTTTGAACGTGCGGACTTTGTCAAGCACATCGGGGATAAACCGCTGGCCGCCATAGCCCGGATAGACGCTCATGAACAGCACCAGTTCCACCTTGTGCGCCACTTCCAGCATGCCGTCCACGGGCGTGTTGGGATTGATAGTGACCCCGGCATCCACGCCGCGCCCGTGAAGGTGGTCTATCAGGGCGGCGGGGTCGGGCGAGGCCTCGATATGGAAATTGACCAGCGAGCAACCGGCGTCGATATAGCCGTCCACGTGGCGCTCCGGCTGGACAATCATCAGGTGGGCGTCAAACGGCAGGCTGCAGATGGCGGTGTAGCGCCTGATAATCTCGATCTCAAACGTGACCGGTTTAACGAACCGGCCGTCCATGATATCCAGATGGATTCCCTCCGCACCGGCATCGCGTATGCGGTCGAATTCGGACTGCATGTGCTCGTGGTCCGCGTTGAGAATCGATGGATGGATGCGTATGTTCATCTGGTCAATTTCTTGCTATTGGAGGGTTGATAATAATGAGCAAACTTCTTTGTGAAATTTGTTGAAAGAAGGGCTATTACGTTTGGCGAGATCAAAATCGAATTGTGCAGAAAGAGACGGCTGGTGAATTACCGCTAAATAATTACTACTGTCCATATTTGCGGATAACCGCCCTTTAGCGCCACGGATAGCTTCACAGTTTGCAATAGTGTTTGCGGTTTGCTTTATATCACAAACTCCTCTGAGGGATTCTTTTGCGCCCAGAAACCAACATTCAAATTCTTTTACGGCAAAAACGACAGAACATGGCAGGTTTGTTGAACTGCTAATCCTTTGCTTCAGATCTTCATAAAGAGTTACAGGGCAATCATCATCTGAGTCAAGAAGCAATAATATACCACCAACATTCTTTCTACTACGAATAGCCACTTCTACAGCTTTTTCGAGTTCACCAGCTTTTACGACTTTATTTCTTTTAACGCGAAATGGTGTTGCCACACCCACATTATAAATGCCAAGTGAATCTGATATGCGTCTAATTAGTATTGGAACAGCTTCTATCTCAGAGTAACCCTCGACAACTGGTACAATGCTTTTTGCCATGTTTTAGTCTTCTTTAGGAAGGAGTTCTCCTATGCGTAATAATTCGCCAGGTGTGTATAGCTTTTCTTTTATTGCCTTTCTTGTTGAGTCCGCAATACCGCTAATAATTGTTTTACCTTTATCCATTGAAACAACCCTGATTTGTGAATCATGTAAATATTTTTGATCTAAGATGTCAGGACTGTGAGTTGTAATTAATATTTGCTTGGTTTTTGAGGCATCATCTAAAACTTGATATATTATATCTGCAATAGCAGGATTGACAGTTGACTCTGGTTCTTCAATGGCTATTACGGGATGGAACCCTGGCTGGTAAACAGCGAGAAGGAGGCCGAGTACACGCAAGGTTCCATCAGACATATTTAAAGCATCAAATTTCCAGGGATTTTTTGAACCAACATCTTGCAGAAATTGGATAGTGTCTTTGTTACCTAAAGAATGGTAATTGACACCTTTAATACCTTGAGCAATATGCGGAAGTAATGCACAAATTTTCTTATATGTATTTTTATCTTTTGCTTCACTAATTTTTTTCAAAACAGCTGAAGCGTTGCTTCCATCTTTCTTTAGATAAAAACCAGAATCTGGTTCTTGATGCTCACGGAGACTATTGGGAGTTATGGAATAAAATCTTAACGAGGTTAGAAAATCGTAAACTGGCCTGAATTCTTCTGTGGCGGAAGCTATGGAAAGACCAAGTCTGTCTGGAGTGATTTGTGCTCTTATACCAGGTATTTCCCTTATGAATTTTCCATTTTCTACTGTAAATCTGGATTTAGTTTTTTCTTTTTTGTTTTCAACCTGACACACTTCATACGCAACACTGAATTTCCTGTCGGCTTTTGCTGCAATCTTGATAGCATATACAGCACTTGTATTACTATCCAATTGGATCCCAACTCCTAATGTTATATTTGTTGGGTGTCCCATAGATTTTCTTCTGACAGCTCCTATCCCGCCCCTGTTCCTGAAAGCAAGTTCAATCGATTCTGTAAGCGATTCCTGCAAGAAAGATAGTGCATCTAAACAGTTGCTTTTACCAGAGCCGTTGGGGCCAACCAATACGGTCATATCATGCAAATAGATTTCAGCCTTTGCGATGCTTTTATAGTTTTGAATTTGAAGTATCCCTATTCTTGGTACCATAGTCTTTGCCTAAATTTATTTTATATTATCAACCAAGTTCACATAAACAATATATTACACAATTCTTATCTTCTCAATAGCCAGTCCTGGCCGCGGTAGCGTTTTTCCGCCAGGGCCTCCGCCATGCGCAACTCATCGGGTTCGGGGTTGCTCTCAACCAGTTCCACGCCGAAAAACTCCGCGAACCCCGTGCGGAAACAGGCGGCGGTTTCCTCGTAGCTGACTTCTCTGCCCAGAATATCTTTTAGAGAGGTTACAGCCAGGCGCAGGGTTTTTGCCAGTTCTTCGCGCTGAGATTTGTCCATAACACCGGGTTTGAGTTCGGCAAGCACCTGCTGAGAGTTGGCCAGCAGCAGCGAGCCCTGCTGAAGAAACGCCCCGCCCTCCGGCAGCCGTAGCTGTGCGCTGCCCACCAGCTTGCGGCCTTCGGCAGTTACCTCATTGCGGGACACGCTGGTAAAACAGGGATTGCGCATACCAGCCGCGCCGCGAGCAGCTGTGCCGGTCTTACTGTTTTTCGGTTTGTCGGCAAAAACTCCCAGTAGGGCCAGTGACATGCGGATTGCACCGGCCACAGCAGCCGAGGTGCCTGACACGGAGCTTCCCAGGCCGGGAGTGTCTCCGGGGGCTGCGATGCTGTATGTCAGTTCAGTGTCGTGGAACACGCTGCGTCCTCCGGTTGGCCTGCGGACTATGTCTATCCCACGGCTGCGGCAGAGAGTTGGATTGAGTTCGCGCTCCAGTTTCTGATGGTAGCCCAGGCTGACCGAGGGTTTGCTCCAGCGGTAAACCCTGAGTACGGGCGGGCTTTGCCCGGCGGCCACCCGGCCAAGCAGCACCTCGTCAAGCGCCATGTTGAACGCGGCGCCGGCTGGGCCGCTGTCGATAAAACGCCAGTGAGTTATCATAAATATGCCCAAAAAAAGGCCAGCGCAATGTCCGCCGGCCGGATATGCCCCGTCCGCCAGTAATAGCCGGGGTGCTGGTGGAAAAATCGGAATGAACCAGCTTAATCATCATCATCATTGAACACTACCCGGCAGCAGACATTAAGCTCGCGGGCCGCCTTACCCTCGTTCATCCGTCCCACGGGCGTGGTCAACGGTGCGGAGGTCACCTTCTCCGGGTCTTTTTCGGCCTCGGCGGCAATCGCGATCATCGCCTCGCAGAACTCATCGAGCGTCTGCATGGTTTCGGTCTCTGTCGGCTCAATCATCAGCGCCTCCTGGACGATCAACGGAAAGTAGATCGTGGGCGCATGGAACCCGTAGTCCAGCAGACGTTTGGCGATATCGAGCGTGCGCACACCGAGGTCTTTCTGCCGGTTGCCGCTGAAAACGCACTCGTGCAGACAGTCACCGTCATAGGGCAGATCATACGTGCCGGTCAGGCGGTAGCGGACGTAGTTGGCGTTGAGCACGGCCATCTCGGAGACGCGCTTGAGGCCCTGGGCTCCATGCATACGGATATAGAGCCAGGCCCGGACCAACATGCCGAAATTGCCGAGGAAACCATGCAGGCGGCCGATTGCCTCGGGGTGGTTATGCTCAAGGAAGTAACTGCCGTTTTTGCTTCGCTCCACTGTGGGCGACGGCAGGAACGGCACCAGTTTCTCGCATACTCCCACCGGCCCGGCTCCCGGTCCGCCGCCACCGTGGGGTGTGCTGAATGTTTTGTGGAGGTT
>SDBV01002559.1_pt1 | contig 27137 bp, 28 predicted proteins | sample 2277081 | NCBI WGS metagenome assembly SDBV01 (sample SAMN10402039, study PRJNA504765) | marine sediment metagenome | isolation source: marine sediment core GS10_PC15, 223 cmbsf | place: Arctic Ocean: Southern Knipovich Ridge | collected 2010 | reverse complement strand
ATCCTGAGGCATCCATCGCGTAGTAACGATCCTGCAAACACCGAAATCGCTCTCATAGAAACTGACCATATCGCGATACGTTGTCTCTGCCGAATCATAGCTTCGCGAACCGCTTAAGAAGCCGTTGATCTTGCGTTTCTGGAAACCGCCAACAACGATCAGGTCCACATTGCCATTGCTGTTTTCCCATATCTTGCGAAGAACATAATTGATCTTATCTTCGTCAAGACCGGTCTCCGTCGGAAACCCGCTGTCACCGGTATTGAAAACATTGCTGCTTAGATGCTGGATAAGACCCTTCATCGTTCGCCTTACTGTCCCGCTGCCTTCCGGATTGCTTGCAGGGTTACCGCCATTAATAATGGTGTTCTCAAGATCGCGTACCAGTTCACGCAGCCGTTCCTGCTTCTGGCAGTCCAGCTCATCGCTAAGCCCAAGCTGACTTGCCGCGATATCGGTACCGCTAACCTCAACCGCCGCGGTAAGTATCTGCATGTAGTTACCCAGACGGCTTCTGTTAGTAAACCTCGCCCCCGGCTTATCAGCGCCTTCCAGTGCTGCGTTACCAAGAATGTTTATAACCTGATCATCGACGAGATCCTCAGCCGTGGTCCCTGCATACTCGCGAGTGATCGTAAGCGTATCGCTGCTTATCGCTGTTACCAGCATAAGCTCGCTCGAACCCTCGACCTGTATCTGATCACCAACCTGGAACCTGTCACCGTTAGCGACATCGATATCGGTGTCGGTGAGTGGATTGCTGATAGACGCATCGTCGATCGCATCCTTATTTGGAAGCAGCGAATCCTCAAGCCACTCGTGATGCGTACTCGTCGCCGACCTCAACGGATCGCCAAGCACATCCAGCAACGGCGTCTCATACGGAGACACGATCCCGATAAGATCCGATACATCTTCTGCTAATTCCGGCAGCGTTGCCCCCGCCGAATATGTTGCTTTACCTGTAAATGCCATAAAATTTCTCCTGTAAATTTCTGTTTTCGTTTAACTATTCTTTACTTCACAAACTGTCGCCGCACCTTCAAATACTCCTGAACGTCGGCTCTGCTTCCGCTGCTCGCGGCCCGCTTAGCTGCCATCTCCAGCCCACCCATCGCCCCGCCCTTTTTGTGCTTAACCCCTGATGTTCTGGGCAGCACTGCCTGCTCAGCGAGTTCGGCAAACAAATAGCCCTTATCATTGCGAAGTTGCGCAACAACATCTTTGACATCTTCGCCGTCTTTAAGACGCGACTTCGTCATCATCATCGCCGCCTCAAGATCGATCGCTCCTGCTGACACCAGCTCCATCGTCATCGCATTATCGTTCTCAAGCTGCTGCAGCTTTTCTGTTAATTGCTTGCTCTGCTCTTTGCTTGCCTTTAGCTCTTCATTTAAAGCCTCCGCTGCCTGCTCTGCGCTCTGTGCCCGCTTGCGATAACGTATCGCCTCGCCAACCGGCACAAGCTTTTCTGCACTAACATCTTTGTCTTCTGACAATTCTTGACTCTCAAAGTCCTGCTCTTTCATAATTTCTCCTAATAAATCTGTTGTTAAAATTACTCGTATCCAAGTTCACGTAATATCAGCTCTTTAGAAACGCCGACCTCTTTTTTGATCTGTGCTTCTTTAAGTTTCTCAAGCATGTTTTCCGGCAACGGACTCGGGAACAGGACATCCACTTGACGCTCCTCGGGTTTCGTGTGATACACGCCGCACTCATCGAGCAGCTTCAGCGTCTTGCGGCAGATCTCTTTTATCCCCTGCCCATAGATAAACTGCTTCCGCTCGGTCTTAGACAGCATCCCCATAAACGTCATCTTGATCGCAACACCGCTTGTAAGGTTGCCGATTTTATTTTTCAGCACACCGGCAACCACCGGAGTAACCCCGCTAACCTTATCCATCGCCTCGCGTATCTCGGTTATGTGAGATTCCTCACTCGGCGTCGCGCTGTCCCCGCCAAACTGTTCGATGCTTGCATCCGGATTATCCGTACTCCACATCCGCCCCGGCGAAACATTTCTCTCTTCGAGCCCCTCTATCCCCTTGACCAGATACATCTTAAAAGACTGGAATGTTATCCTGCTGGCCCTGTCACTTAGCCGCGTGTTAAGCTCATCTTGCAAGCTGATCATCTGCTCGACATCGCTTAGACCCTCGTAATAATATGGCTGAGCAATATTTTGTATATGAACCACAGGAACCTCACCCAACCGGTTTAGCCCTTCCGCGATAAGCTTGCCGTTTTCATACCTTTGCCACGCATCAGCACCAAGTACTTCCGTCACCGCAACAGTATCTCTGTTTGTCACGCTCGACTTACCTGCCAGCAATCTCGAAATAAAACCGCCTTGGCCGCTGACAGCATTCTTCTGTTTATAAAAATGCTGAATGTAATGATCGATCGTTCGGTAATCGTCTTCATCCAGAACAGGCAAAGCTCTCGGCGCTTCGATCAGCTCTAAGCTCACGCAGGAGGCCGCTTGTAGAATTGCTTCTAGAGAGGAGTTTGGAAGTGTCGCAGAATTTGCATAAGAGCCTGAGTTGCCCCTGTCTGCGCGTTGCTTAAATTGCAAAACCTCCTGCCCCGGTCGAAGTACACAATCGACAAAACCATAAATGCTGCCGAGAACTGCCATGTCCTGGAAAAAACCAACATCGCCGTTTGCCGCAAACACAGCTTTAAGAATTGATTCTATTTCTCTGCGTTTTTCTGCACCCGGCTGTTTGCTGACGATACTAACACCTTTACCGAATAAGAAATCTACCATCGCGTTGACACGCCACGATATATCGTTTTCGATCACAACTTCCTTACGCTGCTGGCCCGAGGAGCTAAACGCTTCCGACCCGCCGCCCGTCGCATAAAAATTACCTGTTATGCGCGATGGCAAACCCATCTCCTGAGCCTGGACGAAATTACCGCTCCGCTCGCTAAAAGAACCACCGCCACCGCTCGCCGCCGGGTAGCTCTGATTCTGATAATAATCCCACAGCCGCCCAAAATGAGAATTCATCTCGACCCACTGCTCTCCGATTAGCCACTCAACAAATCGCTCGTCGAGCTTGCCGTCACCAAATACTGCAAAATCAAATCCCATCTCATTCCCTTCTAAATCTCTAAACCAAAAAAACTGCCTGTAGGCAGATAACCAGGCGATCCGTTCGCTTGCTTTTTTGCTCGATTTCAAGTTTTCAATGCCTCTATTTTCAGGGACACAAAAAAAAGTTGTCCCTCCATTAAAAGCACAAACTTGTTCAAATTATGCGAAAACAGGGGTGTGAAAATTTTCACAAGCGATATAAGCGCAGATGAGGAAAGGAAATAAAATTTTTTATTTTTTTACCATTTTTTTAAAAAGTACCCGCGCTTTTTATGCTATTCGGATAAACAAGCTCTTGCAAGCCCAAGTTTTTTCTTTATTTATTTTGATGTTGTGTTAGACTGGTTTTTTGAAAAAAAAATGGAAGATTATCTTTATGAAAGGAATCAAAATGGAGCCAAACATCGAACAACTCGCCCCGGTACTCAGCCTCGGAATTATCGCAGTCATTATACTGTTTGCTCTTATCGGGATCGCAATAGGAATAATCCTTTGGTGCAAAATCTTCTCAAAGACCGGCTACAGTTGGGCGATGGGCCTGCTGATATTAATACCGTTTGGGAATCTAATAATAATGCTGATACTAGCGTTTGGTGATTGGCCAATACTAAAAGAGCTAAGAGCGTTAAAAGCCCAACCCGCCCAAGCCACAGAATAAAATGTGTGCATAAAAAAAGCCGTTGTGAAATTGCTCCACAACGGCTGTTGGCTCAAAAACATGCTTACCTCATTGGAGGCGTAGCGGGTATTCTAGGCTCAAAGCCTGCTGCCCATTCGATCTTAGCGGTGCTCTTTACTTCCTCGATATACTTCCTTGAAAATTCTCTTTCCTTGTTCGATTCAAGCATCTTTACAATATTGGCTTTTTCTTCTTCAAATGTAGATGTCCCAGCCGCTTTCATATCGGTCAGCTTAATGATATGATAGCCAAACTGGGTCTCTACGACATCGCTAACATCACCAACCTTCATTGAAAAAGCAGCTTCCGAAAATTCAGGAACCATCCTGCCTTTTTCAAAATAGCCGAGATCGCCGCCCTGAGCACTTGACGGACAACTCGAATGAGCCTTCGCAAGTTCAGCAAAATCACCGCCATCTTTAACCAGCTTCAGCAGTTTGTCAGCTTCTGCTTTTGCCGCTGCCTTGCCCGCTTCGTCTTTGCCGCGAGTATCGACTAGAATATGGCTCGCCTTGGCCTGACCTTGGCGAGTATACCTCTGGATGTTGCTATCGTAATATGTTTTTGCGTCCGCCTCGGTTACTGCTCCACTTTCAGCTCCCATCGCTTTTTTCATTAACGCCTCGAAGCCAAGCCCCAGCCTCATCTGCTCTGCAAACTCTGACCTCGTCATACCGCCGCGATCCAGAAGCATCTTGTCAAATTCTGCATCACTCATTCCACGCTGTTTGGAAGTGATATCTGCCTTAACCTGATCGTCGGTAATTACAATACCCTCGGATGCAATTTTATCTTTAACGATCTGCTTTTCTACAAGCATCTGAACAACACGTTGTTCCATCTGTTTGACCCTGGTACCTGGAACGGGACGACCGCTAGCCGCCATTCGGATCTTCTGAGGAGCGACCTCTTTGTCAACATCGCTTTGCCTGATCACAATTCCATTAACCGTAACCAAAACCGTATCCGGTGCCGGGCTGGAAACTCCAACCGCCTTAGGCGATGTAACCCTTACTGCCTTAGGTGTCGTTACAGGTGCCGCCTTAGGAGTCGCAGGTGCCAGCTTACTCACAGAACTCTTAACATCGTCCTTACTGCCGTCACTTTTGCCCATCCCAAATACCTCGCTTGCTGAAAACGTTACAATAATCGCAAGAACTAACATATAAATTCTCATCATCTACCTTTCTATTTCTATAAAAATTAACCTAACACATAAAATCGAACAATCATTCTCTGATAATACACCCACCATGTCAAGAAATAATTATCCCACGCCCCCATCCCGAAATCTGCTCTGGATTGACATTTCTGCTTTTTTAGCCTTCAATTCTTGAATAAACCACCATTATTGTTTATATTCTTTCCTGAAAGCAATTTGTTCACATTTTAACTTAAAATGCCCGAAAATGGAGATTAAACATGAAAAACATATCGGCATCAGCCCTTATCTGCGTCTTTTTAGTCGTTTTCGTCTCGGATTGCCTTCTAGCCCAGGCAAATTCACCCGTCATCAAAAAATGGACTGTTATCGAAGATGAAAAGGAAGTTAAATACATGACCATCGACGGGATCATGGTTCATGAAACCGATCCCGCCAAACAACCACAACCAAAGATAGTAACGCCCGGCCAAAATAATTCCGCCCCGTCAGATGCCATCGTTCTATTCGACGGAACAAAAGGATCTTTCAAAAACAGCTGGACTGACACAAAAGGCAACCCAACAAAATGGAAATTTCGCGACGGCGTTATGGAGTCCGTAAAAAAAGCCGGCAAGATCCAGACAAAACAAAAGTTCGGCTCCTGTCAATTGCACGTCGAATGGGCCTCGCCTGTCGTAAAAAAAGGAAAAGGACAAGGCATGGGCAACTCCGGCGTGTTCCTGATGGGCACCTACGAAATACAAGTGCTCGACTCATACAACAACACAACGTATCCTGACGGACAAGCCGGTGCCATCTATGGCCGAAGCAAACCACTCGTAAATGCTTGCCGCCCAGCAGGCAAGTGGCAGTCATACGACATCATCTTCCACAGACCTTTCTTCGACGACAAAGGCAACGTCACAAAACAGGCAACCTTCACCGTTCTGCACAACGGAGTTCTAATACAGGACAACTATCGGCTAACTGGAGGAACAGGATGGAAGGGACCGCACGCAATATCAGAGTACCACGCCCACCCAGACAAGATGCCGATCCAATTACAGGATCACGGAAACCCCGTCCGATTCAAAAACATCTGGATAAGAGAGCTTGAGGATTAAAAAATGGACTACAAGAACAGCATTAAATCACACACAATAAACATCGTTCCACGATATGCAGAAACCGACCAGGCCGGTGTCGTCCATCACACTGTCTATCCCATCTGGCTTGAGATGGGCAGAACAGAGCTGCTCCGTATAAACGGCATGGCATACAGCAACCTCGAAAAACAGGGAACACTGTTCGTCGTCGCAGAGATGAAACTAAAATACAGAAAGCCAGCGCTGTACGATGAAACGCTTGCGCTTACAACAACATGCGCCAAAGTCACTGCTGCAAAGATCGTTCATAAATACAAACTGATAAGACCAGAAACCAACGAACTGCTCGTAGAAGGCTCAACTGTGCTGGCATGCGTGGACCCAACCGGGAAGATCAGAAGAATGCCCAATTTTATGTTTCCGTCTCATTAATTGTGCGATTACAACTTGCTCTGCTTAGACAAAATAATAGTCAAGAGCTTATGCCCCTAAAGGGGCTGTTTCCTCGGACTAATTTTCAAAAAATCCCATCTCACCCTAACTTCTTTGGCTGTAAGCACTTAGAATCCAACTTTTTTTGCCGCTTTATTTGCCCCTCTACGTTTATATCTTATAGTTTAAGAGGTAGCAGGAACGAGCAATAACAAACGACAATGAGTCGCGAAAGCGACATACAAAATTTTGCTCGATTTAATTCTGTTAAGGAGTTGATCATGTTACCGAAAACGCGACGCAATTGCGTCAAGTTTGATCGGCCCCGTCACTCAGAAGAGGAACGAGGCCCACCGGGAAACCAAAGAAAAACGCTTTTTTGGTTTCCCGTTTTTTTTTGTCAATATATGATCGCCGCGTAACCGACGCTTTCGTCACTGCTTTCGCTAAACTTTTTCTGCATAACCTCACTGCTGTTTGTGTGCGCCAGCAATGTCCCTTTTTCTTTTCCCAGCCCTTTTACAACCGCCGTAAGCACCGACACTGCACCCGGGCCGCAAGCGCTGCAATTCTCTAATGCTGCTCTAAGAAGTTTCTCGCTCTCTAACCTCAACGCAAGATTTATAAACTCCATATCGTTTACATCCTTGGACCATTGTATAGCATCGGCTCCGGTTCCCTGGGGACAATACCCATACCTCGGGCCATAGTGTGTCAGGTCGCTCGACGCGATACACACGATTCTCTTATCCGATCGTTTAATCACCTCAGCAACCTGCCCTCCAAGCCCGGCGTCAAATCCTATACTCGGAACAATGACCGGAACGATTTTCGCGTCGCCGAACAAGTGTTGAATAAACGGAACCTGCACTTCGATACTATGCTCTCCTGCATGAGCATTACAGTTGGTCTCTGCCCCGTTAAGAGACGCAACCTCGCCCGCCAGTTCCTCATCGATCTCAATAACCCCCAACGGCGTTTGCCATCCGCCCTTATCATAAACGACCGCCTCCCTGCCTCCATACCTGTGCGACGCTCCGAATATTATAAACGTGTCCACCTGCCCGTTAGCCTGCTTTATCGCCGAAAACACCAATCCCGCCAGATCACCGCTAAACAGCCACCCCGCATGAGGAACCACGCCGCCGGCGATCCGCTCCGGCAAACCCGCTGGTACCTCGCAAGCACCAATACAATCGCTAATCTCCCCTAAACACTGTTTTTCGCTTCCGCCATAGAACTGACCGGCCACTACCGGTTTTCTGATAGTCATTTTAAATCTCCCGCTTGCTATTGCTTTCCTTTACAGGTATCATATCCATATTAAAGCTTACAACCATTTTAATACAAGGACAAATTATGGGTTCAAAGAAAACTTCTCAAGTAGCAATAGTAATGGGTTCTGACAGTGATCTGCCGGTTATGCAAAGTTGCATCGACCAGTTGAAAGCATTCGGCATTGATCCGATAGTACGTGTCATTTCTGCACACAGAACGCCGGACGTTGCCGCTGAATTTGCCGGCAACGCAGAAGCTAACGGCATAAAGGTTATCATCGCAGCCGCTGGAATGGCAGCTCACTTAGCAGGCGCCATGGCAGCTAAGTTCGCTCTGCCTGTTATTGGCGTTCCAATGCAGGCATCGACCGGACCTGATGGAATGGATGCTCTTTTAAGCACAGTACAGATGCCCCCGGGAGTTCCCGTAGCTACCGTAGCTATCGGAAAAGCCGGTGCAAAGAACGCCGCTGTCCTCGCCCTTCAGATACTGGCTATCGCTGACAAGGATATGAACAAAAAGATTCAGGACTTTAGAACTGCCCAAACAAAAGCCGTCATTGAAAAAGACGAATCTTTGCGGTAAATTTTAATCGACAAAAAAAAGGCACGCCCCCCGGTTAGGAGTCGTGCCCTTTATTAAATCAACCCATCTTCCTTACATGGTTTTCGTTTTGATAAGACGTACCTAACGATCACACATCGATACAAATTCTATTCTAGTGAACTTCGAGTACGGAGTTCATCTCTCCAAACGGATTCAACTCGGTCATTTCGTTATACGGATCCTGCTGCCAGATACCATCGACGACCAGGCGATAGCGATATTTACCCTTTGCCATCGGCAGTTTGATCTGCCAGGCACCGTTACCGCCGGCCTTGTTAAGCGAGGTTTGCTCTGGCTGCCAGTTATTAAAGTCGCCGGCGATCTGAACGCTCTTGGCTCTTGGATACAGCGTCACGAACATAACCGCATCGTCAAGCTGACGCGTCCCGTAGAAATCTGCGATCTTTGTATCGATCTCCTTTTTCGCTGCAACCGGGGCAATCTCTTTTATAGGTGCCGCCGCAACAACCTCTTTGACAACCGCCGTCTCAGGCTTTTTAACCTCAGGTTTTTCGACCGTGGCAAGTAGTTCTTCAGCACTGGCGCTTATCGCATCGAGTTTCGACTGTAGTGTATTTACGAGTTCCGCACGATGCATATGAGTATCGCTTCCGACAAGCTCTTCTGCCAACGCCTGGAAATCCTTGTGTCCCTTGCTGGCCGGGTCATACTCGGATATCGGCTGGCCAAGGCTCGCGGCCTCTTTCAGTTTTGTGTTGAAATTAACAACCGTTTTGAACATTCTTTCCGAGAAGTGTTTGCGAAGTTCGGAAAGTATCTCACGTCCCATTTTCGTGCGGATATCATACATGCTCGGCAGAACCATAACATTGATATCCTGGGCACACTGCTTGCACAAAACGTTAAGCGTCTCAAGCTGCTTACTCAAGCCATGCAGCGAAAAGTACCCCATGTCGACGGGCACGATCACATCGGTGGCCGCACGTATCGCATTGAACGTCAGCAGACCCACACTTGGAGGGCAGTCGATGACGACATAGTCATAATCGCTTGCGGTTTTTTTGAGTACGGACTTAAGGCAGTTCTCTCTGTCCGATATGCCGCTCATCTGCTGGTCGAATGCCGCTAAGTCAATGCTCGACGGGGCAAGCTCGAAACCGTCTGATATTTGCCATAATATCTCGGAAAGTCTCAGGTCCTCACCTCGGCCGTTGCTGATAAGAATGTCGTAGATGCTTTGCTCGATCTGCTCTTCAGGAACCGCCAGGCCGACAGCACAATGGCTCTGAGGGTCCATGTCAACAAGCAAAGTTTTTTTGCCAAGGCCGGCTAAAGCGCTCGCCAGATTCAGGGACACAGTAGTCTTGCCGCATCCCCCCTTTTGATTGATTACCGCTACTGTTCTCATGGTATCTCCCTATCACAATATGAAGCGATAGAATTTTATTTACACAATCTCCTTAAAATTGTGGTTTACAATACTATTTTCGACGACTATTGCAATAATCTTTAGGTTTTTATAGGACATTAGCAAAAAATCGCCTTATCAGCATAAATACCCCTTGTTTTTACAAAAAAAATGCAAAAACCAACCTGAAAACAGCCCAAACCATACCAAAAAATGCAAACCGGCCTTAATAACCCTGATATTTGTTACGAAATACCAAAAAGAACACAAATGAGGTGCTAAAGATGAACGGAAAATACTCGGCACACGTCCTGGAAGGGTGTTAGAGCTGCCAATTGGCAGGATATGCGATTTTTTTCTTGGATATATTGAAGTCTCTTGCAAGTTCTTCGACAAGGTCGTTTGTTCTTTGTATCTGGCAATCGGTCGCCAGTGTTCGTACCCCGTCGGCTACGACGCAGATACGGATCGTCTGGTTGTCGCCGAACCAGTCCTGCCCGGGCAGTGCCGACCGCTGTTTGCCCCATTTAACAGTCGATTCGATATTTCCGTCCCGGTCGCCGTTGCAGACGACAAAATGGAAGTTGACATCTTCGCTGCTCGCCAATCCGTTAAACTTTGCAAGCTGCTTGATATCCCCGACGGCCGTTCCGCTGTAATAAACTTCCACAAAGTCCCAGTGCTGAGCTTCAGCTATAAGTGATTCGGTCGCGATCTTTTCAACGGGATTGAGATTCGTATAACTGGCAAGGCTAAAAGGGCCTGCGGTTAGGGATTGTTTGTCAAGGGCCATAAGCACCAGTGCGCCTATGGTCATACATGTGACGAGCGAGGCGATTACCCGCGATGTCCTTCCGTGATCGGTCATTGCTGTTCCTTAGCGTCAAATTGTGGTAAACGAGGATTCATTCTAAACTGAATATCGGATGATTGTACAGAGATAATTTAAAAGTTTTCCGTATTTCTTGTATTTTTCCGCTATACACCCTTACCGGACGTTCTTTAGCCAATGTTCGCTGCCGTTTTCACAGGCCGGCTGTGATATCGGACGTTATATTGCCCACAATGTTCTTGACTATGTGCCCCTTTCGTGCAATATTTGAGACATAGACATGATAGATAACGACGAAATAATAGAGATCGCAAAACAGGTGCTTCTGGCCCCAGCTTTTGACGGGCAAACCGATAACTGGCTGTGGGACACCGCCAAACGCATCGAACGCAACGTAAACGCCATCTGCCAAAGCGCAGAGATTCAACGGGCCAATCTGGCCATAGACCTGTTTTGCCTCAAAGCAGCCGTCTATTTCTTCCAGACGGGCCTGATCCGAGCCGCCGGCGGCAATAGTGCCCCGTATCTCGACCCTGCGGAGATAACAAGGCTCTCGACGCTGGTTGTTACCGAAAAGCTCAGCAAAGTAGTCGATGCCAAAAGGATCCAAAAAATAAACGATATTCTGATCCAGACCTGCGAAAAAACCACTCGCCTAAACGAGGCGAAGATACTATCAGATGCGATAAACCTCGATGACATCGGTGCTGTCGGAGTCTTCAACCAGGCACGGGACTGTACATTGCAGAAAAAAAGCATCGCACAACTGATAAACAGCTATAAGAAAAAAGCAGACTACGGATACTGGCAGGCAAGGCTGGCAGAAAGCTTCCATTTTAAAACGGCTGCGAAGATTGCAAATAAAAGATTTGCAATAATGACCACTTTTATGCAAAATCTTGAAAAGGAAAGCTCGTCATTGGATTTTGACGGGACGGTATAAACATATAGAGAGGTATTATGAAGCATCAACCAGTTAAAGCGATTTTCCCCGGTTCTTTTGACCCGATAACCAACGGCCATCTCGACGTTATTGGAAGAGGTGTAAAACTTTTCGATCAGTTAATCATTGCCGTCGGCCAAAACCCGCAAAAGAAAGAGCTGTTTACCCCCGACGAACGCGTCGATATGATCACGGAGCTTGTAAAGGACATGCCGCGTGTGACGGTGGAAAAGTATAACTCGCTTACCGTCGAATACGCCAAGGAGGTAGGCGCCGACGTCATGCTTCGAGGTATGAGAAATCTAACCGACGTTCAGTACGAGTTCCAGATGGCAATGATGAATCGATCCGTCGCAGGCGTTGAAACGGTTTTTATCATGACCAGCGAAGAGTTTGGGTTTGTAAACTCAACGATGGTTCGCGACGTTGCGGTTCTCGGCGGAGACGTCTCAAAGCTGATCCCGGTTACAGTATACGACATGCTAAAAAAACGTCTCGTCGAGATGAAGAACAAATAATTATTGGGGGAAATAAAAATGTTCACAGCCACAGTAGAAACAGTTTTTTTCGCGGGTCATCAGATAACCTATGCAGACGGCACCGTTGAGGACTTGCACGAACACGAGTGGGTTGTCCGCGCAGCCGTAGAATCGGCTGTCCTTGACGATCAGGGATTCGTTATTGATTTTGTATGGCTAAAAGACGAATTGAAAAAGATAACCGATCGCCTGGTAACGCCCCGGCTGGAGGAACATTGCTATTTTAAAGAGACACAGACAAACGCCTCGGCTGAGAATGTGGCAAAATGCATTTTCGAAGAACTTGAACCCCTGATCAAGGGCGAGGCTAAACTTGCCGCCGTCGAAGTACAGGAATCCCCCGGATGCTGGGCAAAATATGCGATGTAAATAGATAAGCGAATCTTTTTGGTGCAGTTAAGACCCTTTTTTGCCGATATTCTAGTAGATTTCTATATTTATTAAGGTTCTAAATCTATGCAGTGTCAAAGTTGTAAAACAAATACCGCCACGATCCACCTGACCGAGATTCACGACGGCAAGCGTATCGAGGCCCATCTCTGCGAAGAATGTGCACAGAAAGAGGGCGTTACCATAAAAAACCAGATACCTCTAAACGAGCTTCTAAGTACTTTGCTCTCGGCATCGCCGGAGGTCCCCGACGCCCAGCTCCTTGCCGATCAGGAAATGATCAACACCGAGTGTCCGTCGTGTGGGATGACCATGGGCAGGTTCCGCAAGGAAATGCTGCTCGGCTGTGCGTGCGATTATGATGTGTTTCATAAAATGCTTGCCCCGCTTGTAGAAAAATCCCAGGGCGGAAACACCTCGCATTGCGGCAAGATACCTTCAAAATTACCAAGCGATTCCAAAAAACAGATGGACACCGCCAAACTGCAAAACCAGCTTGACGAAGCGGTAAAGAACGAGGATTACGAAACAGCAGCCAAACTCAGGGATCAGATAGGGAAATTGAAATGAAATTAGCGGACCTTAGCGATCATATAAGCCAGTGGTTTGACGGCTCAGGGCCGAGCGCCGACATCGTTATTTCGTCACGGGTGCGCCTCGCCAGGAACATCGCAGGCTTTAACTTCCTGCCTTGCCTTACCGAAGACAGACAGCAGCAGATACTTGACACGCTAAAAGAAGCCGTCCTTTCGCTTGATATCGGCACCGATAAGTTTTTTGTTGCTATTGACGTCGCTGAGCCTCTTGAAAAGGAGCTTCTCGTCGAGCGTCACCTCATCAGCAGACAGCACGCCGCAGGTGCAGGTGCCCGCGGAGCGATCGTTGCTAATGACGAATCGTTTACCGCGATGATCAACGAAGAGGATCATCTTCGCATACAGGTCTTCAAGACCGGCTTGCAGCTAAAGGAATGTTGGAAACAGATAAACGCCATTGACGACATGATCGAGAAAAAAACCGAGTATGCTTTTAACTCACGCTACGGCTACCTTACCGCGTGCCCTACGAATTTAGGTACCGGCATCCGCGTTTCCGTTATGCTTCACCTGCCGGCTCTTAAGATGACCGGCCAGATCGAAAAATTCCTGAACGCTGCACGCGATACCGGCTTGGCGGTTCGCGGGCTGTTTGGCGAAGGTACAGAAGCGGTTGGCGACTTCTTCCAGCTTTCAAACCAGACAACCCTCGGCATTTCAGAACAAGCTATCGTCGATGAGTTCACAGATGTTATAGTCCCTAAGATCATCGAGTATGAAACCCTCGCCCGTCAGGAGCTGCTTGAGACAAAGTCAGAGATGCTCGACGATAAGATACAAAGAGCGCTCGGTGTTCTAAAAAGTGCTCGGCTGATAAGCTCACAGGAAGCTTTGTTTTTGCTTAGCAACGTTCGCATGGGCGTTAATTTGAAACGAGTGAACAATATCACCATTTCTGACATCAATGAGTTGTTTATGCTAACCCAGCCGGCCCATTTGCAGCTAAACAAAGGTGCCGAGCTTGACACCAATGACCGCGACATCCAACGAGCCGAGATCATTCGTGCAAAACTCGGTAATGATTAAAGATCCATCGCTTCTGATTTACGAAGTTCTCTTTCCAGTCTGTTCTGTCTGTCCCAGATGAGATAGTATGTCGTAAGGCGAATATGTGCCCATATCTTCATCACAGCGACATTGATCATAGCGAACAAACCCCAGAACACTCCTGCGGCGTGTGCTTTAATATCGTCTGGCGCCGCTTCTGTGAAAGTGGTTATTCCTCCGATGCCAATAACAATGAAGATCACCATGTAAATCCAATAGATCTTTTCTGTCTGTCTTACTCTTTTAGGGATGTCATCGCAGATAGCATTCTCTTCGAACATCTTTGCCCAGTTAAATAATCTCATAATGTTTCTCCTAATATTGTGTTAGCTGTTAAAGGTCCTTGATCTGCATTTGTTGCAGTTCGTATTCTACTAGTTGTTTTTTCAGCGTTTTTGAAAATATAAAAAACAGCAAAATTAATCCGGCAAATGCAGCAATTAATATCAGATTTGCTTTCATCAGTGTATCGCTGGGTGATAAAAGTTTTTCGCTTAGCGGACTTGCGGTCCATTTTTCCCATCTTAGGTTTACAACAACCAGGCTCAGTACGCCAAGCGCTGCTACCGCCCATTGAGTTACCACCCATTGTCTGGTTGGTTTGGCGATGCATATTTTAATGCAGACAATGAAAAGGATTATTGCAAATATGATAACCGTTGTCATGACTATCCAGTCCTTAGTTGCTGCGGAATTCTGGATGAGCCAGGCGGAGCTGCCGAAAATACCTCCGCCAAATCCACCGATAATGCCTCCGAGAAAACCTCCGCGGCTATGCTGCTTAGGTGTCATAATTATTCCCTTTCCTTTTCGAATTCGTTTATGAGTTTTTTGGCTGAGGTGATGTCCAGTTGTCCATCTGCTACCATGATGCGTACTGTTTTGTGGAAGTTTGTTTTTGGTTTTTCCGAGTCGAGTATCCGCACCTTTTCGATCAGACGGTTTAATCGTATTCTCACGGTTGGATATGATATTTCATATTGCCTTGCTACGTCCTTTAGCGATCCCGATGCCAGCAACAGCCGTTTTATGAACTGGAAGTCCTCGTTCGCGAGTCCCTTTGCCCAATCTGGTATTGTATCACTCATATATCGAATCTCTTTATTGCTTTGACATTATTAATATACACTTTAATATTATTAAAGCAAATTAAATTTTAATAATTTTAAAAAAAACTTTAACATTGTTAAAGAAAAGGGGGTTCTAATATGGCAGAAAAACGCAGATTTTGGCTTAGACTGCCAAAATGACAGGATGGAATATGAGGTGAGTGATTTCGTAAGTGCTTTGTTTTCAGTGTTTTACGGATTTATGGGTTCTCTGGCACAGCCTTTGCTTTATATAAATACAGAACGAATGTAAAGAAATACAAATTTCAAGTATGGAGTACTAAAAATGGGTAAAATAATTGGAATAGACTTAGGAACAACAAACTCGGTTGTAGCTGTGATGGAAGGCTCGTCGCCAAAGGTGCTCGTTAACTCCTCCGGAGCACGTTTGACGCCGTCGGTTGTAGGTTTCACCGATAAGGGCGAGCGCCTGGTAGGCCAGATCGCAAAACATCAACAGGTTACAAACCCTGAAAACACCGTCTTCTCGATCAAACGTTTTATGGGCAGACGCCACGCGGAGGTTGACTCCGAAGAAAAGATCGTCCCTTTTAAGATCACCGGCTCGCCTCAGGAGCCTGTAAAGGTTAACGTTCGCGGCAAAGAGCATACTCCGCCGGAGATAGCGGCGATGGTTTTGCAGGATCTAAAGAAAACCGCGGAAGATTACCTCGGCGAAAAGGTCGAGCAGGCAGTTATCACGGTGCCTGCATACTTCAACGACGCGCAGAGGCAGGCAACCAAAGACGCCGGTAAGATCGCCGGGCTAAAGGTCGAGCGTATCATCAACGAACCCACAGCCGCTGCCCTGGCCTACGGGCTTGAAAAGCAAAAGGAAGAAAAGATCGCGGTCTTTGATTTTGGCGGCGGAACGTTTGACGTCTCTATCCTCGATATCGGCGAGAACATCGTAGAGGTGCTAAGCACCAACGGCGATACGCATCTTGGTGGCGACGATCTTGACGAAGTTATCATTAACTATCTCGCAGACGAGTTCAAAAAGACCGAGGGTATCGACCTTCGTGACGATCCGATGGCTCACCAGAGACTAAAAGAAGCCGGCGAAAAGGCAAAGTGCGAATTGAGCACACAGCTTGAGTCAACGGTTAACCTGCCGTTTATCACCGCTGACGCCTCCGGGCCGAAGCATTTGCAGGTTACGCTTACAAGGAGTAAGTTCGAGTCGCTGGCAGAGGATATTTTCGGCAGACTCAGCAGTCCTTGCGAAAAGGCTCTTAAGGATGCAGGCTTAAAGGCTTCTGACATTCAGGAAGTATTATTGGTCGGCGGATCGACAAGGATACCTAAGGTTCAGGAGATCGCAAAAGGCATCTTCGGCAAGGACTCCAACAAGAGCATCAACCCTGACGAGGTGGTATCGCTTGGTGCCGCTATCCAGGGTGCGGTCCTAGCAGGCGACGAAGGTGTTAAAGATATTCTGCTGCTGGATGTTACGCCGTTGTCACTCGGCGTTGAGACCTATGGCGGTGTAATGACAAAGCTCATAGATCGGAACACTACGATCCCAACCAGCAAGAAGGAAGTCTTCTCGACCGCAGCCGACAGCCAGACCAGCGTTGACATACATGTCTTGCAGGGCGAAAGAGAATTCGCACGCGACAACCGTACGCTTGGCAGGTTCCAGTTGACCGATTTGCCACCGGCACCCAGGGGCATCCCTCAGATCGAGGTCAGCTTTGACATCGACGCTAACGGTATTCTTAATGTTTCTGCAAAGGACCGCGGCACTGGCAAAGAGCAGTCCATCGAGATCAAGTCAAGCTCAGGGCTTAGCGAAGAAGAGGTGAACAACATGACGAAAGACGCCGAGCTGCACGCAGAAGAGGATAAGAAACGCAGAGAGGTCGTCGACGCAAAGAACCAGGCCGACCAGCTTATATACTCGACCGAGAAAACGCTGAAAGAACACGGCGATAAGGTCTCAGCCGAGGTACGCGGCAACATCGAAGCGGCTCTTAACAATTTAAAAGAAGCTGCAAAGGGCGAAGATAAAGACGCTATTGCAAAAGCCACCGAGAACCTCGGCGAAGCGGCACAGGAGCTTGGCAAGATACTCTATGAAGAGGCAGCTAAGAAGCAAGCAGCAGAACAGCCGGCTGGCGAACAAACGGTTGAGCCAGAGCCGGAGAGCAAGGACAAAAAGAAAAAAGGCAGCGACGATGTGATAGATGCAGAGTTCGAAGCAAAAGATAACGAGTAGTCGTTTTAGAAAACTTCTTAACAAAATGAAAAAGCCATGGCTTAAATGCTGTGGCTTTTTTATTTGCCAAGACATACCGCCGGTACTATTGCGTAGCAGGTGTGTGAATAACAAACTAACGGATATAGAAGTTATCTGCCTAAAGGCAGTTATTTGCCTATGCAGAAGGTTGAAAATATCCTGTCGAGTACTTGCTCGTCTATGTCTTCACGTTCTAGGCCGCCAAGTGTTTCGTAGGCATCTCTAAGCAGCATCGAGACCACTTCTTCGTTGCCTTGTTCTATTTCTGTGTGGGCTTCCTGTAAGTTAGCGATTGCACTTTCAACAGTTGCTTTGTGTCGTTGGTTGATCGTTACAAGCTCATCGATCTCGGTTGAGGTTTCTCTTAAAGCTGTTATCCGGGCATCTATCAAGGTTTTTAAAGCTTGCGATCCGTCACTACTCACGGAGCTTGTTGCTATAAATTCGGCATCGAATAATTCGTTAAGTTTTGCAAGCTTACTTTCAACATCGCCAGCAAGATCGCATTTTGTTGCTGCGTAAATGACATTATTGTTTTCGATGTGTTTTCTTATCGCCAGGTCCTCTGACAGATCGTCTTTTGTAATGTCAACGCACAGCAATACCATATCGCAGTTTTTCAACGCTTCGATAGCGGCGTCCTGCGTAAGTTTATCCAGTAGCTTTAAGTTGTCACTATGTCGATATAGCCCCGCGCAGTCGAAGATAGCAAGCCGGTTTTTTTCAAGCTCCAGTATTCCCGTCAGGATGTCTCGTGTCGTCGCTTCCGTTTCCGAGACGATGCTCCGTTGCGTTCCCAGCAGGGCGTTTATAAGCGAGCTTTTACCGGAGTTGGACGCTCCTGCAAGCCCAGCCGATGGTAAGTCGATCATCTCTTCGTAATGTATCGAGCTATTCAATATTTCTTCGAGGTTTGTTTTTATTTCCGCAACGGTTTTCAGTGCCTGCTTTCGAGAGATAAATTCGATGTCCTCTTCGCTAAAGTCAAGCCCTGCTTCTATGAGGCTTAAGGCACCGAGTATTCCGGAGCGGATACCCGCTATTTTTTCGCTTAGCTTACCTGCCAGCAGTTTTTCAGCGGCTGCCAGCTGGGTTCTGTTGCTGGACGATACGATCTGCGAGACCGCTTCTGCCTGCGTCAGGTCAACTTTGCCGTTGAGGTATGCTCGCAGCGTAAACTCGCCGGGCCCTGCAAGGCGTGCCTTTTTTAAAAGTCTGGCAAGCACAAGCTCGACGACGCAACTCGCTGCGAAAAAGTGAAGTTCGGCGAGGTTCTCTGCGGTATAAGAGCAGGGCGACGCGAATGTGTATACTGTAAAGTCAACGCTCACACCCTCTGCCAGTTCCACGGTTTTGGTTATGATGCCTCTGCCTTTTACTTTTATGCCGAAGATCTCGTCCAGCATTGTAAATGCTTTTGCCCCGGATATACGGACGATGGATTTAGCGATGGTTTCACGGGCAACCGAAGCGGTGCTTATCGCAGTGATAGTGTCATTTAGATCATACATCGGCAATTAACCGTTACATCTGATTCTTGAAAAACGGTTTTGGTTTTTTCTTTTTTACCTTACCACCGGTCTTGGATGTCACCGATACCAGCCCGACAGATTCTTCAGTTTCTTTTTCGCGAATGTGTTTGCGTATCACGATCTGCTCGGCGACACCGGCGAACGTACTTGCCATGATATACATATTCAGCCCTGAAGGTGCCTTGTACAGGAACAGCAGCATCATGATCGGCATCATTATCAGCATCATTTTTTGCTGTTGTGCGGCTTGTTCGCTGGCGGCGGCGTTTCCGCTGCTCATCAGTTTTTGCTGCATAAACATTGCAACCGCAAGCAGTACCGGCATAAGGTTAAACGAATCGATCGGGATACCCAGAAGCGGGATTGTAATTTCCGAAAAGCGTATTAGTGCATCCGGTGCCGAAAGGTCCGTGATCCAGAACGGCAAAAAGGCCGCTCCGCGCAGCGCGGTGTTTGCATAGATCGCGCTGTAAAGAGATATCCAGATCGGCATCTGTATCATCATCGGCAGCATACTGGATACCGGCGAAACGCCCTGATCCTTATAAAGCTGCATGACCTGTTTGTTCATCTCGGTTTTGTTATTGCCGTGTTTCTTCTTGATCTCTTCGATCTTCGGAGCCAGCTTTTGCATACGCATCATCGACACCTGGCTCTTCTTCGTCACCGGGTGCAGCACCAGCCGAACCAGCACTACGAAGATGATGATCACGATACCGTAGTTCGGTATGAACCCATACATCCACTTCATCGTCGCCATGATCCCGAACGCCATCGGGTTGATAATCGCCTGCGGGCAGCAACAGCCAAGGAATGTGATCGTGTGGAAGTAACCGTTCTCTAAATAACTATCATTATCTTCAAAGACGGTTTTATCTTTAGGTCCGAGGTACAGCGTAAAGTCATAAGTCTTCGTTGCTCCTGCGTCGAGAGCAACTGGGGTTACGTACAGCGAGAACGTGCTTGATTGTTTTCCCGACGGTTTCTTAGCTGCCAGTGCAGGATCGTAATACCGTGCCGAGCCGGGCACGCAATCATTTCTCCACAAGCCGTCTTTGTCTGGTGTCGCACGAAGTATCGCTGCGAAATACTTATTCGTCGTCGCCGCCCACAAAAAGTGTGTACTTGCATCGTCATCGGTTATCTTCAGGCCCTCGGCGTTGTTGTTCCTTGTTGCTTTTCGCATCTTGTTGTTGTCAAGCTTTTCCGATTTGATCACACCTTCGTCGGTCATATACGCAGAGATGATGTTTCGCATATCGCCGCGTGCACCTTCACGTCCCATCCCGCACGGGCCGTTGAGCTGGAACTTTGTTTTCAGTTTTTCGCCGGAAAGGTTTTCGATCTTGACCCTGCAATCGACGTCGTAGCTGCCGGCTTCAACTGAAAAAGTTTTCGTCAGCTTTACAGCTTCTTTTAATTTGGCGTCGAGTACTGTCGTCTCGAAAACAACAGTGTCTTTGTTGTATTGTTCGACAACCTGCCAGTTAAGAACTTTATCAAGCCAAATCCGTTGTTTCTTATCTGTCAACTCAAAGCTTCCGTTAGCCAGTGAAAGTATTTTTTTGGGCGTCCCTTCTTCTAATGGTGAAAGTACGACCAAAGGCAGGGGATTCTCCGGATCGCGGTCGTCGAATCCGCTCATAATAGCGCTTTGTATCCCCGCTCCTTTACTGGAAAGCTCCAGTGCGAATTCGTATCCGCTATCCGGATCGATCGACCCCAGCATTACGGTCCTGCTTGGAGCGTTTCTGGCGGTTAGTTTTGAGAAGTCGTAAGTATCCGATTGCCCTGTTACCGCTTTGATCAAAGTTGCAACGGGTGTTTCGCTTGCAAGCGGTATGATCCTTTTATGGTCGTGGTATGGGCAGTCGCCGAAAAGGCCTGAGTCCATTACAAGGACCGAGCAAAACCCAACGAACAGAACAAGAAATGCGATTAACACTGCTTTAGTTTTCATTAATGATCCTTTTAGAGGCAGTTATTTTCCTTCGTAGAGCCTGTCGCCCTCGAAGTTGTCAAGGCTGTCAACCTTGTATATTTTTTTAGCGGTCTTCTCGAAGTCATATTCCAGGCGAACGAAGTTAACCTTATCCTCGTCGACATATACATAGCTCGCACGGGGGTCACGGTCCCGCGGCTGACCGACGGAGCCTACATTGATGATCGCTTTTTCATCGTCGAGTATCGGGTAAACGTTCCCGAGTTCGTCCGGCGTATAAAAGTCAGGGTCTTCGAGAAAGACGCCCGGCAGATGAGTATGGCCTATAAAGCACAGGTGCTTGACTTTTTCAAACAGGCCGTTGATCTTACCAGGTGCCGTATAAACATCGTCGGGGAAGACGTACTCGTTGATAGGTTTTCTGGGAGACGCGTGAACGAATGCGAAATGAGCATTGATGTCGCCGCTTTTTTGCTCCAGCGTCCATCGCATCCGCTGATCGCCGAGGTAGCTCCATCTTTTATTCCGATTTTCTTCCGAGCCTTCCAGTTCGAGCATCTCCCTCGTCCAGAAACTTGCCTGTTCGGCGCCGAGGTTGAAATTCGTAGGCTCAACTATAACGGCATAGTCGTGGTTGACGAGAACGCACGCCTGCGTTTTTTCGATCACAAGATCGAGGCATTCCTTCGGGTTTGCTGCATAGCCGACGATATCACCGAGACAGTAGATTGTTTTTATCTCGCGCTTTTCAATATCTTCAAGTACCATCGAAAGCGCTTCTAAATTCGAATGTATATCACTTATTACTGCAAACATAATTTATTGCCCACGTTAACTAACCATTTTACAAGCCGTATCTTATAACATATCTGGCGAATTAAATCCAGTCTGCGGTAATAATTTTATATTTAAGGATAGCTCTAATAATTGCTTTTGAGCGACAAAATGAATTGTCATAGGTTCCCTCAAACGTTTTTCCGTATCGATTTGACGTTTTCGGCGATTTTTCCCAGCAGGCAGTCCATCCCAGCCGGCGTTATCCCCTCTTTTTTGTGATATTTCTCAACCGCACTTGCCGCCATGCCGCACGCCATCGACGGACACAGCACCTCGTATCCGTCACATCCGATCCAACTGCCGCGAACGACGGTCGCTGAGATCATAAACAAACTGACGTTCATAACCCCGTTTTCGCCGATCCCGGATAGATCGAACGGTACCAGCTTGCCTATTACCTCGACGGCTTTGGGCCCGTAAATGCCCAGCATCCCCGTTTTTTCAGTGATATCGGCGATTTCAACATACGCAAGGTTGTTTTCCTCGATGCGTTTTTGTATCAGTGCAACGATGTTCTGGCGATCTTCGGGACGGGTAAATATGATATATCCGCCGGCTGCGTTGCTTATTCTGACGATGATTTCGTCGCCTGCCTCTGCGATCTCTGCCCATATCCACTTGTTGTCCTCGGGGCCGGGTTTTTGCCCCGTAAGCGTTCCCAGCAGCGTACCGCCATCGGTGCCCTTGATCTCGATCTTACCGAAACTGCTCAGATCGAACGCACAGCATCCGTCGGTTATAGCATCTGCTTCAAGCTGAGCGTCCCCAAAGTCGACCGGAAGCGACCATCCGTGATACTCCTTGAAATTTGCTCCAAGTCGTTCGTGAACCGCGTTGAATGGACTGGCAATACTCATAAAATCCCTTTCAGTAAAAATCACCCCATTGAGCTAAGGACAATAACATAATTTGGACCCAATGTAAAACATCGTTTGCATTTATATCGTTAACTGATATAATACCGCCGTTTATATGCTTAACGGATGATAGATGCACAAAATTCTCGTGTGTACAAATAAACAATGCTTTGAGGCGTTGTCATCCCAGCGAAGGCTGGGATCCATTCTTAGCGAGTAGAAATGGATTCCAAATCAAGTTTGGAATGACAGGACACGAGAATTAATTAGAAAACATGTAACAGGAGTTTTCTGTGGAAGACACACTTTTAAAAGCTGAAGGCCTTATAAAGCGGTACTCAGGCAGAACCGTTGTCAACGAAGTCGATCTGACGGTCGAAAGGCAGAGCATTGTGGGGTTGCTCGGCAGGAATGGTGCGGGCAAGACAACCTCGTTTCGGATGACCATCGGAATGATCGTCCCGGACGGCGGAAAAGTTTTCTTCGAAGGCAAGGACGTTACCAAGATGCCGATGTATAAGCGTGCCCGCTTGGGGATGGGGTATCTTTCACAGGAACCGAGCGTTTTTCAAAGGCTTAGCGTTCGCGATAATCTTCGTGCTATTTTAGAGACCATGAGCATTACCGCTGCCGAGTGCAACAGAAGGGCAGATGTCCTTATCGAACGTTTTGGGCTGACAGAGGTTAGAAAGTCGCATGCAAGGTTCCTGTCCGGCGGAGAGCGAAGAAAGCTGGAGATCGCACGCGCAATGATAACAAACCCGTCGCTGATACTTCTTGACGAGCCGTTTAGCGGCGTCGATCCCATCGCCGTCGAAGAGCTTCAGCGTGAGATTCGCCAACTGGTTGCCTCGGGGGTGAGCATCCTTATCACCGACCACAATGTAGAGCGTACGCTCGAGGTCGCCGACAAGGCGTATATCCTTGACCATGGAAAAGTCATAGGACAGGGCACGCCAAGAGAGATAATCCAGAACGAACTGGTCATAAAGAGTTACCTCGGAAGCACATTCAAAGGCGACGAATTCGATTGATCGTTTAACAGGAGCCGTCGATGGCTGATACCGATTACAGTCAATGTCAAATAACTCACTACCCGGCGCCAGTTCTGTCAAACCCGGCCCAGCCGATAGAAGTTATCGACGAAAACATCGTACAGCTTGCTGATAAGATGATAGATATTACGCTTGAGCAAAAGGGCGTAGGTCTTGCGGCTCCGCAGGCAGGCGTCAACCTCAGGATATTTGTTATCACACTGGACGGAACGCGAGAAAGTGCAAAGGTTTACATCAACCCGACGATAGAAACTTCCGGCAAGCTTGAGCCAAGCGAAGAGGGCTGTCTTTCATTACCGCATATATCCGGCAAGGTGAAAAGATTTACGAATTGTAAAGTTACCGCTCAGGACCTTGAAGGCAACACTTTTACTGAAGAGGGCGAAGAACTTTATGCAAGGATCCTTCAGCACGAATACGATCACCTCGAAGGGACGTTGATAAAAGATAAGATGTCACGCGTCCAGATGATCGGCAAAAACTCAAGAGAGCTAAAAGCCCTCGAAGAAAATAACGAATAACACATTCAACTGCTTTACAGCGTTTAGAACATGAAAATTGTTTTTTTAGGTTCAGGTGACATAGGGATCCCGTCTTTGCAGGCGATAGTCGATTGCAAGGATCATCAGTTGGTACGCGTCTTCACCCAGCCGGCCCGTAAAGCAGGCAGAAAGCAAAAGCTGGCGCCAACGTCCGTTGCCGCATGGGCGGCAGATAACAATGTCGCATGCACCGAGACCGAAAATATTAATTCCCCCGAAACCCTAAAAGAGATCGCCGATTGCAAAGCTGACCTTATGGTAGTTATCGCTTTCGGCCAGTTCATCTCACAAAAGGCTATTAACGCCCAGCCGCATCGGGCGATAAACGCACATGCTTCTATTATTCCGAACTACCGCGGCGCAGGACCCGTCAACTGGGCAGTGCTCAACGGCGACAAAAAAACCGGAATTAGCATCATCACCGTCGAAAACAAAATGGACACCGGCGATGTGCTCGATATTGCAGAGATGCCGATAGAAAAAAATGATACCGCGGTAACCGTTCAAGATAAACTTGCAATGCTTGCGCCGCATATCTTAATGAACGCCATCGATAACATCGCAGAAGGCACAGCTGTCTATATAAAGCAGGACGATTCCAAAGCCACCCAGGCACCAAAGCTGAAAAAGACCGACGGATACATCGACTTTGCGCAATCGGCTGAGAATATTAACAATAAGATACGCGGCCTGTGGTCATGGCCCGGAGCACAAGCCGATTTCGTCTCTGCAAAAACGCAAAAGCGTGTAAGGGTGACATTCGCGTCGGCACAGGTCGTTGATTCTAATAAAAACGATACAAGGCATGGCGTTTTGGATGATGACCTGAACATTATATGCGGTGACGGCGCACTTAAGATATTAAAGATAAAGCCCGCAGGCAGCGGCCTGATGGATTTCAAGGCATTTGCCAACGGAAGGGCACTGGCCCCCGGCGATATGTTCATGAACATAGAAAAGAACGACTAATGGCGTTTATTATAAAAACTTATTAAAGGGAATTGATCTATGAAGAAGCGGTTTTCATTTTTCAATCTATGTTTGCGTGTCTTATTGCTTTCAATAGCTATTTTAGTTTCTGCATGCCAAAAATCCGACCCCCAGATTGAACGGCCTAGTACGAAAGAGAGTAAGGGACTCTATGAAAGGTGGGCTCCAAAATACGCATTGGCTGATGCAAATGATGATATAGCTAATGATAAAGTAAGGGTTTACTTACATGGAGGTTATGCTGCAATATTAATTGGGATAGAGTACGAAGATCAAGATTTGGTTAAAGATTTGCCTCGTGACGATGCAGGGATTGGCTGTATTGTTTTCGATGAAAAACTCCGATCAATGCAGGGGGAGTATGCAACGATCTACAACAAGAGGATAGTAGAGTGGATTAAGGAAACACACCCTAAGCGTGAGAATTAACTAATGCAAGACAACGCAGAAAAGTCAGCACGGCTGGTCGCGCTTGAGGTTCTTGATACTTTCAAGATGGCCTCGGCAAATGCAGCCGAGGTTCTTGCCAAGCGCATCACTCAGACACCGCATAAAGCACGAGCAACCGATATTGTTTACGGCGCCATCAGAAATATGGCTGCGATCGATATGGTAATAGAAAAGGTTGCCGGAAAGCGGCCCAAACGCATCGCAAAAAAACTTCTCAACATCATCCGCATCGGCGTCTATGAGCTTGTCTATTCCACAGAGACCGCACAGTACGCGATAGTCAATGAAGCCGTCGAGCTTGCCAATATCAAAACCGGCAAAAAACAGGCAAGCTTTGTAAACGCCATACTGCGAAATGTCACAAGGGCCATCTCTGACCGCGAAGCTTTTCTCATAGATGTCGATCCCTGCCTGATCCTTCCCAACTCATCTGAGACCGGATGCAGTTTTGATAAATCGATTTTGCCCGCGCCCGATATTGATGCCGTAGGTTTTTTGTCCGGCGCATACTCGCTGCCCGAATGGTTGGTTAAAGACTGGGTTAACGAGTTCGGTTACGACAAGGCCAGGAATATTTGCATCGCATCCAACCGCAGGCCCTGCGTGTACATTCAGCCCAATACGCTCAAGACAACTGCAACCGAGCTTGCCGAGGCATTTCGCGCACAGGACGTAGAAACCGCCCTGGTACCTTTATCGGATAACGATCCGATGCTAATGTTGCTTACGCGTTTTCCTGTTACCGAGCTTTATGGTTTTGATGAAGGTTTGTTTTTTGTTCAGGACTTCGCCGCCGCTTCTGTTATACAGCACCTTGCACCGCAGCCCGGCTGGGTCATTGTCGATCTGTGCGCAGCGCCGGGAACAAAGTCAATGCAGATTGCAAGAATGATGGAGGACGTTGGAACGATCATCGCTTCCGACATTGACGATAAACGTTTAATGAAAGTAAAACAAAACACCGACCGCCTAGGTTATAAAAGTATTCAAACAGTTTCAAAAAATAAACTCGATAAAGTTATCGCGCGTTTTGAAAGGATTGACGCAGTTCTTATTGACGTTCCATGCTCTAACACCGGCGTACTCGCAAGGCGCCCCGAGGTTAGATACCGCGTCAACAAACGCTTCGTTAACTCGCTTGTTAAAACACAAAGAAGCCTGTTAGATTATGCAGCGTCTATCGTTTCGTCGGGCGGCACGCTGTGCTATAGCACATGCAGCATTTTAAGGCATGAAAATGAAGGTCTTATCAGCGCATTTTGTGCTGATAACCCGCAGTTCAAACTGCATAGCCAAAACATTATTTTACCTGAAATATCACAGGATACCTCACAGCAGCACGACGGGTCGTTTTCAGCGATATTAATACTGTAAACGCGGATTTGCGAGCCCGTTGGAAACTGAATCCACAGGTTATCCACAATAGGGACTTACGTTGTGCAAAGCTTGTTTAAAACATTTTTTTTTCGCGCGCAAACCACGTGTTTACATCGACATTGAATCTGTGGAAAAGA
>SDBV01002558.1_pt1 | contig 27144 bp, 4 predicted proteins | sample 2277081 | NCBI WGS metagenome assembly SDBV01 (sample SAMN10402039, study PRJNA504765) | marine sediment metagenome | isolation source: marine sediment core GS10_PC15, 223 cmbsf | place: Arctic Ocean: Southern Knipovich Ridge | collected 2010 | reverse complement strand
GTACCTGGACGACAACCCCACCGCCACGGCTTCTGACGCCTACACCATCACCGCCACGGTGACCGACGACGATGGCGGTACAGCCAGTGCGTCCACCAGTGTGACGGTCAACAACGTGGATCCTGAGGTGGGAGTGATCGCGCCCACGATTGATTCGGATCTCGTCGATGTTGTCCCCATCGGCTCGTCGGTCGACTTCACCGCCGACTTCACCGACAAGGGAACGCAGGACACCCACACGGCCGTTTGGGATTGGAACTACGCGGACCCCGGCACGGACACTTCCTCCGGCACGGTTTCCCAAGGTGCTGATTTCGGCTCGGTCAGCAATAGCCATGAATATGCCACCCCCGGCGTCTACACGGTCGCGTTGACGGTGACCGACGACGACACAGGCTCGAGCCAGTCGCTCTACCTTTATATCGTCGTCTTTGATCCCAACGATGGATTCGTGACCGGCGGCGGCTGGATCGACTCGCCAGCCGGGGCGTACGTGCCTGACGGGACGCTTGCCGGCAAGGCCAACTTTGGCTTCGTCTCCAAATACAAAAAGGGAGCCACCACGCCCACGGGCCAGACTGAGTTCCAGTTCAAGGCCGGCGCCATGAATTTCCATAGCAGCAGCTACCAGTGGCTGGTAGTGGCCGGGGCAAACGCCAAGTTCAAGGGCGACGGCCAGATCAACGGCGCCGGCGATTACGGCTTCATGATTACCGGCGTTGACGGCCAGTACGACGGCGGTGGCGGCGTCGACAAGTTCCGGATCAAGATCTGGGACAAGGACATCGGTGACGCCGAAAACCCGGGCGCGATGGTTTACGACAACCAGCCCGCCGAGGCCGATGACAGCTACACGGGCACGTACCTCGGCGGCGGCAACATTGCGATTCACGACGGCGGCAAGAAGCTGCTCGCGTCGGGTTTGGCGATGGGCGGCGGCTCGACGCTGAGCCAACAAGCCCTCGCTCCCGTCGTGCAAGAGGCCATCTCCTATTGGGCCGGCGCGGGAATCGCTGCGGATCGCCTCGCTGGCTTAGGGCAGATCGACGTCAGCGTGGCCGACCTTTCCGGTTCCGTGCTGGGCACCGCCTCGTCGTCGAACCTGGTTTGGATCGACCGCGACGCGGCCGGCTTCGGCTGGGGCGGCAGCGGGGTCGATCTGCTCTCGGTCGTCTCGCACGAGTTGGGCCACAAGCTCGGCTTCGATCACGACCTGATGCCAAAGACGCTGGCCGTGGGTACGCGCCAACTGGCCTCCGCGAGCCTCCCTTTGCGATCCCTATCCATCAACGACGCGCACCACTCGACCGGCCGTCTGGCGGCAAATGCCGGGACGTTCGATCAACGGTTCTCATGGCGAGGCGCCACCGGCTCCTCGAACCGGCTTGGCTCGGACGTTTTCACTGCTTCGAGCAATGGCCGGGCCTTCGAGCTGATGGCCATGGATCCGGACAGCGGGCACTTGTTCGGCAGTCGTTGGAACGGCGAGGACGACGAAGACAATTCGCAACTGGGCCCTGATCGCTTCGGCCAGTCCACACTCCCCATCGGAGACCTCGACTTCGATCTCGAGAAAGACGACGATAGCCACTTAGACGAGGACCTGCTGGACGTGCTGGTGCTGGGTGCGATCGGCTAACACTGACGATACTGGTGACCGGTCCAAGTGCGTGAGGAGATCGTGGTCAACTTTTGACACTTGATATTCGAGGCCATCCGTGGCATCTTCCAGGGCGTTATGGGGCGGTCGATCCAGATCGAACCGATAGACACGCTTCCCGTTGGGACCCCAGACCTACTTTGCCGTGGCCACGGACAACGACGGCCTGACAAGCGATGCGGCATCGGCAGTAGGCGAAGTGGTGGTCAGCGTGGCGGTCACCGGCCTGAACAGATCCCTGCCGGCAACCCTCTCTGGCACCACTGACAGCTCGAACGTGTTCACCAGCAGTTGGCTCAGCGATCTGGCCGACGGCACCCACACGGCGCTGGTCATCGACATCTCGCTCGACCCGTTTACCTGGAACCAGGGTCTGGGTCAGCTCAGCGCAACGCACGAGATTCCGCGCCGGGCCGGTGCTTCAAGCACGTCGACTGAGTTGACCGCTGACTCGTTCGCTGCGCTGGACGCGGTATTCAGCAGCGGCACGGAGCGATCATCCCACAGTTCCAGGATCGTCAGTGAAACAGAACTGGACTTACTGCTGGGCATCTGACTCGACCAGGGCGTCCGCACAAACCGACGACGAAGCCGTTGCGCCGTTAGCATGCCAAGACCGCGAAGTGGATCGACAAAACGCTGGCGAGCAGCCAGAACGTGCGCCGATTGCACACTGAAGCAGCCGGTGAGTGCATGCGACGAAACGGGCAACTCACAGGCCCGGCATCCCCCGGGCGGCAAGGCCCGCGCGCCTAGGGCGATGGCTGGCTTTCTTCCAACTTCCGGGACGGTTCGGCAGAGGCATCCCGGCAGGAGTTTCTGTGCGCGGGTAATCCCAAGCCGCCGGCTACGCCCCGCCCGGCGGCTTTCGCCTCGGTTGCCGGCAGCGAAGATCTTGGTCACTGGCCGAGCATACGGCCGTGCAGGTGGCGAGATTCTCCTCGGTAGGTCCCCACGTTTGTCTCAGAAAGCCGTGCGACGTGAGACGCGCCGTAAAAGGACCCTATTGTGTTCAAGTGGGTAAGATCCGATTCACGGCAGCGGATCTTCTGGGGGTAGCCTAGACTGCCTGTAGAGGGTAGATTCGGGTTGGCCCCCAGCGGCGAAATGTGCCGGTGGGTCGAGCGGGACGATCAGATTCGGACCAACGACCTCTGCGTCCCGAACGTAGCAGGTCTCTCTGCAGCCTTGCCGTAAATCACTTCACCTCAACGACTTACCGCGCCTCCCAGACGAGGGGGATTTGACATAAGTCGTTTGAACGCGATAAGTCAACTGAATAAAGTGTCCTAGGACACCTGATCCCTGTCAAGGCATTCACAACTCGACGGCGGGCTGAGAGCGACAGCTAGCTTAAGGCCGGTGAGGATCCGACACGCCGACTGAAAGGGATAGAGCGTCGGTTCCGTAGGCCTTTGGTTGTGGCTCTCCTCCAAGACGGTGCGATCGACACAACCAACCAAAGGGCTGGCCTAGTCTTACGCCAACGAAGCGAATTCGCTCTCGGTCACCGTACCTTCCATATTCTACACGGAATACTCTCGTGTACCATGGGTTCTCGGACGGTTCTCGGACACAGGCTTTGTGTCGTCGCCGGCCGGGGAGTGTGGTCAAGAATGGGCCGGGGAGTCGAGAAGTGGCGAGGCCGATCGAACCTTGGGTCCCGTTGAGGAAGTTTGGCGTCGAGTGGATCTTGCTGCGCTGTGGGACCCCTGCCATACTGAGAACAGCTTTCCAAAACACAGGAAGAGCGCTGAAGATGTATGAAGACGGGGCGTACTTTTGGCCCGTCGATTACACTGACGAGGACGCGAAACTCTATCTTTAGGCCCGATGGAAAGGAGGCCCCAATGCGTACGAGACATTATTCCGGTTTGGACGTCCACTGCAGATCCTCAGAAATGGCGGTGGTAGTGAAGACCACTCAACTGGCGCGCAAGCAGCGCAGTCTGAAATCGCTGCTGTTGACACTGCCTTCGCAAGGTGTGAGATTGCTGCTGGTTCCCGAGTGACTGATGCAGTGTGGTGAGCATGGATAGCACTTGCCCCCAGGCCGGAGTCAGACCGCGTGCAGTTTCCAGGTGTTGAAGTGCCTCGTCGAGCGATCCACGGTTCACGAACAACTGCGCCAGATGGACGTGCGCCTCAGCCCGAGTTGCGTCATTCTGTAATGCCGCGTTGAGGAACGGGATGGCCTCATTGGCCCGTTGCGATTGAGCAAGGAGCCTTCCAATGTGAAGCGCCAACTCAGGCTGGCGCCCAGAGAGTTGCCTGCATTGTTGGTACTTTTGAAGCGCACGATCAAGCTGTCCAGAAGCACAGTATATCAATCCCAAGGCGATCTGGGCCAGTACATGCTCTTGCTCGCATTCGGGGGCTTCAGCCAACTGTCTCTCCAAAGCCGCTATCGTGCGGGAATCAACGGTCAGTTGCCGATTAGGGATTGCACAGGCCAAACGCAGCACACTTGGCCGATAGCCCGGGGACAGTTCTGCTGCCCGTAGGCGACACTGTCGAGACTGTTCCGGATCGTGTTGGGCGAGGCTGAGGAGATAACAGGTTGCGGCGCATTGCGGATAGCTTTCCAATTCTTCCTGACACCGGGTGACGACCGCTTCGCGCTTCCCTGCCTGAAGCAGACGATCCAAGTCAAAGAGGCGCTGGTAGTGAGCAGCATCCCGATTACGGGTCTCCCAGAGGGCGGCGAGATAGTCGGCAAAGAATCGGTAACGAACAGGCATGAACCCGCTGCCGACCGACCGAGAAAGCGTAACGAACCTCGGAGTCACGGTGAGCCGGTTCAGGACGTCGAAGACGTCGCTTGGATCAACCCAGGCCCTGTCGCCCGGCACGGCGACAAAGTAGTCGGTGTCGATGTCAATCAGGCTGTCGGCCGGCAACGACATCCGCTTCAGCTGCTGGTAGTTACAGATGGTAACGTGCAATCCCAGCAGTCGGCCCTCAATCCACCCATCGCCGACTCGACTGAAACTCGTCAGTTCCTCGAATAAGACGCCGTTCATTTGCTCAAGCTGGCTGAAGGTCTCCTCGGAGTATCCCGTATTCACATGGGGAGGGGCTACCCAGACCAGGCGATCGATCAATCCCAGACGATGCGCGGGATACAAGAAGTCTTCGAGGCTGAAGCTGAATTGTTGATCGGGCAAGAGGCGGTGAGGTTTCTCCAGACGCTTGACCGCCTCCCACGTGGTGCATTGTTCCAGTCGGCTCAGACGCTGGGCATTGACTTGCAGCAGATCTAAGTGGGCATCCAGACAAATCAGCGCTGGTGCCCTCACTTTCCGACGCCACCACTCTGGAAGCACCGAGCAGTGCTCCTCGAAGATCAGCGCTTCCACCTCACCTTGTGACGATCCCTTGAGTGCTTCTTCCGTCATACCCTGCCCTCCACTCGTTCGGCAGACTCGCTCACCAGGTCTGGCGAGGGATGTTCGTTGACCGCGACAAACCTACCCAGCGTGAACGCACCGACCGCCGCCGCTTCTCCCAGTTGTAGCAAACCGTCCATGATTACTCGGCGTATTGGGTCGGAGGATCCGTCTCTCTCTCTACGTACGTCGTCCCTATCTGCTTCATCTACCAGAAAACCGCGAAGCAACGGCATTTCGTCGCGCAGGTCAGACGCTTCCTTGACCACCAATCCGGCTGCCGTCATGGCCGAGGAATAGCCGCTACGCGTCCCAAGGGCGGGAATTGCCCAGGTCTCACAGATTGGATCGATGTACCTGGCAGTTTGCTCAGCAGTCACTCCATCTACGGCCAACCAGTCTTCTCCAGCAAGCCGGCCGCCGGGGCGGAGCACGCGCCGAGCCTCTCGGAAGAAAAGCTCCCGATCGGGAAAGTGACAGGGCGATTCAAAGAACAGTACAACGTCAAAACAACCATCGGGATAAGGAAGTTCGCTGGCACTTCCACGGTCAAAGGCAACGCGATCGCTGACTCCCGTGGCAACGGCCTGACTACGGGCCAATTCCAACTGTGTGACGTTGGGCGTCAGGCCACGAACGCGCGCGCCGGTAAGACGGGCCAAGTAGCAGGCGGGACCGCCGATCCCGCACCCCACGTCCAGCACATGACACTCCGAGGTCATGCCGGCGCTCTGCGCAATCCGACGCTCCATACGAAGCTGGTCCTGCGCTGATATGGTTTGACCGTCGGATCGGTAGTATCCCGTATGCCAGTGACTGCCCAGGAACTCGCAGTAGATCGGGACACAGAGAGTATAGTATCGGTCAACCACCTCGGGAGTGCGGGTCGCGTAGTGCCGCATCTTCTCCACCAGTCCGGCGGCGTCTGCATCTGTGGTCATAGCTGGCTACCGGTCGGTTGCGAAGGCAGAATCGTAGGAGGGATTGTGCGACTACTTCGACGCAAACAGCCGATCAGGATTGTCGCGTGCCATCGGTTTGAGCCTCATAGTAGAACGTGAGGAAATCCTTGCCTTCTCGGTTAGTGCCACCTGAGAGGTGCCCGAACAGTTTGTCGCCAACCAACGCGTACAAGCGACGAAATTGATCGTCTGCAATACAGTAGTGCAGGCGAATCTTCGACAGATGCCCGTAGAGGTCCCTCATCCGAAGGCCTGCCCCATAAAGGTTGATATCGAAGGATCTTCGCTGGCTGTTATCCTCGAAGACTTCTACATAGATAGGCGACTGACCGCCGCCGCGGTTGCCCGCCAGCCAGACGATGTCGCTGGCCACCTCATGCGGGGCACTCTCGCTGTGATCTGCATATACGTCGGACAGTCGATGCTGAATACCTTCAAGAGGAAGTCGCGGATAACACATGTATCGCGAGATTGCCCTTTGCGTATTGTCGTCAGTGTGCCACTTGAACCCTAAATGGAGAAGAGCAGGCTCCGTGTCCTCTGGTTTGGCCTGTTGATCTCTCTGGACCTTCTTCCAGAACTCCAAATACATCCTGTACATACAGCCCGCTTCTTCGTTGTCCTCGAAACCCAAGAATACAAGATTGGCCTCGGCAAGATGTGCTGCGAACGACTCCCTGTACTGCGTAGGCATGCCCAATCGCCGGCAAGCGGCGAGCGTCTGTTCGCTGGTAAGATTATCCGTGTCGATTCCCAGCAGATATCGATTAGCAAGCACACGGCCGGCAAGCATCTTGAACGATCGCTCGTAACCGCACGGCACGCCCAGCTCTTCGATGATCCGAAACGGCAGGACCGCTTTGCGAGCCGCACTTTCCAATGAGTCGGAAGCGACAGCATCGGACGGATCGCCATTCATTCTCGAATTCCAGGAACTGCTTCCGGCGAACAAGAGGCTGCCATGCCGCCTACCCCTCGTCCCACTGATCCTTCATACTCAAGATGAAATCAATCGCGTCGACGTCTTGGGTATCCTCGCCGCCGCCTGTCGATTCGATCTCCACCTGATCGAACCAGTTGATCCAGGAACTCTTCTCGGTCCAACTCAACTTGGCCCAAGTGCCGGCGGCGCGGAAGTGATAGTCGCCGGCCGAGTCGATAAAGCGGGCCGTATCGTTTCCGGCGGACGAGTTGGCGTAGACTTCCTCGAAGAACTTGGCGCGGTTGTAGTATTCGTCTCCAAACAAGGCGCTGTGATGGGGGGTTCCGACAAACCGGTCGTCTCCGGCCGAGTCGTTGAACCAGGCCACGTCGTAACCGCCGGCCGTCCCATAGGCATGCACACCTTCGAAACCCTCCGCACCAAGGCGGTAATTCTCACCGAAGAGTTCGCCTCGTTTTGGATTGGCCGTGAATTGATCGTCACCCGGCGAATCGAAGAGCTTGGCCACGTCGATCCCGCCTTCGGTTGCATACGCTTCGACGGACTCGAAGTGCTTCGCTCGATTGTAGAAGTAATCGGGGTTGAAGAAGGCCGCTCCGATCGAGTTGGCTGCGAACAGATCGTCATGCTCGGAGTCGTACAACTCGGCTTTGTCGTTGCCGCCGCTGGTTGCGTAGGCGTGTATCGCAAAGAAACCTTCCGCCTGATTGACGAATCCGTCGCCGGTCAGTCGTGTGTAGTCAGCAGTGGCAACGAAGCGGTCGTCGCCGGGTGAGTCGAACACCTTGCCGATATCGAGTCCGCCTTCGGTGGCGTAGGCGTAGGCCGACTCGAATTGTTGCACTGTGTTGCTGAAGCCGGTCCCGCTGAGCATCGATCCGCCGGGCCATTGCACGAGTTGATCGTCTCCGGCGGAATCGTAGAGGCTGGCCGTGTCGTTGCCCCCACGGCCGTGGACGGTGGCCGTCTCGACGTTGGCGGCCCCGACGGTGTAGCCGTCGCCGAACATCTCGAGGTAGCCGGGCCGCATTACCAGGGAATCGTCGCCGTCGGTCGCGGTGAGGATCAAGGTGTCGGCGCCGCCGAGGCCGTCGATCTGCAGCGCGTCAGCTTCGGTACTCACCGGGTACTGCCGGCCGTTGAGCAGGACGCTCCACGTCCCGACGGTCGAGTCGACGGCGACCTCAAACACATCGTCTTCCGCCGTACCTTCCACCCTGGCGGAAGTCGTTTGCGACTGATCGACGGTCAGGGAATCCTGATCCCCGACCGATAGCAGTGATGCTCCGGCCGCCACGAGTTTTGCGTTGGCCTCCGCAGGCAGGTACGCCGGGTCGTCGGTGCTGACGGTCACGGCGTCGAAGGAGCTTGCGCCGCCGTGCGTGAACAGCCCGAAATCGCCGTCCAGCACCAGGGCGTTGAAGGAATACCCGAGCACCGTCTGGCCGTCCAGCAGCACGCTCACCGTGGTGCCCTTGAGCGTCACCGTCAACTCGTAGTCGGTCCCAGCCACGATGCCGGCGTCGACCGCCGCATCGATCACCAGGCCTTTGCGCGCCGTGTGATGACCGATGACCACTTCACCGGTCGCCGCCGAGAGGGCCGCGAACTTGTACTCCGACGATCCGTATTGATCGAAGATGACACCGCCCAGTGCGTCGGCGCTGAAAGTGGTCTGAACCCGAGCCAGGTACGCAGGGCCGATCTCCAGGCTGGTTGCGGAGAAGGCCAGCGTCTGGCCCGTTTGTGGCCGACCCTCGTAGCGTGCCGCCTCACCCGTGCCGCTGATCTGCCACCCGCCGTTGGTCGGCCCGGTGAACAGGTCGGCCACCCCGTCGCTGAAGTCGTCCGTATCTTCCAGCGTGATCTCCGGCGGCAGCACCTGTACGGCCACGTTATCGATTCGGGCGATGGAGTTATCGGCTCCCAGGCCCACCATGCCGGCGTTGAGCCCGTAACTGTAGCCGAAGGCGTCGATCCGCGGGTCGAACACGTGGGTGAAGACGTCGGTGCCGTTGACCACCAGCGTCGCCACCGTGCCATTGAGCGCCAGCAAGAGCTGGTAGTCGCGATTGGGCCTGAGCTGCGCGGGCGTCTGCTCGACAACGTGCCAGCCCAGTTCGTCTCGATACCCCATCTCGATCTTGTCGGTGGAGATATTGACTCCGGCGAATTTGAATTCGGTCGGGTTCTGGTAGTCGAAGATCAGGTAGGCGTTGGACTTGGTTCCGCCGGTCGGCTTGCCGGCGTTGATCGTGGCCCTGATCTCGAAGTAGATCGGCAGCAGGTGATCGACGTAGAACACGCTGGCCGCGTCGCCGCCAACCTGCATGGCCGACGAGGGATCGAAGGTGACCTTCTTCTTGCCTTTGGTCAGCGTATGCGCGGTACCGCTCCCCATGGAGGTCAGGCCGATGGCCGTGCCTGCGGCGGCGTCTTCGGCGGTCGCTGCCAGCATGATGACGCTGCCGTCGATCTTGATGACGTAGTAGGTCCGGCCGTCGACCAGGCCGCCGATGGCCGTGCCGTCGCCGGCGCTGTAGACGACCGCGTCCCCGGTGGCCGAACGATGGCGACTGATCTTGAGGGTATCGGCGACGTCGTTCGGGCGGACCTCCAACCGGCCGCCACTGACCTCCCACGCACCACTGTCGATGAAGAAGCCTTCCGGCTGGCCGTTGTTGAAGTCGGCGCCGCGGAGCACGTCGCGGGAGCCGCCGGGGATGTTACCCGGCTGGATGTCGGCCGGGGCCCCGGTCTGTTCCTGCCAGTCGGGGTCCTGTTGCTTGACCAACCCCAATTCGCCCTCGGGTTCCCCGTTGCGGGCAGCGGCTTCGGCGCTGCCGAACGCGGTGTCGGCCGCTCGTGTCGGGTCCGCTCCGTCGCCGGCCGACAGATCGTAGAGATACTCCATCAGTTGCGGCTGCAGCGAGCGGCTAATCGTGCTCAGCCCGAAGGGAGCAAAAGGCACCAGGTAGCTGTTGAACTCGCCGGCCCAATCGATCAGCCGGTCGCCACCCGTGTTGGCGATCAGCACGTCTCGTCCGGCACCGCCGAAGGCGAGGTCCTCGTAGGTCGTGTGGGTGTCGGGTACGTTGTTGGCCCGGGGGTCGCTGAGGTCGTCGTCGGTCGAGTCGTGATCGTCATCGGCGTTGAGCAGGTCGTCCCCGTAGCCGCCATAGAGGCGGTCGTTGCCGGTGCCGCCGACCAGCCAGTCGTTCCCCAGATCGCCAAAGAGGACATCGTTGCCGTCGCTGTGGATCTGCGCGTCGTCGTCGACGGGGCCTTCGTCGGCGTCGAAGTTCAGCAGGAACTCGTCTCCCGTGTCGGAGAAGACGCCGCTCGCATCCACCAGGATCTTTCGCAGCGGATCAAATTCGTCATAAGCGGCGAATTCGCCCTCGTGTTGCTGACCGTACCCCAGCACGTTGCCGGTGTTCTGCGGATTGTTGTAGAACTGGGGTAAGGCTTCGGCGCCGCTCATGGCGTCGTCGCCGGCGCCGCCGTGGAGGAAGTCGCTCCCGAGGCCGCCATAGATGATGTCGTCGGCGTAGGCCGGATCGAACAGGGCGGACTGAGAATTGTCCGTTGGCTCCTGCACGTTGAACGGCGTCAGGTTGACCGTCTTCTTGAGTTCATCTTCGACGTTAATGATCGCCTGTTGAATACTGCCGGGCGTGCTGATTTCGATCTCGAGATTCTGATTGGGACCATTAGCGATCAGACCGGCGATACCGTAGAGCGGTTCGCCGTTGCCGTCGTTGCGGCTGGTATAGATGCGGCCGTCATCGCCGATGACGCCGTCATCGCCAGCGCCGCCCGAGATCCAGTCGCTTCCCCAACCGCCGATCAGGTCGTCGTCCTGTCCCTCGCCAAACACAATGTCGTCACCGACCTGGGCATAGACGACGTCGTCACCGGATTCACCGTGGACCTCGTCGGCGGCGCCGTTGTCCATGGCGGCGAACGTCGGGTTGAAGTCCGGGCCGCCCTCGGTGTAGTCGAGAAGCTCGACCGCCCGGGGGATGATCCGCAGCGTCGCGCTGTAATTGTCGTAGTTGAAGGTAAGGAAGGCGGTTTCCTCTGTGTCGACGTCAATGACTTCCACTAGGCGGAAGATGTTGGCATTGTCGCCGGCGATCACGTCGGCGTCGCGGGCGTGTCCATCCTCGGTGAGATCGCCGAAGTTGTTGCGTACCCGGTTGGTTCCGGCTCCGCCAAAGATGAGATCAGAGCCGTCGGGTCGTAGTTTCTCGTTGCCGTTGAGACCGGCGAACAAGTCGGAGCTTCCGCCGACGATGTCGTCTTGTCCGAGGTTGCCGAAGACGACGTCGTCGCCGCCGCCGCCTTCGATGTAGTCGTCCCCATCGCTGCCGAAGCCGCCTCCGTCCTCGTCCGAGGCGGTGACCGACAGGGTTCCGTCGGCCAAACGCTCCGCGCCCACAATCTGGCCGATCGTGCCGTCAGTCGGGTCGATCTCGAGCGTGCCGTCGCCCTGGATGACGTCGTTACCGAGCTGACCGAAAAGGACGTCGTCATCTGCACCGCCGGCGATATGGTCGGCTCCGGAGGTGTCTGCCGTCGGCGTGTCGGAATGATCGAAGATCACGATCGTGCGGGACTCGACCAGCGCCGGATTAACCTGCCAGATGCTGGTCACCAGTACCTGGGCATCCTCGACGCCCGTTTCGCCGTAGATGGCGGTGCCGGCAAGGGCTCTCAGCCGCGGGCTCACCGAATTTCCGTTGCGGAGGATACTGGCATTGTCGCCGGCGATGACGTCGTCACCGGACCCGCCGTCGAGGAAGTCGCCGGCGTCGTGTCCGCCGGCGACGTTGTGCCCGCCGATCACGTCGTCGTCGCCCGCCCCCGCGTCGATCGTGTCGGCTCCTTGCTGCCCAAGAATGATGTCCTCGCCATCTTCACCGTAGATCAGGTCATCGCCGCCGCCATGGCTCGTCTGTGTGTCAATGGCCGTAAAGGTGAAGGCCGCCGGCAAGTTCGAGAGCGGCAGCTTGGTGGCATCGACGTCGCCGACGAGGAGGCCGTGGTCGCCGAAGACGAGGTCATTACCGGCCCCCGCAAACACGGTGTCGCCTGCCGTGCCGGCGAGCACCAGGTCAAACCCGGCGCCGGTGGTGATGTGGTCGGCGCCGCCGTCGTTGGGATCGGTGGTTTCGATGTGGGCGATGTACGGGAAACCGTCGCCATCGATGACGTATTCGATGAACCCATTGTCGCCGAGCACGATGTTGTCGGCGTCCAGACTGCTTGCCGTCTGGCCGTTGTTGGCGACGATAGTATCGCCGGCGACGCCGCCGAGCACGATGTCCCGGCCGGTGCCGGCCGTGATAGTGTCGACACCGCCGTTGTCGGGCTGGACCGTCTCGATGCGGCCGATGGTCATCGGTTGGCCCGTCATCTGCGGCATGCCGGTCGCGGCGGCCTGGATCAGACCGTTGTCGCCGATGACCAGATTGTCGCCCGCCCCGACATCGATCGAATCGCCGAGGCGTCCGCCGATGACGATATCGTCGCCCACGCCGGCGGTGATGATATCCACGCCGCCGATGCTCCATGCCGTCGACTCGATCCAATCGATGTCGGCCAGATCGCCGTCGCGGAGGTAGGTGTGCGAGTAGACCTCGGCGTCGGACGACCGGTCCACTGCAACGTCCAGCGTCTCCGATGCAACGGCAGGATCGGCAAACGCTCGTCCAAACATAATGAAGCCATGGTCGCCGATGACGATATTGTTTCCGTCGCCCGCGTTGATCGTGTCACCGGCGATGCCGCCCAAGATAATGTCGTTATCTTCGTTGCCCTCGATTACGTCGTCTTCGCCGGCGCTGACGTTGGTCGTCTCGATCCGCTCCAAGGCGGTGCCACCGGTAGTGACCAGTCGCTGAACGGCCACGGTTTGAGGAATGGTGCCCAAATCGTCAAAGTCGCCCAGCGAACCGGCGCTCTGCTGGATGATGCCGTGGTCACCGAAGATAACGTCGTCACCCAATCCGCCGAAGAGGACGTCGGCCCCCTCATTCTCGGTAGGCACCGGCGTGCCGGTGGTGGTGACGACGGTCAAGATTTGCGAGGAGAGCGTGATAAGGCTGTCTGCGTCGAGATGCGGAATGAAGTCGGTGTTGAAGCCGGAGTCGCCGTAGATGTGATCGTCACCACCTTCACCGTCAATCGTGTCTCCACCCGCACCGCCCGCGATGTGGTCATTGCCTTGGCTGCCGTGAACGTCATCGTCGCCGGCGCCGCCGAATATGACGAGTCCCATCGAGCTTGCGCTGGCATCAATCACGTCGTGGCCGGGCGTTCCAAGGAAATCGCCGCCATCGGTCCACCAGGGATAGTAGACGACGTAGGCGGAACCCGCCGGCCGCTGCTCGCTCCAAGCACCGTCGAGCGTCAGCGACGTTCCGTCGGCGTTCACGGCAGAAATCGCTCGGCTTTCGATCATCTCGCCGTTGTAGAAAACGGTAAAGCTGGATTCGTCATCCGGATCGCTGGCCCAGCCGCCCTCGATCGTGAGTCGACCATTATCGACGTCTACCGCTGTAATGCGGCGGCTACTGACGATATTGCCGTCACCATCGAGCAGCCCGACGTAGCTTTCCTTGCCGAGGCCGTAAAGCACCTCGACGACGCCGCTGAGATCGGCATCCGTTTCGACGGTCGCAATCCACGACTCGCTGACCCGTGTTATGAGCTTCTCCGTTGTCGCGTCGGTCAGCGTCCCGGTTACGACACGCGGTTGCTCGACGATTCCAACATGTGGATCGGCGCCGAGCAAGATATCGCTGAAGTCGGCGGAAAGGTCGGTGAGCGTATTGCCCACCGCCGAATCTACCACCTGCCGTGCGCTGATAAAGCTCACCGTGACGTCCGGGCCACCAAGTGTGGTGGCGCCGTCCAGCACAAGGATCGACTCGTCGGCCGCTCCCGGCTCGATCCGCTTGACTTCGAAGTCCTCGAAATCGGTAGAAGAAGTCTCGAGCCGGACGATCTGGCCGGCAAGGAAGTCTTCGTCCATCCAGTCAAAGACGGTGTCATCCGAAACGACGACCAGCGTCTCGGCCTCGCCGTTATCGACGGTAAAGGACGCCGAAACCGGTTGCGACGGCGCGTCCTCGCCACGTGTTGCTATATATCGACCCAGATCTGCCGAAGTATCGCCGTAGATCACCAAAGGCGAGTCGGCTCCACCACCATCAACCACGTCGATGTGATCGCCGCCGAGCACCTCATTGCCATCCTCGTCGATAACGGTAACCGTGGCGTCCAGGTCGTCACCGCTTGGCGGGCTGCCCAGCCCCGTGATGTCCAGGACCAGGGTATCGCCAACCACCGAGAGAACCGTGAAGTCCCCCACGAGATTGCCGTCAACCGCGAGCCGAACCTTGTTTCCAGTCGGCAGGCCGGCAAACGCATCGAAGAATGCGGCATCCCAGGTCAGGTCGTTCGGGCGCTTGATACTGAGCTCATTCGTGCCCGCGTCAACAAAATCGAGCCACCCGTCCACTTCCAAGATCGAGTTGCCGCCCCCATGGATACCGGTGCTGGTGATCGTGCCGTCAACCATGGTGCCGTCCGCCGGCTGAGCGGTGCTTTCGACCGTGAACGTGTCGTTTCCCTTGCCCAGGAATACCTCGATGACCTCAAGATCGGCATAGGTAATTCCACCTGGAATAGTCTCCGTACCGATGACGACGAACTCTCGCATGCCCAGGCCGGTGATCGTGGTGTTGGTAAGGGTTCCGACGTCGTTGGACGGGCTCAGCGAGTTGAAGACATTGAGGGTGTCGATCTGGTCCGCTTCGATCGCGTCGAGCGTGCGGCTGCGGAAGAAAATGACGTACTGGTCGCCGTCACTCGGAACCGTCGTCCAGGACTCGTCCAACACTAGGGTCGAATTGATGAGATCGACCTCTGTGATCAGATGTTGTTCAACGACCTCGCCACCCTCAACAATGCCGACGAAGGTGATGCCCGAGAAATCCTCGACGTCGTCCTTGATGGCGTCCAGGGACGGCCCATTCACGTCCGGAGTGATGACGAGGGTTGTCGTAGTCGCCGAGTCGACGGTGCCGTCCGGGCTGTAATCATTGTCCTCGGCCGGCAGCGTCACCGGTACGGCAAGGGTTCGAATTGTCCCCGGCTTATTGCCGCCCCAAACCGTGAGTGGACCTTGTATGACATTGGCCCGTTGATCCGCCGGAGAGAACTTGAGTTCATTCTCCGGTACGTCCAGGTTTTCGACCGCCTGCACCGTAACCGTCTGCGAAGTGTCCCAGTCGGCCGGCGTAAACACCAGCGAAGTTGGATCGACGGTTGTCAGCCCATCCGACTTCACGGTGATGGTAACCGAGGTACCGATCGCCGGCGAGCTGGTCAGCACGACATCGTAACTATCCGTTTGAGACCCGTCGGTTGCGCCCGAAACCACGAAAGTGGACTGATCGCTTTCAATGATCCCAACGGCGGCCTCGTCGCTGAGCACGACGTCCAGTTCAAACTCTAATGAAACCGGTGTTACGTCGTTTTCCAGGCGCTGTTTGAAATCATCGTCACCGCTGGTGAGCGTGTGGATGATTCGCGCCGAATGCTTCCCTTCGGCGAGTCCATCGGCTACCGCCGCAACCTTGATCGTCTGGGGCTGATTCCAATCGCCGGCGGTAAAGGTCAGGTACGGGTTTCCGTTCCCATCGACGGGCAACAGATTATCGCTATCATCGGTCAGCAGGAGTTGGCCGTCGTCGCCCAGATCGGGCGTCAAGGTTACCGTGACGTCGTCGGTTGGCTGATGGGTGAGTTGAACGTCGTAGGTGTCGGTGGCGCCGTTCTCGACCGCTTCCGTGTCACCCTCAGACTCGTCGATGAAGAGGCCGCCCGCGTCATTATCGCGCACCGTCACTTGCAAGTTCGGAATGGGAATTCCGCTGTAGTTTGCGTCCGCGCTGATCACGCTGTGGCCGATCTCGATCTCGCCGTGCTCTTCTGACACCAGATCATCGATCGCCTCAATCGTGATCTCCTGCTCTTCATTCCAATTCGTGGGGGTGAACGTCAGCACCACAGCTCGTTTTTGCGCGCCACCGCTGGCAACTGTTACACCTTCGCCGGACTGTTGTTTGGTAGCGCCCAGCAGGGACACCGGCGCGGAGACCGTCAGATAGACGTATTCGGTGGGCTCACTGGCCAGTCGGATCGTATAGGTATCGCCGGCGCCTCCCTCGTCGACCTGGGTAAAGCCGTCGGAACTCGGCTGCACGATCACCTGAGCCTCGGTGCTCACGGCCGCCCGCACCACGATGTCGTCGACCGGGATTCCCTGGTAATCGGGGTCGTCGCTGGTGGCCGTGTGAGTGATCACTCCGCTGAGGCCCTGCAGGTCGTCGCTGACGATTCGGCCCGTCACGTCGCCCGAGATATCGATGGTGTCGCTACCCAGGTTGCCGATCAACTCGGTGACCATCTTGTCACTGGTACCAAGCACGAAGAAATGGTCGTCGCCCTCCATCCCGTCGACTTCCAGCGATTCCACATTGGTGAAATTGACGTTCAGCCCGGCGCCGAAGACGCCCTCCGACGTGATCACGAAGCTGTCCGCGAATTCCGTGCCGATGACGGTCACCGAATCAAACCCGTCACCGCCGTCGATGTTGACCGGAGCGTTGATCGAATACTGGATGCTATCGGCACCCTCCCCGCTGTTGATCTGGGTCATCGCCTGCTTGGCGCTATCGTCCAGCACGACAAAAGCGCGAACGACGAAACTGTCGTCGTCGTTGCCGCCTTCCAGGCGTAGTACGGCACGGTTGTGGTAGACCTGAAAGACGTCGCTACCGTTTCCGCCGTAGATGGTCAACGGTAGGCTGATGCCGTTGCTGATGAAGCCTTGCGTGGTTTCGAGCGTCTCGAATTCGTCGCCTTCCGCAACGCCCGCGTCCGCATCGCGCTCGGAATGGAACACCTGTCCGATCTGGAAGTAGTCCGCGCCGATGCCGCCGTCGATGGTCATCAGCGCCGCGTTGTCGTCGATGAAGAAGCTGTCGGCGCCCTCAAGGGCATTTATCCGCACACGGGCATTGATGGATTCATCGTAATTGACTCGTTCCACGTTGCCGGAGGCCTCGCTGAACCCGACTCCAGGAGTGTAGGTGCCATGCAGCTTGGCGACGAACCCGATTCCCAGAAGGGTTTTACGCAACAGAAAGACATCATCGCTACTTGTGGCGTTGATGGTCAGTTGATCGATGCCGTCCGTCTCACTACCGGTGTCCATGACATTGATAACGTAGTCGTTGTTGCCGGCGTTGTTGATGATATAGAAGTCGGTGCCGCCGCGACCGTCGAGATCGAGCGGGTCGCCCGTCGTTGGCAACTGATCGACGATTATCGTGTCTTCAACGCCCGTATCCACGGCAATACCGCCAAGCACCGTCGTATGGCCGGTCAGGGACTCGGGGCTGAGGTAGATTACATCGCTTTCGCCTTCGCCGGTGATTTCGGCGTCCGTGGACGTCAGGTTGCCCACGATGTTGATGTGAGTGCCGCCCGTATCCGCGTTTCCATGGTCGCCACGAATGAACAGATCCGTGCCGGCGATGACCGAGGTGCCCGCGTCGACGAGTAGATCGTCGCCGGCCAGCAGGGTCACGGTTGTGTCGCCTTGCACCGTGGCGCCGTCGCTGAGCACGAAGTCTTCGTCGAGGTCGCTGCCGTCGGTAACCACGCTGAACTGATTGCCCGCGCCGTCGGGGAACTCCGTTCCGGCGGGTGCCAGATTCGGGTCCTGGGTGATGACGGCCGTATCAATCGCATGGAGTTCGACGCTGCTGTTCTCGGACTTAACGTTTTCACGCACGGTCATGAAGCCGGTGGTTGAGACGCGGATCGGGCCGGTGGCCCCGATGCCGAGGGTCGACGACGACGCCAGCGTGCTGATGCCGTCAAGGGCCGTATCGATCCAACCGATTACCAGACCACCCTGGTCGTAACCGGCCTGGTCCTTGTCGTCGATGTAAACTCCACCGACGGTAGACGCCCAGGCGGAGGCCACAACGTGGCTGGCTTCTAGTTTCTCCAAAGCCACCTCCAACGGGTTGGCGTCGGTGCCGATGCCGGATGCGGCGTGCAATAACGCCTGGGTCGCGATGATGTCCTGACCGGCGTCCGAGTCGTTGTCGCGAATCGCGCCGCCACGCGTGTCGATCGCCACATCGGCCGTCGTCCGCAGCAGGCTCAGCGTGATGTTGCCGTAGGCGTCCACGTCGATCAGCCCGCCGGTGGCGTCGACGAACGAGCCGTCGGCCATCGTAACGGCGCCGTCGCTGTCGGTGTCCGCGTCGGCGGTGAGCGTTACGGTCGGAGTGCCGGACTCGGTGTCGATGGAACCGGCTGAAGTAAACGTGACGTCGTCGTCGGCCTGCAGCGAAACCACGCCGCCACCGCTGAGAATCGCCGCATTGACAACGATATTGTCGGCCGCATCGAGCAGAATATCGACGGCGTCGGGGTTGTTCTCCGCGTCGACGGTGACGGTTGCGTTGACGACAATGTCCTCGCTGGCGTCGAGGTGAATTGGGCCGTCGGTGCTGAAGATCGGCGCGTTGATCGTCAGATCGCTAAACGCGGAGATATTGACGGTGTCCAACGCCGTAATGCCATTGACGTTCCTGCTGACGCCGCCGATCATAACCGGCCCTATGTTGGCGACGATCAGGTCCCTGGTGTTGTCCAGCCAGATCCCTCCTCCCGTTTCGGCTGCCAATTCTTGCAGTATGGTCTCCAGCGGGTTGGCTGAAGTGCCGATATCCGTGGACGACACCAGGACTGCGTTGGCGGCGTCAATGTTGCTTGAGCCATCCAAGCGACGATCCGTGATCGCCAGCAGGGCGTCGATCGTGACCGTTCCCTGAAGAGCGATGATGCGATCCAACAAGGCCTCGCCGTCAACATCGAGCGTGATATCGCCGCCGGTAGACTCGACGGTTGCGGTCGTCAGCGGGCCGACGCTGTGCAAGAACATGTCCCCGAGGGCGGTTGCTGTCAGCAGGCCGTTGGTGATCTGAAGATCGAGGAAGTGGTCCGCCTTGCCGATGAAGCCGATGGGCATTGGCCCGGGACCTTGGCCGAGAGCATTGAGTGTTACATTGCCCGAGTTGGTGATGTTCACCACGGGGGCGACCGTATCGTTGTAACTATCGAAAATGGAATTCGCAGCCTCCAGATAGACCGTCGTTCCGGCGGTGACTTGACCGACGTACATGTCGCGCTTGAGGACTCGGATGTCAACAAATCCGGTCGTCGCTTCGACCCGTGACACGATCAGATCGGTTTCCACCTGTTCCATATAGACGTCGCCGCTGGCGAGGGTGACCAGTTGGCTGCTGGGTGACAGGTCTACGCGTAACGGGCTGTTGCCGTCGGCCCCGGCTACAGAGCCGGATTCCGAGACCAGTGTCAGATTCCCCGTGGCGGTGATCACGGCGGAAGTGTCCGGTTCGCCCCCAGCGTCATCGTCCACGTCTTCGATGGTTCCACCGGCGAACAGACGCACGTCGCCGCCGGAGACAATCGACTCGATCCGCATCAAGCCGGGCGTCGATATCGACACGTCGCCGTCGGAATACACGTTCACCGGCACCACGTTCCCTGTCGAGTCCTGAACGTCGACGTCCGCGAACAACTGCAACGTAACGTCGATGGCCTCGAACTTGTTCAGCACCAGATCGTCGTGATCGATGTCCTTGCCCTGGTAGGAGCTGCGGTATCGGTCCTGGGCGGGATCCGGCTCGAAGATGTCGACATCGGTGGCGACTTCAACCCAATCGCCCGAGGCCGCGTAGTCGATGAGGGTCAGGTTTACATCTGGGGTCGTGTCGCCGCGGAAGCTGTAGATGGTGGTTCCGTCGGCCACCAGCGTCTCGTTCTGGACGATTTCAACTAGCTCGACAAATGTGCTGAGGTATTTATTCTCGGCGGGATCCTGCAGGAAGACGTCCGTCAGTTCGGCCTCCCACAGCGGATCGGTGGGATAGTTGATGTCGCCCAGCGCCAGGGCAATGGTTGACCCGATGTACTTGTAGACCACGTTGCCGTACTCGACACGCGTCTGATTGGGCGTCGCGGTGACCGGCGTATCGTCGTCCGTGGCATGCACGGCCTGATTGTCCTCGGTCGTGACGCCCAGACGGATCGGTTCCCAGCGGCTGGTGTTGTTATAGTCCTGGTCGGACAGGTCAATCGACGTCGAATTGAGTTTGAATCGATAGAGCCCGTAGCGCGCCTGGTCGTACTGCACCAGCACGTATTTGTCCAGCGGGCTAGTTAGTATTACTGAAGCCTGATCGTCGACGCCGGTTGCGGCGGCGGCGATCGCGGTCCACCGAGTCACGTCGGAGTAGTCCTCGAGCTTCAGGTCGACGCCGGTTTCAGTACTTCCCTCGTACTTGTAGAGCTGATAGGTGACGCCGATCACATCGCTGGGCGCGGCGATCGACAGCGTCTGCTTCTCCGTGTCGCTGAGTAACGTGAATTGGCCGCTAAGATCGATGGACAACTTATCCGATAGTTGACCAATTTGGCCGCCGACCGCGTCAAGCTCCACCTCGACGCCGATGACGTTGGGCGTTTCGGCCGAGGACGTGCTGGGCGACGAGCCCAGGAATCCCGCGTGGGGGAACAACACCGAAGTCAACCCGGGCGACAGCGGGTACTGGAACGCATCCAGGGTGACGATTCCGTCGTCGATCAGTTGCTGCTGAGCGGGGGTCAGGTCGTCTTCGTCGAAGGCCTCACTCGGATTGAACAGCTCCAACGTGCCGTCGAGGACCGACCCGGCGTCCGTCCTCAGTACGACGTTGCCGTTGGCCGTGGCAACCGAGCCGTTGAACGTGAGCTGCGAGAACATCTCAATCGCGGGCAGCGAAACGGGCATCACCAGAACCATGTCGCCGGAGGTCTCATCGATATAGATACCTTCGGCCGTAGAAGGACTGGCCGGCACCGAGTTGACCGTGGCCGTGAGGCCGCCGATACCCAATTCCCGGCGTTGCGTGGCAGTCAGACCGCTGAGCAAGGAAGGATCGATGTAGCTGCTGTCGACGCGTAGCGGGAGGCCGGCGGTACCGATGCCGGAGCGTTTGGTGAACAGCTCGACCCGATTACCCTTGATAATCGAGTTCGCGTCCTCGGCGAAGATACCATCGGCCGCCGCCAGTATGACGTTACCCGCGTGGGCGATCGCCCGCACCACGCCAATGCTGCTATCCTGGTTGTCGGACACAACGTTGACGATAATGTCACCGATGCCTAAGACCTCGGTATCGACGACCGTCGGGCTGGCCACTCCGATTCCACCCTGGACCTGCACGCTCTGGGTGCCGAAGGACGAGATGGACGTTTCCACCGCGGAGATAAAGGCGGTACTGGCTTGCGTGATCGATCCGGCCGAGGACGTGATATCGATCGTACCGTTGACGATATTGTCATTGGCATCGATCGCGGCGTTTAAGTTGCCGTTGAGCACGACGTCGCCGACCGAGTTGATAGAGATCTGCGGCACGGACGGTCCCTGGATGAAGTCGATGTCGATATCGTAGTCGGCCTTCAGCGTGTGCGTATAGAAGTCCTTCTCTCCGGTGGTCGTGGTGATCTCGGTCGTGACGGTCTTCTTCCGCAGCCAGCCACCGCCACTGGTGGTAGTGTTGGACGAGAGGTCGAAATTCTTGAAGTCACTGTCGTACTTGTCGGCGGTGAAATCGGGTTTAAAAAAGAAGTCAAAGACGCCCGTCGACCAGTCCTCGTCGGTGTCATAGTCGATTGTGTCCAGAATCGCCTGCGCCACTGGATCCACGACCTCACCCTCGTAGGTGTAGACCAATCCGTCGCCCTCGTCGGCTAGGAGCCAACGAACCTTCGTTGTTCCCGGCTTCAACTCCACGCTCAGATCGCGGTGAAGCTCGTAGGAAACGCTATACGCCTTGCCGTCGCCCTGGCTTGGGGTCGTGGCGGCCGATTCCAGATCGACAAATTCCGATTCAAGCAGGGGCGCCTGATCCCGATACGTGGTAACTCTCGATTTATAGCTATTGTCCTTGGCGAGCAAATCTGCAATGGCGTTGTCACCGACCAGGTTAAAGCTCTTCTTCTGGTAGACCGTAACCACGACGGTCGTCTTCTCCTGACCTTCGGTCCAGACGTATAGTAGATCCTGTGTGGTCTGGTACTTGATCGTGTCGCCGAAGTTGTGCGGAGTCGGCGCCGGTTGAGGCGACAGCGGCGTGTAGACGATCGTACTCGGGTCTTCTCCGGAGCCCGGAACCAAGACACCCTGGGAGTGGATTTCGTCGATCGTGCCACTGCTGACCTTGTACTCAACCATCATCAGCGTCTCGGTATCGATGATGGTGATTTCGCCGACGCGGTCCGTGGTGACGTCGATACGGTCCAGGATCAACGTATACGGGCTGTCGTTGTCGATGTCGACCTTCGTGTATCCGTTGGCCACCTTGAGCTGGCCGTTGCCGGTGCTGAGAATCCGGCCTGCCAGCGTGATCGACCCACCCTGGGGTACGATCTCCTCGACCACGATGGCCTGTTCGTTTGGATCCCAGTAGCCGTCCACCTCGAACTGTGGATCGCTAAGCGAATCACCGAATGTAATGCCGCTTAACGGGTTTCCATCGCCGTCGCTGAGATTCGCGACGGTGCTCGGCGGCACGAAGCCCTCGTCGACTTCCAGCTTGACCGTGTCGGTGCCGCTCTGGATCAACCCGTTGATGTTCAGGTATCGGGCCGTGACGTTGATTCGTCCCAAAGCGAGAATCGACGACTCCTCTTCAGTGATCGAGGTCCAGAGTCCTGGCACCTCGCTTGCATTGGTGTAAGTTCGGGGCGAACTACTTACCGCCAGCGATCGGTAGGTGTCATAGTTGATGAGCTGACGCGGATCCTTGTTGGTGTGGAACCAGTCGTCGGTGTTCAGATTGAAGTCGCCCTGCGCCTTGATCGTGATGGTTTCGGCCCGAATCTGGCCCAGCACATTGACGCTGCCCTGCTTGTTGTCAATCAGCAGCGCCCCGTTTTCGTTGACTACGTCGCCGTCGATGTAGATATCCTGAGGAATGCTCGGCAGAGTGAGAGTCAAGCCATACGCGCTCTCCGAGAACGCGTTCTGCACGATATCAATGTTCGAATTGGCTTCGTCCGCGTTTGTGTCTATCTTGAAGTTATTCAGATACACGTGACCCGGCTCGAGGATGACCAACTCATCACCGGCCACGGCAACGGTTCGGTTCTCGTTGATGATAGCGTCGTTGACCGTCATCGCAAACGGTGTTGCGTTTAATATGTCGATCATCGCCCCCGGCCTGGCGATGATCCGATCGTTGTCGACGTGCGTTGTGTAGTTAGCAGCCGCCGAATCAGACTCGATAAAGACCGAGCCGGGAGAAGCGACGATATCCGGGATGTTCAGGAACAGTGCATCCAGTTCCGCATTGACAAGGCCGTCGCCGTCGGCCAATCCCAGATCGTCGAGGGTCTGGTCGATGGCGGCCAACTGGACAGCGTAGCGGGCTATGGCTTCGGCGTCTCCGGAGTGGCTGGCCATCCAGCCGACGACGGTTTCCCGTTGCTCGATCAGCAGGTTGCCCACGTTGGCATAGGTGAACGTGGGCGTGTCCATCTTCACCGGCTTGATAACGTAGAACTTGTCGGTAAGAGCCGCTTTGAACTCGAAGGTGGCGTCACTGCGATAGACGGTCGAAGCGAGCTCGGACCAGTTGGTCGTGTTGGTGAAGACCTCGCTGTCGAAATTCGCGATCGTTCCGGGCGAGGCACCAACGAACCAATACAACTCGTCGGTCGCGGTCCGAACGACCTGGTTTGTAGTGATGGAAACGTTGTTGGCGACCGTCCCCGCGGATCTGTCATGAGTGATCGTCAGCGCGAGCCAGTTGGCCGTGGTATAGTTCTCATTCTCCAGAACGAGTTTGTGGCTGCCGTCGAGGGTGTCTACGTCATAGGCATAGAGACTGCCGGGGTTCCCGCCGTTGTGGAAGCCAGTGATAACCTCCACGACGGTGCCCTTGGAGACGTTAAGGCTGATCTCGTCCGGGTTGAACAGCGCGACCTCGTAGTCGAGATCCCTGGAAAGAAACAGGGCATCCATTGCGGTATCGGACAACGCGACCGGGCCCGCCTGTAGTTGGGCCAGCGTAATGCTGTCCGGCGTATACAGGCTCGAGTTCAGGTATATCGGCTTCACGTGGAACAGCGCCTTGTTGTTCAGCCCGGCCTCGATGCTAAACGCCGTACCTTGCAGATCGACGTCGTTGGTGACGCTGATGTTGACGCCGTCGGGCACTTCCATGCCGTAAGGCACCAGCGAGATCGACAGCGCCAACCCGTCGGTAATGCCGTAGAGGATCCCTCGCTCGGTCTCCAGGTTGACGTCTTCCAGGGCCTCCAGCGTCGTGGTTCCGGATACGGTCACCGTGTTGTAGAGATCGATCTCGGCCGTCACGACCGGCACGACAATGCTGGGCACCAGCGAGTAGGTCACTATTTCCGAGTTGTTGATCGTGTCCAACAGGTTTATGTTGCCACCCCGATCGCGGCCGGCCAGGGCGAAGATATCGTTGCCCCGGACCGTCGCGTTGTTCAGCACGACGTCGTTGTAAGCATTCACGTCGCTGGAGACGTCCGCGATCCCTGCGCCGGTGATTCCGCTGGCCACCATCAGATTGGCCGAGCCTCGCATGTTCGTATCGCTGCGGGTGCTGAAGTAGACGTCGCCGGACGTGTTCTCGATGGTTGCCCCGTCGACGTTGACCTTGGCCACCATATCCGCGTCCACTCTGGATCTGCCGGACGACGCCCCGACCAGGATTGAAACGCTCTCGATCTCAACGCTGTCCACGGCATGGGCACGGTTAAAGGCGCTGATCTCCAGCAGGCCGCCGTTGGCGATCAGACTGGTTCCCGAGCCAATGTTGACGATGGCCTCGAACGGATTGGCCGCGGTGCCGAAATCGGTGCCACTTTCCAGAACCGAGACGGCCAGTCCGCCAAACGTACCGGAGCTGAGGTTGTCCGTTCCGAGGGCGAATTGATTCTTCGTCGCCAGGTTGCGAGCGTCGACGTCGATGCTGGTCGCCGTGACCGTGTTGTTGGTGCCGATCTCGATGTTGGCTCGGCTGAGTACCGTGTTGGTGGCCACGGCGCCGGTCCCGGCGCCTAAGCCGAATGCCAGGGCGTCGGCCTTGGTGTCCACGTCCTGGTCGTGCTTGGACTGAACGGTCAGCGTTCCGACGTCGATCGTCGTGCTGTTGCCGATCTTGGCCAAGGTCGAAACCCGGTTGGTCACCGTGGAATCCGCCCCCGCGACGCCGACAAGGCCGCCGGAGAGGCCTTCAGATTCTGCGATCAGATCGTCGTAGCCCTCGGCTGAGATCGTCAGTGAGTTGGCGCTTACAACCGAACTGTCGCCCAGCCGTGCCTCCACCTCATAGTCATTCCAGTTAGTGCTGCCAAGCGTCGTGGAGATATCCATCGAGCCGACGGCCACGGCGCCGAACGTGCCGCCAAATCCCGACGCGCGCGCCCGGTTGGTGGCGTCGGCAAGGATGCTGACGTCCCCGGAAGAGTTCAGAGTCGCACCGTCCGCGTAGGCCACGACCGTCGTGTTGATCCCCGCATCGGCTATGGCCACGCCAATGGCGAGCAGCGAAGCGGTAATTCCCAGGGTATCCGTTTCGTCGACGTCGGCGTTGGAGATTGCATGGATCGTCGTGTCGGTGGACGTCACCGTGGCATTGACGACCCTGGCCACAATCGTACTAGTGATATCGTTATGGAGGACCGAAACGCCCAGCGCCGCGCCCAGACCGATCGCGAGGGTGACCTGTTTTGCTTCGGCTTCGGCGTAGGCGGTTTCCTCTGCCTTGACCTCGACGTCGCCGAGCGCCGTCACGCTCAGTTGGCCGGTAATCTCTGCAAGAACGGTGTTGTTAATCAGATTGCTCAGGCTGATGCCACCACCGCTGGCCACGATCAAACCCGAGGAGACTGCCGCCGTCACGGCCGTAACATCTTCGAGGCGGCCGGCCGCGTCGGCCCAGACGTCGATATCGCCATCGGCCGTGACCGGATCGCTGCCCGTGCCTTTCAGGTACGCCTGGACGTCGTTGGCGATCAAGTTGGTGACCGTGGATACGCCGACCGAGAATGAAGACAAACTGCTGGAAATAGACACGCCGACGGCGCTGGCGAAATCGACCTTGCTGTTCGAATCCGCCTTGACTTCAATGTTGCCGGCGGCCGCAACAGCGCTGTCCTCGATGTAGGCGTGGGTATCGGTGTCAAAAGTGTTGCTGACGTCGGCGCCGGCGATCGCGACCGCCACACCGATGCCAACGGCGATGGCGACCGACCCGGCAAACACGTCGGCCCCAATGACGTCGGTCGAGTCCGCGTCGACGATGACGTCGCCGGCGGAAGTGAGCGTTGAGTCAAGGGCGTAAGCGAGCACCTCGCTATCGTAGTCAGTGGAGTTGATCGTGGTCGGACCGATCAGGTTTGTGCCAAAGGCGGCCCCGACCGACCCGGCCACCGCTACCAGGCCACCTGAGATGGCGCCCGACACCGCTCCGACGATCGCCGTGATCGTCGACGCGCTATCGGCCGTGATGGAGATGTCCGCGCCGGCCAGCGTGGTGTCGACGATGCTGTTGTCGGTGAACGCCTTCACGCTGTTTGCAATCGTGTTGGTGGCGTCGCTGCCGGCGCCGCTCAGCGCCACTCCGACGGTTCCAATTGCAGCCGATAGCGAGGCCGCGATCGCGTTGGCGTCGATCGTTGCGGTCTCGCTGGCGCTAAGGGACACGCCACCGGCGCCGGTGGCGGTCACCCCGGTGTCGGCGTCGTGGATGTACGAGCAGACTTCGTTGGTGATGGTGTTTTCGGCCAGGGCTACGCCGATCGAAATCGAGACACTCACCACGCCGGAGAAAGCGGCCGCCAGCGAGACCGACGCGGCCGTGGCGCTAATGGACGAGGTGTCCTGTGCATCCAGCGTGATGCTGTTGGCCGTGATGCCGTCGACTCCATCGCCGTCGATGAAGGCCTTCACCCGCGTCGAGATCATGTTGGTGGTCTCAACGCCCGAGCCGC
>SDBV01002557.1_pt1 | contig 27153 bp, 21 predicted proteins | sample 2277081 | NCBI WGS metagenome assembly SDBV01 (sample SAMN10402039, study PRJNA504765) | marine sediment metagenome | isolation source: marine sediment core GS10_PC15, 223 cmbsf | place: Arctic Ocean: Southern Knipovich Ridge | collected 2010 | reverse complement strand
TCCAGCGAGTTCACCGGACCCATACCGAGGAATTCTATGAAGTAACAGATAGTTCCTTTGACCTTTCCGAACTAAGGGAGGAGCTGCTAAAATGGGAACAAGTATATAATACCGTAAGACCCCACCAGGCATTGGGTTATGTGACGCCACTAAAATTCCTGGAGCAGCCGAAATAATATTCTGGAAAGGGGGTAATGTGTCACTAATCATATGAACGAGTACACCCCTTCCATATCCAGATATTTATGATATAATGTAGGCACATAGAAAAAGCGATAAAAGGAAGAAGGTGGTGCCTAGTGAACCACATTAGACAAAGGGGTTTTCGGGACAGCCACCAAATAAAAGGAGGTAAAAAATGATAAAGCCCTATTTTGCAGTGGCGCTTCAGGCAGGGCATCCTGATATCCTCACCAGAGAGGACGTTAAGAAGATTGCAATACCGCGATTGAGCTCTCTGATAGACCTGAGTATAAGAGCATGCAATTGGGAGCTCCCGGTGCGGTTAGTAGCCTTGCCAGAGTCATGCTTTGAGGGATGGAAGGCGGAGTCGATCATAGATCATGTTCAGTTTTGCCATCAGATGGCTGCCGAACCAATCCCGAATGAAGAAACTGAACTACTTGGAGAGATAGCCAGAAGGCATAATATCTATCTTATGGCGTGTAGAAAAGTGCTGGATCCAGAAATCATTGAGGACCGTTACTTTAATATAGCCTTCCTGATTGACCCCGAGGGGAAAGTCATCCTTAAGCACTATAAGCTTCAACTAGTCACAGCATCGCGCACGACAGCCGTACAGGATGTGTGGGATGCCTATGTAAGAAAGTACGGAGATGGCCTTGATGCCTTTTTCCAAGTAGCTGACACTGACATTGGCAGAATAGGGTTAACTATCTGTATGGAAGGTAGCTTCCCCGAGATATATCGGGGTTTTGCCATGCAAGGAGCGGAGATAATGTATCGGCCAAGTTTTGTAGAACCGTGGGTTTCTGGGCCAGGGACAAACTGGTGGGAGATACAGAACAGAGCACGGGCGCTGGATAATAACTTCTTCATGATATGCCCCAACACGGGCCCTCTTTATGTGGGCCCTAACCAAGTACCCGCGATTGACCACTGTGGTGGGCACAGCATGATAGTTGATTACAGAGGTCAAATGCTCTCTTGCATTAACTATACAGGTGAGGGATATGCCTGTGCTAAGATCAATATTGAGGAACTTCGCGACCACCACATCAGAGCCCAATTCGGCAATTGGTTACCTTTGCTTAGGACAGAGTGCTACCGGAAGATTTATGATAAACCCATCTATCCAAAGAATATTGGACTGGAAAAGGCCCCGGGGAGTCGCGATGAATACGAGGTAATAGTGAAAGAAACTATTGGTAAATTACAAGAGCAAGGCATCTTCTTAACGCCGTCAGAATGACCCTGCCGGAGCAATCAGGATTGGTAGAGAGAGGTGTTTAAGAAAGTTGCTCATTGAAATCAAAGGCTCTGCGAGGATAAGAGGCAAGGGGCGATTCTTTATGTTGATTAACATATAGTTTCCCCCTTGCCTTATAGATACACTAAAGATCCTAATGGAGTCATCCAGTAACACTGATTTGAGTTCAAATAGCTGCGGCTCTTGTGGCGGAGGTTGTATTTGGCTTATTCCCCAGATAGCCATGTTATACTGCAATTAAAGGAGAATAATGACCACCGAGGAGCACAATAAGCTTGGCACAGCCCGACTGGAACAAGGTGAGTATGATGAAGCCATCTCGGAATTCACGAAGGCAATTGTACGCATATTCCCTAGCCTGGCTGATGCCTATTACAAACGGGGTCTTGCTTATCGCCATAAAGAGGAATACGACTCGGCTATAGCTGACTCCACTAAAGCTATCGAAATAAATCCTAACTATGCCGAGGCTTACTACAATCGAGGCTTTGCCCGCCAAAGGAAAAAAGAACATGAGCTGGCTATTGCCGACTTCGGCAGAGCCATTGAAATAAATCCTAACTATGCTGAAGCTTATCACAGCCGAGGCATTGCCTACTGTGATAAAGAAGAATACGAACTGGCGGTTATTGACTTCGGTAGAACCATCAGTCTAAACCCTGCTTCCTTTGAAGCCTACTACAAACGGGGTATTACCTACTACAGCAAAGAAGAATACGACTTGGCTATTGCCGACTTCGATAAAGCCACTGAAATAAATCCTAACTACGCTGAAGCTTACTACAATCGAGGCTTTACCCGCCAAAGGAAAAAAGAACATGAGCTGGCTATTGCCGACTTCGGCAGAGCCATTGAAATAAATCCTAACTATGCTGAAGCTTACTACAGCCGAGGCATCGCCTACTATGATAAAGAGGAATATCAAACGGCTATTACTGCCCTTAGTAAAGCCATCGGGTTAACCCCTGATAATGCCCAGGCCTATTACTATCGTAGTCTTGCCTACCGTAGAAAAGGGGAAACCAATAGAGCTATAGCTGACGCTACTCAGGCTACCGAAATAAATCCTAACTACTCTGAGGCTTACTGTAACCGGGGCATTGCTTACAGTAATCAAGGAGAATATGAACTGGCTATTATTGACTTTGGTAAATCTATTGATATCAACCCGAAAAATGTAGAGGCTTACTGCAACCGAGGTATTGCCTACCGTAAAAAGAGGGAATATGAACTAGCCATTACTGACCTCGATAAAGCCATTGAACTGGATCCTAACTATGCTGAGGCTTACTACAATCGAGGCTTTGCCCATCATAACAAGGATGAATACGATCTTGCTATTGACGATTTTAGCGACGCTATTAAAATAAAGCCGAACATGGCTGAGGCCTACTACGACCGGGGTATCATCTACTATCTTAGAGAGAAATATGAATTAGCTATTACCGACCTTAGTAAAGCTATTAAAATAAACTCTAATATGGCTGAGGCATACTATATCCGCGGCATTGCACACTCCCACAAACGAGAGTATGACTTAGCTATTGCCGACCTTAGTAAAACTATCGAAATTAACCCCAAAAATGAAGAGGCCTACCACAAACGAGGTGTTATATATCGCGCTACAGGGGAATATGACTCGGCTATAGCTGATTTTAGTGTGATTATAAAGATGAAACCGAAGCACGCAAATGTGTACAGCGACCGGAGTATGGCCTACCGAGATAAAAAGGAGTTTGATCTGGCTATAGCTGATTTGACCAGAGCCATCGAATTAAATCCTGACTCTGCCGCAGCCTATTACAATCGGGGACTCGTCTACAGTGATAGCAGGAAATCTGACTTAGCTATTGCCGACTTTCAAAAAGTTACGCTCCTTACCAAAGACCGTGAGCTAGTTAGGATAGTTATGGAACAGATTCGCCATCTCGGCGGGTGAGTTACCAGTTTCAAAGCTGCCCAATCGTTCTTTTCGAAGCTTCTCTGCGGTGACATACATATTGCTCAACTCCATTTTGAGCCATTTTGCCTCTATGGACTTGAAGACTTGCGCTATCATCCCAGTAACGATATAATCTGACCCAAGGAACAGCAAATGAGCCAAACCAGGCTTTCCTCAAAACTTGTTACCGTCGTAATACTGACCCTATTCTTGGGCATTGCGCTATACCTTCGAATTTACCCCCCCTATGACCAGGTCTTCACCAGCGAGGGGATAAGATTTACCGGCATTGATGCCTACTATCACATGAGATTGATTGACAATCTTGTTTACCACTTTCCTCATCGTCTCTCCTTTGACCTCTATACCTTTTATCCACACGGCTTCACTGTGCCCTGGCCCCCTTTCTTTGACTGGCTTCTTGTCAGCACCATCTGGTTGATTGGGCTGGGTTCACCAACCCAGCACACTATAGATGTAGTTAGCGTCTACTTTCCGGCGGTTCTGGGGGCGTTGACCGTCATTCCCGTTTATTTCATCGGCAAACAGCTATTCAACCGATGGGCTGGCGTCATCTCCTCAGGTTTAGTAGTTTTGCTCCCCGGTGAATTCCTGAATAGGTCAATACTCGGCTTTACCGACCACCATGTTGCTGAGACCCTGTTCACCACGATAACCGTCCTGTTCTTACTACTGGCTATCAAATCTGCCCGACAAAGGCAGCTAAACTTCAATCACTTAAAACAACGGGACTGGGCAACAATTACCAAGCCCTTGGTTTATGGCTTACTTGCAGGGCTTTTCTTAGGAATCTACCTCCTTACCTGGGTAGGTGGGCTGCTCTTTATCTTTCTTATCTTTGTCTATTTTATAATCCAGTTCATTATTGACCATTTGAGACGCGTAAATAATGACTATCTGGTTATTGTGGGCGTATTACCTTTGCTTACTGCCCTAGTTATCAGCTTTCCTGTCTTATACCAGGCACAGTATAGCCGCCTGTATCTGGCATCCTTGCCCATCGCTATCCTGACGCCGCTGATTTTGGCTGGCATATCCCGACTAATGGCAATTAGGAAAATAAAACCAGCCTACTACCCGTTAGCCCTGGTTGGGCTGGGTCTGGCTGGACTGGCCATTTTTTATGTCGTTAACCCGTCTCTCCTTGAATCAATGCTAGGCAAGTTCGGTATTTTTGCGCCGAAGGCTGCTGGTCTTACCATCATTGAGAAGCAGCCTCTCCTCATACACGGCGGTGAATTTTCTTTCTTTATTGCCTGGGGCAATTTCACCACCAGCTTTTTCCTCATCTTTATTGCCCTTGGTATACTAATCTACCTTATCATTAAGGAAGGCAGTGCCGATAAAACCTTCCTGGTAGTGTGGAGCCTGATAATGCTGGCGGCTACCCTGGGGCAACGCCGTTTCGCCTACTACCTGACTATCAATGCAGCCCTGCTCACCGGTTACCTCTCCTGGCAAATCCTGGAGTTTTTTGGCTTTAAGAAACTAATGACCAAGTCCGTGGAAGTACCCCAAAGGGTTAAGAGGAAAAGCAGGCTAAAAAAAGGCCAAAGGGGCTTTCGCATCACTACCACCCACATAACCATGGCTCTAGGGGTAATAATTGTCTTTTTCCTTGCCTTCTTCCCCAATATCAGCCCGGCAATAGTCACTGCCAGTCAGGCACGCTTTGCCCCTGATGATGCCTGGTCTAGCTCCCTCTCCTGGCTCAAGGATAATACTCCTGACCCCTTTGGCGACCCTGATTCGTATTACGAACTCTATGAGCCACCTCCACCAAGGGAAGACTATAATTATCCTACTTCTGCCTATAGCATAATGTCGTGGTGGGACTATGGTCACTGGATAACCCGCATCAGTCGCCGCATACCAATTTCCAACCCATTTCAACAAGGTGCCAAAGTGGCAGCCCGTTTTTTCAGTGCTCAGGATGAAGTCTCCGCCAATGAAATCATGGACAAGCTAGGTTCAAGGTATGTAATCATCGACCATGCTATGTCCATAACTAAGTTTTACGCCATGGCTACCTTTGCCGGCCGTAGCCCAGAGGAGTTCTACGATGTCTATTATCAACGGCTAGACGGCAAACTTACGCCGAAACGGCTCTACTATCCTGAATACTACCGCTCGTTAGTCTCCAGGCTGTATAACTTTGATGGCAAGACGGTAACTCCTCAAGAAAGTAGGGTTATTTCCTATCAGCCGATGATGACTAAGGAGGGCAAAGTCTTGAGGGTAATAACCAGTGCTGAGTCATTCTCCAGCTATGAGGCAGCCGTTGCTTATGTCTCCAGCCAGAAATCAGATAAATACAAAATAGTCAGTCCCAGCCCATTTGTTAGCCCTGTGCCCTTAGAGGCACTAGAACACTACAAGCTAATTTACAGCTCGGAACAACTGATAATGGAACGAACTTTGGGGATGGTTCCAGAAATAAAGATTTTTGAATATGTCGAATGAAATACTTAGCGCTGGCAGCTAAATGTAACCTAAATCCCTTAGTTTAGCTATAACCTTGGCTACACTTTGCTTGAGTGGCTCCTTATCACTTTCTATGATAATATCAGGATGAAGCGGCTCTTCATAGGGATCTGATACCCCGGTGAAGTTCTGCATTTCTCCAGCGAGAGCCTTCTTATACATCCCCCGGCTATCCCGCTGAATGCAAACCTCTACCGGACAGCTAACGTAAACCTCCACAAAGTTGCCAATTTCCCTTCGGGCATAATCTCTCAACTCTCGGTAGGGAGAGATAAACGAGGTAAGCACAGCCACTCCATTCCTGGTGAGGAGTTGAGCCAGATAGGTAACTCGCCTAATATTCTCGTCTCGGTCCTCCTTGGAATAACCCAGTTCCCGCCACAGATGTTTCCGGATAATGTCAGCATCAAGCCTCTCCACCCTGAGTCCCTCCCAGCGTAGTTTCTTAGCGACAGCATCAGCAATCGTTGACTTACCTGAGCAGGGCAGCCCGGTAAACCATACCGTAAATCCGCTTTCATCCTTATACACTATCTTCTCCTTGCTCTATCTGGGATAAAATGCTTTTACCTTCCATATCCCGAGGAATCTTTATCCCCATCAGATGTAAAATGGACGGGGCAACATCAAAAATACTAGCGTTTAGCTCTCTCCCCCACTTCTCTTTGGGATTATACAGGATAAAAACCCCATCCTCGGCATGAACAGCATCATCGGGGCCAATATCGTTCTCAGAGAGGTAACAGGTAGCGTGCCCCACTGTCCCTGCCGCTCTCCAATAAAGGTCATCGAAGTAAACCATGAGGTCAGGTGGGTCACCATTACTTTCGGGATAAATCTCCTCTGGCTTAAATACTCTAGTATTCCATACCTCACCATTTGGTCCCTTTATCGCCTCAAGTCTTCGGGCTATCTTCTCCCGCTCCGCCTCATAGTCCTCAGGCTTTATCACTCCTTGCTGCTCTCTACCCTCTACATTGAGAAAAATACGAGCATAGTAGCCTCCCCACCCCCAAGCTCTGGTCTTGGACCAATCCACTTCTACCTTTTCCAGACTCACCGTCCCTTGCGGCCTAGCCGCTAGAGTGAGATAGCCCTCCTCCGCCAGCCACTCATTGATGCAGAATGCCCCCCTCATCCCCTTAGCCCCGTGGTCAGAGACCACCAGCACTGCGGTGTCTTTATCAATAAGAGCTAAAACCTCCCCTACCCTCTCATCAAGATAATGATAGTAATCTCGAATTGCACCCTCGAACTTATTCCCCGACTGGTAAAGGTGGTGTTTCTTATCAAAGAATTTCCAGAAGGCATGATGAATCCGGTCCACTCCAATCTCCACCCACATAAAGAAATCCCACTCCTTGTTCTTAAGGAGATATCTTATCACCTCAAACCTCCGCTCAGTCATGCCATAAATTTGCCTCAGCAGCTCTTCCCTTTCTTCAGTGCGGAATTCTACATCAAAGATATATTCCCCTACTACGCTCTCTATTTCCTCTTTCAACCCGGGCGGATAAGTGTACTGCTTATCAACTCCAGGAGTAATGAAACAGGAAACCAGACTGCCATTGACAGCGAAAGGGGGGTAGGAGGGAGGAACACCCACCAGGCACACCTGTTTGCCTTCTTTTTTCAGAGTATCCCACAGCGCCTCCTTCTTAATAGACCGGGAAGTGGCGAGCCACATATCCTGATAAGAGTAGCCCCTCCGGTGGCGGAAGCCATAAAGTCCTAATTCCCCGGGGCTTTTGCTGGTCATCATCACTAGCCAGGCAGGAATGGTTATTGCCGGGATGCAGGATTTAAGCCGGCCATAGATGCCGCCACTGATTAGCTTTCTAAAGTTGGGTAGCTCATCAATAAATTCCTGAAAGAGAAGCTCGGGTACAGCGCAATCAAGCCCAATGGTTAGAACTTTCACTCCCTACCCCACATAAGGATTCTGGTAACCCAGGATTACCTCCACCACTTCATGCCTCATCAACTCCGCGGGAATAGTCTCTCCCCGGAGCAACATTTCCCTTATCCTGGTGCCACTAAAGTTTATATGATGTTCTTCACCATGAGGACAGATCCCCTCACTCATCACTCCCAGGCACTTCTGACAATAAAAGAAAGACTTAAAGAACACCGGGGTGATGCCCAGGTCAGGAAACTCACCAAAAATCTCCTGAGCTGCATAAGGAGGATAATAACTGCCAACGCCGGCATGGTCTCGACCGACAATGAAGTGAGTGCAACCAAAGTTCTTCCTGATGATGGCATGATGGATTGCTTCCCTGGGCCCAGCATATCTCATCTCCATGGGCAGAATCGCCATGACTGCCCTATCTTTCAGATAGTAATTATCAATAAGCGCCTGGTATGTTTCCAGAATGACCTCATCCTTGAAGTCACCGGACTTCTTTTTGCCAATGACCGGATTAATGAACAGACCATCGATAAAAGTAAGGGCAGTCTTTTGCACATACTCATGACCGACATGAGGAACATTCCTGGTCTGAAAGCCGACCACTGTCCTCCATCCCTTCTGTTTAAACAGAAATCTGGTTTCTGCTGGCTTAAGGTAATACCCGGCGAAAGGAGAAGTTACCTCATTTACTAGTTCAACCTTGCCCCCAGCAAGGAGTTCTTTCATCTCGAAGACCCTGGTCACTCCGGGATGTCCTCGGTCAACAGTGCCCAAAACCTTCCGAGCCAGCTCTTCTTTATCATATTCATATACTTCTTCCACATGCATTATGGCAAGCGGCTTATCATGACACACCAAGGCTATATCATCCCCCTCCTTTATGCCGCTATCCGCAGAGACATCCAGAACTGTAGGAATCGTCCAAGGCAGGTCATTGGAAAGCCTACAGTTATTCAGAACACCAAGATAGTCCCGTCTGGTAAGGAAGCCTTCTAAAGGACTAAAGATACCGTGGGCTATATTTTGGACTTCCCTAGCAGTCTCCTCACTTATCGGTAGTGGTATCAGCCCACTTAGCCTATCTAGCGCCCTTTCCCTCTCCTTGCCGGTAAGGGTTCTATTTATTAACCTCCCGCCATGTGGTTTTAGCAACTTTCTAACCTCAATCTAAATATCCTAGCGCTTTTAGTCTCTCCTTCACCCTCTCCTCGTCCTCTTTAGTGAAGGGCTCAGCCTCCTCTTCCTCCTCAGAGACGATTTCCCTCAGCACATAGGTGACATAGCTTGACACCGAAGTAAAACCTGTCCCTTTAATTCGCTCCTCAACCTTCCTAAATAACGGCGTAGGTATAGAAACTGTGGTGAATTTCTTCTCCTCTTCGCCCATAGCATCCTCCCTCTTAACCGATTAGCTTGTTTGTAATTATATTTCATTATAAAATGGAAGTCAATCCATTTACCTCGGTCTTTAATCATTGTATAATGGAGTTCTAGTATGAACACAACGGTAAGTGAGAGTTGAACATACAAGGCAAAGAAGCTAAGCACTGGAACCAGGTCGCCAAGGGATGGTTTCAGAAGGGTTACTCCAATGAAATCCTGGCTGAACACAAAAGAAAGACCTATCTCAATTTGATAGCGAGATGGACTGATGTGACCCTTGGACAGAGGATCTTAAAGACCGACCTTTTTGCCGAAGCCTTTGGCGCAGAGCAATTTTTGTTTGACATTGCCAAAGCCAACGGCAATATAGTAGGAATAGATGTTTCCAATGAAATAGTAGACCGGGCGAAAAGGAGTGCCAAGCATCACGGCATAGATGCCGATAAATATCTTTGCTGCGATGTTAGACAACTCCCCCTCCAAAACAACTCTATCGACCTCATTATTTCTGACTCTACCCTGGACCATTTCTCCAGCGAGGCAGATATCATTACTGCTCTTAAGGAGCTGGGGCGGGTTCTCAAAATTGGTGGTATCCTCATCCTCACTATAGACAACAAAAGTAATCTGACCTATCCCCCCTATTTGCTTATCCGTCTCTGGATGCGCCTGAGGTTAGCCCCCTATTTTATTGGCAAAACTTTTTCTCCCACCAAGCTAAGACGCACACTGGAAGAAATCGGTTTTAATGTGGAAGAAAGCACGGCTATTTTCCATTACCCCCACCCCGATGGACTGATAAGGTGGGTGGAGCGCTTCCTGCGTAAACTGAGTAGAGGCAGGCTCAACAATACCATCAGAAGAAGCCTGGCCTTCCTTGACCGGCTGGAAGGAAGGAAGACTAAGTACCTGACCGGACGTTATATTGCCGTCAAGGCAGTGAAAAAAGGGTAGCATGAGCACACTAATTAGTGTAGATATTGACGAGAAATTAAAGGTTAAGGGATACCTGGCGATAGACTCCACCATTAATGGACGCTCCTGCGGCGGGCTTAGGATGGCGTCTGATCTCTCTCCAGATTCGCTTATCGAAGCTGCCAGAGTAATGACCCTGAAGTATGGCTTCTTAGGGCTACCGGTGGGTGGCGCTAAGGCAGGGATTGCCGCTGACCCGGAAATGCCTATTGAGAAGAAACGGGAACTCCTAAAGAACTTTGGGCAAGCGCTCAAACCTATACTCCAGACCAGGAACTATACTCCCAGTGGAGACCTGGGAACAACTGCTGACGACATCAAGTTTATGCTCACCGCTAATGGCCTCAAGGTTCTGCCCCGGAGTTTAACCTTTCAGGTGTCAGGTTTTTACACCGGAATCACCGTGTTTGCTGCTGCTATCCGAGCCGCCCAGCACCTTGGCCTAGACCTGAATCGGGCTTCAATAGCTATTGAGGGCTTCGGCAGCGTTGGTGCCTCTACTGCCCAAGCTTTTTGGAAAAGGGGAATCAGGGTGGTGGCTATTTCCACCAGCCAGGGGGCAATTTATGATGAGAAAGGACTGGATATAGGCGAACTCATCAAGCTTCGTGACCAGGTAGGCAGTCAGGTGGTTAATTTGTTCCCTGGGGGAGAAAAAGTGGATAAGAGCCGACTGGCAGAAATGGATGTGGATATATTTTCCCCCTGTGCTCAGTCTTATAGCGTTACTCCGGATAATGCCGGCCGGGTGGCAGCCCGAATAATATGCCCTGGGGCTAATGTCCCCATCAACCTTGAGGCAGAGCTGATTCTGTTTCAAAGAAGGATTCTCTCCATTCCCGACTTTATGGCTAACTGTGGTGGCGTGCTGGGAATTTCTATGAAGCGCACTGGGCTTAAAGACGACTTCATCCTAAACTTTATGGAGCAGAAAATAGGTCAAAAGGTCACTGAGGTAATCAAGGCGGCAGAGAAAGAAAATATTATTCCCAGAGTATATGCCGAGAGAATTGCTGAGGAGAGGTTTCTGAGGGCAAAGGCAGCCGCGGAGAGAAGTAATATCACTAGCAGAGCTTTCAACTTTGCTCTGGAGCTATACCGAAAGGGAGTTATACCTTACTATTTCGCGACTCCCCTTGCCTCAAGATACTTTGAGGGAAAATTTAGATAGATTAGATATCAAAGTATCAACGAGCCTACTTAGTCTTTTGAATGTGTAAAGGCAGCAGAAAGATAATGATATACAGACTGACCGTGCTATTTAGAAGGGCGAAGTATATCTTCCAGACGGAGGGATTAATACCATTACTCAGGCAGGGATTCGCATTCCTAATAGGTTACTTCTTCCAATATGGCACTTATTATCTATATGAGTATGCCGTGAAGGAAAGAAATGAGACTGATTTTATGCCCAGAATCCAGAATTTCACTTTCAAGGTGTTCGCCACCAATCAGCAGGCCGATAAGCTGGTTGCTGATGATCTTGACTTTCGCTCTTATGTTATCAATGCCAGGCAGAGGCTGGACAAAGGGGCAATAGCATTCTGTGTTTTCGTTGACCGTGAGCTTGCCTACATCGGTTGGGTGGCTATGAGTGAGGAAGCCAAGAAGAGTCTCACCCAACTTCCTATTCAAGTCGACTTCTCAAACAATGAAGCCTACACTGGAAGTATTGTAACAAATCCAAAATACCGGAGAATGGGGCTCACGGAGTATGTCTATTTCAAGAAATTACAGTTTCTGAAGGAGAGGGGGAGAGTAGCAGTCCGGGCTGTGGTAGCGACAAATAATATTGCAGTCCAGCAACTATATGCCAGGCTTGGTTCCAAACTATATGCCGAAGCGCGGTACTTAAAACTCCTGTGGTGGCGATTGTGGAAGGAAAAACCACTGACACCGGCTAGCAGTCATGACCAATCTGAAAAGTTATCTCTCAATATATCCTCATAACCCATCAGAGTCTATGCGCCCTACTTAATATGCAGAGGCATCAGCTTGCCCCTCGCAGTGGTAAGTGGCCGTATCCGCTTCACCCGAAGCGTCTTTGCCTGAGACCAAACCTCAGCCATCATTCTTTGAGTGTCCTCTCCCTTCCCCAGTTCAGAAAGCACAGTCTGGATCAGCACATCTTCATCTATAGCCCCTACATCAGGACTTACTATTACGCCCATGTGGGTATAACCCTGCTCATCCTCCTCCTCTACCATCTGGTAATCGGTAGAGGCACCGCCAAATTTAGCCGGTAGAACTTCCTCAATAATCCTGACTAGGTCAACACCGAAAAAGTTCATTCCGGCACTGGTCAGCTTATCGAAACCTCTTATGTGGTAAATGTGGTCAGTGAAGCCAAGATCGTCAAAGTAGCATCCGCAACTTCTGGTCTCAACTACTCCGTAATCACCACTCTCCACATTGAGCAGGATTTTAGGGACTGACAGCAATAGAGAGGTGAAGAGGAAGGCATCAACTGATACCCCGGCATGGGGCACTTCCCTCTGGTGATGAATCAGAGCTACAGAGTCCTTGAGCAGGTGAACATCATCTGGAGCAACTGGGTTAAAGCAGCCAATACCTACCCAGCCACCCTCTGTAAAAATATATTGCGGGCAAACACTGGCTCCGGCTGACTCAATCTCTCTTCGTTTCAGTTCGGTAAGGGGCTCTCCGCTCACGAAGAATTTCACCCCGGCAATGTCCAGGCCCTCCTTTTTAGCCGCCTGGCAAATTCTTACCGCAGCACTAACATAGGTGTGCATATAACACCCTTCCTGCTCTTTAATTGTGTTAGCCATCCACCGTGCCACCATCCAGGCATCATCCAATGCCACATACTGAGGTCCTGGTAACTTCACCCCGAAGATTCTCCCCATATAAACTATGTAATTGGTCCCCATTCTACTCTTGAGCGAAGGCTTGAAACTCCTCTTGTCAACGGGTGAAAACCATTTCACCGGGGTCTTGCCCACCTGAGTATAGGAGAGCACCGCTATAGGTCCAAACCCGGGCATTATTGGAGCCCAAAGAGCAACCGGAAGACTGAGGGCATCACTGGCATCAAGCAAAGAAATACGGTAGACCGCCCAGCTTGCTGTCATGTAGTCAAAATCATATACTGTCCTCGTCCCAACGCTGCGGCTAGCACCACTACAGTCTTCAAGATGGCCTGATAGGAAGGGGTTATTAAAGTCACTTTCCTTGAACTTAAAAACCTTCCCGCCCCTGGTGACTTCCTTCTTACCCTTGAATTCGTCAATGCTTATGTAGATTCCTTCTTGGCGTAGCTTTTTTAGGGTTGGCTCAATACCGTCAGACTGCACCATCCGCTCAAAATCACCATACTCACATCCAGCCAGCCTGAGTAGCTTCAGATAAGGACTCTTCTCATTCTCATAGATAGCCTTCTTTACAATGGCTAGTAAGTGCTGTTCTCTATTTCCTAGCCTCTGCTTGATAATTTTCCGGCTCTGCTCTAAGGTGATGGGCTCCTTGAGAAATTCCCTCAGCCCCCAAGCAAATCGCCAGTACATTCTTACTTGACTAAATAAAGACATTCTGCCCGCTCGTTTCCCTTTACAGCTTTGATTATGCTATCATAACACAGAAACCCGAGCTGGGAATAGTCGTCGCGAAACCTTCGCTCTTTGGTCCCCTTCATTATCTGAGCAGTTTCTATGCTACCTTGGCTAAGACGCCGTAGGCTCTAGATTAATATAATAGCAACAAGGCTTTAGCCTTACTATCACAATCAGGGGGCGCACAATAAATATAGTACAGCGAATTAAAAGATTAATATGTTTGAACCTCTAAATGGCTCACTAAAGAAGATAGCCCGGGGCACTGGTTTTGCTATAGTAGGGATGGCCCTAGGGATGTTCCTTGGCTTTATCACCAGACTGATTATCGCCCGATATGGCTTACAGGCTAACTACGGAATCTTCTCCCTGGCACTGGTCGTATTAAACCTTGCTGTCACCATATCCACCCTTGGCCTGAGACGGGGAGCTACCCGGTACATTGCTTACTTCCGCGCTAAGGGTGAGGGAATTAAAATTGGCAGAACTGTGTCTGCCTCCCTCCAGCTTAGTGTGGTGGCCAGCATCATTATCTGCCTGGCTCTTTTCTTTACTGCTGACGCTATTGCCGTAAGAATCTTCCATACTCCTGAATTAGCCTCACCACTCAAGATATTCGCCATCGGCATACCCTTTCTTACCCTGATAAACGTTCTGGTTGCCTTTTTCCGTGGTTTTGACCGGGTAGAGCCCAGGATATATTTCCAGAACATTACATTAAATATTCTCTTCCTCATCCTTTTGTCCATAACCATCGCCATCGGTTTACCCTTTGTTACCGTGTTTTATAGCTATCTGGCAGCTCTTATCATTACCTTCATTGCCTTGTCTATATACACTGCCAAAAGACTGCCTCAACGGATAGGCTTAACAGATGTGAAGGATACGACCCCAATCACCAAGGAACTCCTTCTCTTTTCCCTGCCCCTTTTTGCAGCATCCATACTGACTGCAATAACAATGGAAGTAGACACCCTGATGCTAGGCTACTTCAAGACACTGGAGATAGTAGGGCTTTACAACGCTGTTTACCCCCTGGCAAGTGTTATTTTTTTACCACTGTGGGCACTACGTCTAATCTATACCCCGGTAGCTACCGGTCTATACTCACGAAACCTGATGCCCGAACTGAGGAGGAATTACACCGTTGTAACCAAGTGGCTTGCCTCTATAACCCTACCTATTTTCCTTGTCCTGGCTATAAACCCGGGAGCTGTCCTCTACCTTTTCTTCGGGCACGGTTATGCTCAAGCTGAAGCTGCTATGGCACTGCGCATCCTGTCTATAGGATTTATTTTTTCCACCCTTCTGGGTCCCAATGGGGCAACCTTGATATCCCTAGGGCGCACCAGATTCATAATGTTAGCCACCTTGGCTGCAACCATTATGAATGTAATCCTGAATATTATTCTCATTCCGCCGCTGGGTATAGTTGGCGCTGCCATTGCCTCAGTAGTATCAATCACCGTGGTAAATATTATCAACTTATTAAAGCTCTATTCGTTATGTAAAGCTCAACCGCTGAGTAAAAATCTACTCAAGCCACTAATAATTTCCATAGTCCTGGCGGTCTTCATTCAAGTCCTTGCCCAGAACTTCCTCACCATTACCTTGTGGATACTACCCCTTTTATTTATCCTCTACTACAGTATATATGTCTTAGCCATGCTGTTTACCAGGAGTTTTGATAAGGAAGATATAGCCCTACTCTTGGAAATAGCAAATAGGAGCGGCATAAGTGTCACTCCTATTAAAAAGATACTGAGTAGATTTCTGTGATTATGGCTTAGGCAGCTTCTTAAGCTTTGTCCTTATTCTCTCTGTTTCGTAAGCAGTCTTTTCCTCAGTTTTTTCCCGCTTGAACTCTAGAATCTTATTTACCGCCTCCAGTTCAAAGACTCTGGCCTCCTCACTATCTGAACCGTGCAGATTGTGCCTTTCCTTAGGGTCTTTCTTCAAGTCATAGACTTCCTCAGAGAGCAAGGTATCAGCCTCATCCAGACTCTCGGCGCGAATGTATTTCCACTCCGGCGTGCGGTAAGAAATAAGCCTTTGCCCCACAACATACTTCAATATGCTTATGGTGCCTTCACTCCATCCCTGACCACCTCTTATCACCGGCAACAGACTTTTCCCCTGAAAGCTAGGAGTGGGGTCAATTCCCACCAGGTTAGCAACCGTGGGGGCTAAATCAAGCAGGCTGACCTGGTGTTTAACTAAGGTGCCACCCGGTATACCCGGACCAACTATTATTAGCGGGACACGGATTACCTCGTCATATAGGGATTGATGATTAAATTTGCCACGTTCGCCCAATTCATCACCATGGTCAGCAGTCACGATAACTATTGTATCAGCCAAATCACTGCCTAGATGGTCTAAAAGCGAGGCTATAGTATCGTCAACATACCTTATGTCAGCGTCATACAGGTCAACTAGGGTGGATGATTCCAGCGGAGATCTTTGATCGGGGTTCTTACGCTTCTTAAACAAGGCCATCATCTTCTCCCGGCTAACTGGCTGGTCGCGGAATTGACTCAGGTATTCAGGCAGGGGCAAATAGGGGTGATGAACATCCATGTAATGAAGCCAGAGGAAGAACCCTTCCCGGTGCCCCTTAAGCCACGCCAGCGCTTGATTATTTAACTCTTTGGCAGTGACAATAGGACGTTCCACAAGCGTACGGGAGGAAACCGGCTTGAGTATTCTACGCAGTTTCCACAAGGTTTTACCCACCAAACCATCTTTAGTAAACCCCTTGGTTCTCAACCATATTAGCCCTTTCCACCTACTGGGGCTGCCCAAGCCGTCAACAAAGGTGTCAAATCCTCTGTTGTAGCCGTAAAAGTGTGATATATGTGGGTTACAGTGAAAGGCAGCTGTTTGATAGCCAGCCTCCCTCAATAGCTCAGCCAGGGTAGTGCTTTGCGGTGGTATTGCTTCACGTTTCCTCCTCCCCAGCAATGGCTGCAATGATGCCAGGATAGAAGGAAAAGCATCAGGTGTCTGACCTCCGTTGGATACTGCCTCCAAAAATAATGCCCCCTTTGAGGCCAATTTATCTATATTGGGGCTGGTGTCTCTGGGATATCCGCAGCAACCCAGATGGTCAAATCTCAAGCTATCAATGGTTATCAAAATAATGTTTGGTTTCCCCATTTGCATCTTTTGCCTCACATTCTACTATAGCTTTTCAGTTTCCTCACTTTTACTTACTTGCGTTTCCCGCGTCTCCCTTACTATACTTAAACAGGTTCTCAAATACCTCCAGAGTTTGCTTGGCTTCCTTTTCTAATAAGAACAGTTTTGCCCTTTCTAAGCCCCTTTGGCGCATCTGACCCTGAAGCTCAGTGTTAGACAGGACCTGATACATGGCCGTAGCTATATCCGAAACGCTGTATGGATTGACAAGAATGGCGGCATCGCCCACGACCTCGGGCAAAGATGACACATTAGATGTGATAACTGGGGTACCACAAGCCATAGCTTCCAGCGGTGGCAACCCAAAACCCTCATATAGAGAAGGAAAGACAAAGAGGTCTGCACTACCCATCAGAGCCCGCATGTCCCGTTTTGGAACATACCCCGTAAAGATAACTTCATTCCGTAGACCCAGCTTCTGAACTGAATTATATATGTCATTATAAAGCCAGCCTTTCTGTCCTGCGATTACCAGCCTATGGTCAAATCTTCCATCCCTCTTTAGGAGCGAGAAGGCCTCAATAAGCCTTAGGCAGTTTTTCCTTGGCTCAAGCGTACCCACATAAAGCATGTAATTGGTACTGATGCCATACTTCTGCATTGTTTCTGTCCTCTGTGCTGGGTCTATGTTAGGATTGTATATGTTGGGGTCATACGACTCATAAATAACAGAGATCTTGTCAGGGTCGGCATGAAAGAGGTTAATTATGTCCCTCTTCGTGCATTCCGAGACGACAATAATTCTATCTGCCCGTTTGATCGTATGCCAAGTATGCAGCTTATAAGAGATTCGTGATGGAGCTGGGAAAAACGCTTTGGAAACTAGCGGAGAGACATCATGAATCGTAGCTACCGCTTTGCAGGGACAGTAGACGGGTAGTGAACCCACCGGAGAAAAGAATAAATCTGGTGTGTCAAAGGTCAACACTGTGGGTAATATCATGTGAACCCAAGCTAAAAATAAGACATCCATACCAAGCATCTTTCGTTGAGGGAAGTTCAGGTTCTTAATTTGGAAGTTCTCTTGTTTGATGTTCAAATCCTCGGCAGGAGAACTTCTAAGATAGATACTATAATTATTCTCAAAGTCTATAGACCCAAGTCCCTTGAGCAACCTTAGGACGTATTCTGGTATGCCAGCTCTTAATTTCCGGTTGAGCGCTTGAGCATCTATAGCAATATGCATTACGAAGCCTGTTTGGTGACGTTCAAATGTGATATAGTCTCAAAGAAGAGAGCCCCTTTTGAGGCTAAATTATCTATATTAGGGCTGGTATCCCGGGAATAGCCATAGCAGCCTAAGTGGTCGACTCTCAGGCAATCAATAGTTATCAGGATAATATTTGGTGCCTCTTTTTTCATCTTCTATCTTAATATTCTCCCAGAGTTTTTTAATTGCTTTACTTTTACTCCCTCTCCTTCGTAAGCGGTCTTTCCTTCACCTTTCCGCCGCTTGAAGTCTAGAATTTTATTTACCGCCTCCAGTTCAAAGGCTCTGGCTTCCTCACCCTCGGTGCCGTGTAGATTATGCCTCTCCTTGGGATCTTTCTTCAAGTCATAGACTTCCTCAGAGAGCAGGGTATCAGCCTCATCCAAACTCTCAGCGCGAATATATTTCCAATCAGGCGTGCGATAAGAAATCAGCCTTCGTCCCCAGTCAAACTTACGATGGATGCTTATGGTAGCCTGAGGTGGTGTCTGACCACCTCTTATCACCGGCAGCAAACTTTTCCCCTGGAAGCTAGGGATGGTGTCAATCCCCACCAAGTCAGCAACTGTAGGAGCTAAACTAAGAAGGCTGACCTGGTGATTAACCAAGGTACTACCCTTTATACCCGGCCCAGCTATTATTAGCGGGACACGGATTACTTCATCATATAAGGATTGATGACCAAATTTGTCATGTTCTCCAAATTCATCGCCATGGTCAGCAGTCACAATAACTATTGTGTTACCCAAATCGCTTCCTAAACTGTCAAGTAGCAAGCGTATCATATCATCAACATATCTTATATCAGCATCATACAGGTCAATCAGTGTGGCTACTTCAGACGTCGATAGCTGGCTTGGCTTTTCGAGCATCTTGCGATACAGGTTAGCCATCTTCTTCCGGCTAATTGGCTGGTCACGGAATTGACCGAGGTGCTTGGACGTAGGTAGATACGGATGGTGAACATCCATATAATGAACCCAGAGGAAAAATCCTTCCTTATGTCCCTTAAGCCACGCCAGTGCTTGGTTGGTTATCTTTTCGGCAGTGACAATAGGTCGTCCCAAACGGAATGAAACCGGCTTGAGTATTCTACCTAGTTTACCCAAGATTTCACCTACTAAACCCTCTGCATTCCTCGCCATTCTCGCCTTTGTTCTCATGCGTATTAGTCCCTTCCATAAACTGGGACTACCCATACTATCGATAAAGGTATCAAATCCACGGCCATAGCCGTAAAATCGTGACAGATCCGGACTATAGTGAAAGGCGGCTGTCTGGTAGTTGTCTCCCTTTAATAACTCAGCCAGGGTAATACTTCGCGGTGATATTGCCTTACTTTCAGCCCTCTTCACCGATGGCAGTACTGATGCCAAGATAGATGGGAAAGCAGAGGCTGTCTGCCCACCATTTGATATAGCCTCAAGGAAGAGAGCCCCTTTTGAGGCTATATTATCTATATTAGGGCTGGTATCCCTAGAATAGCCATAGCAGCCCAAGTGGTCAACCCTTAAGCTATCAATGGTTATTAGAAGTATATTTGGTGTCCCCACTTTTTCCCTCTATCTCATATCCTCCCAGAGTTTTTTAATTGCTTTATTTTTGCTCTCACCCTTCCTCTTTCAGCAACCTGCTGATAGACAACCGGCCTTTTGCCTGCCTCAGACTCGGGCTTGAATATCTCGGTCAACACCCTGCCATCCATATCGTCGGGAACTGGTAATCCGAGCATATGTAAGATCGTTGGAGTAATGTCATATATCTTCAGGTCAGAAAGTCTTCCCCGGTTAATATCAGGTCCATAAGCCATAAAGACACCCTGGGGGACATGCCAGCCCACCCAACGGGGATATTCTGACTGCGATAAATCAACCCATTGTGACTGCCCCTCTACAGTAATTACCTGAGGGTATTTATCAATTGAGAACAGAATATCTGAGGCTTGGCTGGTGTATTGCCCGTGATAAACCTCTTCCCTCTTAAAAACTTTGATGAGCGACGCCTCACCAGTTTGTGAATTGACCAACTTTTTCAATCGGCTAATGATATCGCTCCTGATTTTCTCATATTCCTCGCCGGGTTCCACTATTCCTTCCGGTTCTCTCCCTTTTAAGTTTACCGATATCATGCCTACCGAACCAAGTCCATAAGCCTTTGTCTGGGACCAATCTATGCCTTTATAAACCTCACTAAGCCGGTTCCTCTGCTCATTTAGAATAGCTAGCTTTCCTACCAGCGGTTTTGGCAACACCCTCAAGATAAAGCGGAGTAAACCTATATCTATGTAAGTTAATAAAAGCTTTCTTGTCCTATAGAGAATGGTATTTACTTTATTCTTACGAACCTGCCCCCGAAATTTTAGGAATTGGTTATCTTCCAGCCACCTATTCACCGCGAAGGCCCCGTGCATACCACCAAAACCATGGTCAGAAACTACCAGTATATTTGTCCCGCTGGGAATTTCCTTAAGCAATACCCCAATGGCATCATCAACCTTTTGATAGAAGTCTCTAATTGCATTCTGATACTTGGTGGTATGGTGCCACGGGTGATTCTCATCCATATGGTGCCAGAAGTTATGCTGGACTTGGTCTAAAGCATAGAAAACACAGACAAATAAATCCCAGGAAAAGTGATGCATCAGATATATTGCTGCTTTCACTCTTTTATCCAGCATTTCCGACAAGGCTTTAAGGTATCTTTCCTCTCGGCCGACAGCAGGGGCAGCTACCGGGGGAAATACCTCATAACCACTGACTAATTTATCCAACACATTTTTAAGGCTGGGGGGATAAGTATAATTTGACTTCCGTGTCTCTGGTGAGCCAATACCACAGACCATAAAACTATTTACTTTGTGCGGCGGAAAGGTCATAGGGACATTGAGTAACCCCACCTCCTTACCATAATCGTTCAGAATCTTCCACAGTGAAGCGGAATGATAATCTACTGAATTGTGAATGCCCAGTTCATATTGTTGGTTGGGCCTGATTGTGGTGAAGCCATACATGCCTAATTTCCCCGGGTTTTTCCCGGTAAACATACAGGGCCAAGCCGGACAAGTTACCGGCGGAATGGTGGACTCCAACTCCCCATACGAACCTTCCTCCATAATGTGCCTCAAATTCGGCAGCACATCCTTCCACTCTTCTATTAGCTTAAGTGAACCGCCATCTATTCCGAAAACGACTACCTTACTCAAAGCTCAATCCCTCTAGCATATATTAGTTCGATAACCTTGTCATCCAGTAGGCGGAAGCAGGCACCCAAATTACTAAGTTAGCCCTTACCCAACTCATAAACGTGTTCCAGTTCTCGCACCACATCATCCCAGTCCCACAGCCTGACATCAGTTACCTTTTTACCCTTGACTTTACTGATTACCTCAGCCAGTTGAGCAATATCTATGGGATAGTTAATCCCAAAACAGCTCCTATTGTCAATCCATTCTTTCAAGGCTGAAGTGTTAGCCACGACACACGGTGTCTTTGAAGCTAGAGCTTCAGCGACTACCAAGGAAAAGGCCTCACGCTGTGACAATAAAACGAACACTCCTGCTCTGGCATATTTTCCTAAAAGTTCAGCACGCGGCAAATCCTGATAAAACCTGACTCTGTAGTTTAACCCAAGCCTGCCTACTAATGCTACCAGTTCTCTATTATATGTGCCTCTACCGACTATTTCCAGATGGAAATCCTCACTCAGCAAAGGCAATGCCCGGATTATATATTGCACTCCTTTATACTTCTCCAACCGGCCAACATAGAGAATGGTGTTAGTCCTCCGTTGCATCCCTCCCTCAGTAAATTCCGCTTGGTCAATCCCATTGGGAATCAGACTAATCTTACCTGCACCCATGCCAAAGTCTCTAATCAGAAGCTCCTTTTCATAACTTGACACCGAGATAATAGCATCGGCGTCGGCAAATATCCTTCTACCAAAAGGTTTATATAGCTTAATTAAGAAATCCCGGGTTGGGGTATGCCCACGCCCGTGATAGTGAGGAGTTACCACAAATTTCTTCCTTTTAGCATATCTAGAGAAGTATAGAGAAAGAGCATGATAATTGTGCCCGTGAACTATATCAAACTCAGACTTCCTCAGTTCGCTTAGCATCTCAAATGATAGGTGATAAGCGTCACTCGGGGAGAAGCTTTTGAATCTGCTAACCAGGACACCATTTATCTCCTCTTTCCTCGGCAACTTCCCCGAAGCATCGGCAGCGAAAATGGTAATATCGTGTTTTTTAGCTAGCCTCTCACTTATATTTCTAACATGCTCCCCAACACCACCAACATTGGGAAAATACCTTGAGCTTACTTGGAGGATTTTCATTGACTAACTACCCTTAGTTTGCACTATCTACCCTCGCAAATATAGAGCTTCAAATCGGGATTACTATAAATAAAATCGCAGTTTACTGCCTTATTCAGCTCTTGCTCTGTTTCATCAATGAACTGGGTGTTACCCCGAAACCATTCGTAGCGGGCTCTATCCTGACGACTTATACCAATGTAAAAGGGTAAATATCGTCCCATCCACTTCTCAAGGACTAGTCTGCCATTCTCCCATTTTAGCCTTTCCAAACCGATGTGACGATACCGTTCAATATTTTTCATTCTCCCCAAGCTAAAAGCCCCAATGGCTAAACCTCGGTTTGTTTCGTTATGAAAAAAATACATCCCGGAAAGCTCCGCCGGGGAAATATAGTCCAGCTCCTGATTTCCATACTGGGCGATAACATATAGAGGAATAGCAATGATGAGCAGCAGACATAGAATAATAGTCACTGCTCCTTTTTTAATATTAAATAGACTGGCACCAAAGTATGCCATACCGGGCAGGGTAAAAAGATAAAGGCGGGTAAGAATTTCTCTGGCGTAGTGACCAGAAAGTGTCACCAGCACTAATGGAATTATGGTGATGGCTAAAAGGGAAAGGTTGGCCTTGAAGTCTCTTCTCGCCACAAAGGCCAAGATAGCTCCAGCCAGTCCGATTAAGGCAAATATCCCGGAAAATAATATCCTTATCCTGGCGATATCAACATGTGATTCAGTACCTGATAAATGCCCGGTAACTTCCCTATCCACAAGAACCTCAGGGTCAAGGATAATCATCCCTCTAGGCGCTGGTTCCTCACTGGGTGGCGGTTCTTCTGCAGGCGGCAGTGTTTCAGTGGGTGATAGTGCCTCACCAGGAACTGGTGCCTCACCGGGTGGCGGCACCGGCTGAACTATGGTAATCTCCCCCGGTTCTGGAAGTTTACGCTCAGCAAAGCTTCCGGCCCCAGTCAGGTTCCAAGCCACCAGTAAAAGGAGACAGGCACCGGTAACTAAAGCCAGCCGCTTATCCAGTCTTATCACACTAAGCACGGCTATAATGCCCAGGGCAGCCAGCGAGGTCAGCAGATGAGTAATGGTTAAGGCGGCAAAGGTAAGAATTATCATAGATGTGAAGACGAAAGACCTGGAGTCCTTTCGCCATACAGAAGGACTAGTCACCAAAGCCAGCATTGTCAGTAACAGGAAAAAGGCAATCCCTGGGGGATTTATTAAGTTCGCTCCACCCCAGAACGCCAAATAGAAGAGCCAGCATCCAGCCCAACAGTAGTTGCTCCGAGCTTCACCAAGAGTGTTCTTCAAGAAAACATAAAGAGGCGGAAGTAATAGCAGCGATAGAAAAAGGGGAGAAACGCTCAACAGCGGCTCGAAATTTATTGAGCCTATTTTAGCGACAATAGCTGACACAATAAAGACACCTGGCCAACTCAAATATAGGGATACGCTGGTATCAAAATGATTTTGCCTGACTATATAGTCAATATAGCCAAGGTTTCTATAGCCATGGTTAATAATTGGGGGCGAGCCTCCGGTTATTAACGGGATTAGCCCCAGAGCTGAGATGAGAATTAATAATTGCAAGCCCAATAATTTACCATGCTTCTCTTTGGAGACCCAGAGCATAGCTGAGGCAACGGTAAGTAAGGCTAACGCCACAAAAAAGGTTATTGGTAAGCCACTAATTAGCCCAAAATGACCAATCTCAAGCCGGGCATAGAGAACGCTATGTGACCAGAGCAGCAAGGCTACTATGGTCAATAATATTGAGATTTGCCTTCGTCGCTTATCTATCACTTCAGGTTTGCCTCTTGACAACTAGAAGATTACGCAGAATGTAAGAGACATAGCCTGTAGCCACCAAGGAGAGGGTCAGTAAGCAAACCCACAGTCGGCGCAGGGCAATTATCGGGTGCTTAAAGAGAAGACCTAATGAATAAGGTAAGAAATTGAACAAAATGCGACCGAGCAGGCTATACTCGGTGGATAATACTTTTTTATTGCTAGGGTGATACCACTTATTAAGCAGAGCTTTGGCATATCCTTCCCAGTAGGCCCGCTTAGCAATGAAATTTGTGGAAAGCCTGTAACGATAAACCTTATGCCTTACTCTTATATTCGGGTGGTAGATGATGCGCTTACCTGTTTCCCGGGTCACTCTCAAGGAGAATTCGGTTTCCTTAGCTCCCGGCCTCTGCCAGTCACTTTTACCCTGCCCCTTAACCTCCAGGCTACTCTTAAACAGACCACAGGAATCAAAGGCTTCCCGCCTGAAGGAAATGTTGGTTCCATAGCCATTTCTTACCGGTGTCTTCTCGGTCCAATCCCAATAGGTGCAGGAAAATATCCAGTAGAACTCCTTAGGGAACCATGCCATTGAGTCCCGCTCCCACAAAGGAAGAATGGGGCCAGTAAGACCAATAATTGAGCTATCTTCGGCATAAGCTTTGGCTGTTTCTTCTGCCCACTCAGGGAGCAGAAGGGCATCATCATCAATAAAGGCGATAATATCACCTTGAGCCTGCTCAATACCCAAGTTCCTAGCCGAGTATGACCCCCATTCATCCTGGTTATATAATACCTGAATATCGGGGTAACCTTTCTCCTCCACATAACTTCTGATGCTATTAGCCAGCTCTAATGACCTCTCAGCTACAATGAGCACCTCAATATTTTTATACGATTGAGCCTGTATGCTATCCAGTAGCTCGGTAACATCTTTGAGCCTTTCGGTAGTGTAGCACGGGGTAATTATGGATATCTTGGCTAATGTCATTGCCTACTCCCCAACTACAGTAAGCTTGAGCAAGGTAACGAGGGTAACCACCATCAGAACCTCCTGGCTATTAACATCCTGCCTATTTTAACCCCATCTTTTATCCGGCTAAGCTTCGTTTTAGCCTCACGCCGTCGGTAATAAATGGGCACTTCAGCGATGCGATAACCCTTCCTGGCTAGTTGAGTAAATAGCTCAGCTTCAAGCTGAAAACCATCGGCTAGTAGCCTCAGCTTGGGGATAACCTCTCCCCTCATCCCCCAATAGCCGGTGCACAGGTCGCTTATTCTGGTTCGGTACAGGACACTGGCCATAAGGCTAAGCAAGAAATTACCGAATAGATTTAGCCGCTTCATCGCTCCCTTTTCTCGTCGTCCTTTCAACCTAGAACCAATAACTACCGAATAATCCTGACACAAAAGCTTAAGCATATCACGAATGTAAGTAGCCGGATAGGTATAATCAGCATCAAGCATAAATACGAAGTCAGCCTTGAGTGATGCCAGAGCAGTCCTCACCGCCCTTCCCTTTCCCCTCCTGGGCTCATGGATGACTCTAGCGCCCTTTGCCTCAGCAACCTGCCTTGTTCTGTCTGTGCTGTTATTATCAACAACTACAACTTCAACCTGATATCCTTCCTCCTCCAGGGCTTGCCGTGGTATCTCGTCGATGACTTTACCTATGGTCAACTCTTCATTAAGAGCCGGTAAGATTATAGAGATGCTGCGCTTCTTCATTCTCTCGCTAGACAATTTGGCTTTAGTCCTCGCTTAATCAGTTACATCAATATAGAGATGGAGCGGGTCTTTGAAATAGGGCTTTGTCTCATCATTTTTATGTATCCAGAACTCTACCTTCTGACCCTTACCTGAACTTTGGGGAACAAAGCTAACTACATCCTCCCACTTCTCCTCATGAGCCAGTGGCTTAATTCTTATCTGCTTATTCTCATTGCCATTTATTCTTATATCTATCCAGTAGCTAGTCACCTCATATTCATGGTTGATAATGCCAATAACCAGTTCTACAGACTCTCCTTGCGTTACCTGTTCAGGATAGTTCTCCGCCTTTCCCTCAGCGCCAAGGATGTAGAATTCGGTAAACACCTCACCCTGTTTTGGCACAGCGAAAACATAACCAAGACTGCCCAGAGCTACCAGCACGACAACCGCCAGAGAAATGTATAGGACTTTATCTAAATTTTCCAGCCTCCCCCACCTGGGCCAACTAAGTTTCATAGCGACACTGAAGCGTTCCGCAGGTGATAATAGCCACTGACGATACCAGGCAATGGCCGAGGTAACCAGGATAAAAAGAGTAACCGAGATGAGAAAAGGATAAAGGCTAATGCCCCACGGGGTATAGTTTAGAATGAGTCCAACAAGGGTAGTAACCGCTATGCTCAAACCAAAGCTCAGCGCTATCCGTTCAACACCACCAAGGCTATCTTGTTTGGGAAAAAGAGCTGACAGCAACGTGTAGCCGGGAAAGAAAAGGGTGAGAAGGAGACCAAGGACAATTCGGATTGCCCCGGAGGTAAAGGCAACGGCCAGAAATAAGAGCAGAATGATGACACTAATGGCAATCAGAACTTTTCGGTTATCAATTTTCACCCTGCCTTATTCCCATCCTTTAGTGAACTGAGCTTGAGATAACGTCTCTTAGTTAGTTGGATGAATAGCTCAGCTTCGAAGTCAAAACACAAACTGATGGCATCAAGCCAATGATAATGTTAACCTCTCCCCACACCCTCCACCATATCTACTTTAACCTTGATGATAATCGTTAACCGTGCCCATGTCAACTAAGCATCCTGGAATTACTTAGTAACGCCTCCTCAGTCTCTTTATACCTCTGACCCAACAATGCAGGCAATTGCAACCCCTATGC
>SDBV01002556.1_pt1 | contig 27156 bp, 24 predicted proteins | sample 2277081 | NCBI WGS metagenome assembly SDBV01 (sample SAMN10402039, study PRJNA504765) | marine sediment metagenome | isolation source: marine sediment core GS10_PC15, 223 cmbsf | place: Arctic Ocean: Southern Knipovich Ridge | collected 2010 | reverse complement strand
CTTTCAATACTTGTACCAATTGATCTTCAGGGATTTTCCTCCAGCCATTGTTAATTTTTATTCTATCTTCTCGCGGAGTCTGATCTAAAACTTGTTGTAGAGCATCTTGTTCACTTTGGGTTAAATTACCTATAGCTTTTTTTATTGCTTCATCATCACTTCCAGGGGTCGGTCTCGATGATGATGACGAAGTTCTACCTGTTGCACCGCTTGGCTTCATCGCTGCGTTCAATTTTAATGCGCCTCTAGCTCCCCTAGCTATCACTCGAGCCTCTACCAATGAATCTTGTTGTTCATCAAAATGTTCTGTTAAAGATTTTTGCTCTAGTTTTAATCCTCTAATTTCTCTTTTTAATTTATCATTTTCTAATGTAATTTTCTGTATTGCTTCTCCATTTTTAAGAGATTTGTTCTCTTTTGTTAATCTACGATTTTCTCTTATTACCGTATCCTCAGATCTACTAGATGATGACGACTGTTGTTGTTGCAATTCTAGCGTTAATTTTCGAATAATGGCATCTTTCTCTGCTATTTTAGTTTCCCTTTTCTCTAATTTACCTTCTGATACGAGTAAGTTAGAATCTGTTAATTTTTGAATTATTATATTTTTATCTGTCAGCTTTTTTTGTCCAGCAGCCTCTCTTATAGCTTCTCTAGTTTCAATATTTCTATTAACTGTAGTTTGCGCTCTTTTACCAGCAATATAAGATGCGCCAGAGATTAAAATTGCCATAGCTAAACTTGAATTTACATACTTATATGTAAGCCCTGCTAATACTATAGTTACGGCTAACTTCCTTTTATTATATTTTAAAATATTGTCAGCATAATCTTGACATTGTTTTAGTCTTTTAAAAGCTTGAGCAGATATTTTTGCTACTACTTCACTTTTTCTCCAGTTTACAAATGCCATTAAACCAATTACAACAGATGCAGGAATGTATGAATGGTCTAAAAATTTTGAACTTACAGAACTAATTAAAGACGATGAATTACTTAACACCACATGAGACTCCTATCGTTAAAACTCCATATTCTAAAATTCCCCTCCAGATAAAATCTTCTCTGATGGCAAGTTCTTTGGATCTGCTCATTTTTTATTTTCTTATTAAATTGTTAGTATTTTAACTTAAAAGAATCCCTTTATATCAAGAAAATAATTTATTTCTATACAATCTTTTCATTTTTTAAACAACCAGTCCCATCATCGAGCTAATATCGCTTAGCAAAATACAAATATTTGCTAATATAAACTCATTTACTCACTTAAAATTTGGAGATTTTACTCTTTATTGTGAAAGGCTTTTTGAAAGCAAAAAAAAAAATCTTATCTTACCTAAGAAAAAAGATTGTTTAAAATTTGAAGAAGATATCATCTCGATGTTAAAAGATAGTTTTAGTATTTCATCTTAAAGATGCCTAGTTAAATCTAAATTGAAAAATATAAGAGAAGAAAAATCAATTATTTTTCCATCAAATAATATTGTTTTAACCCCTCCTTTCAATTCTTTTAATAAGTCATCATCTGATAATTTGCACCACTCATTTTTTATTTTTATTCTTTTTTCTGATGACAGCTCTTTTAAAGCATTTCTTAGGGCATCTTTTTCATATTTTTCTAAATGCTCAATGATACTTCATAGTTTTTCATCATCACTTGAAGATGATAACGACTGTTGTTGCAAGTTCTTGTTTAATTTGTTCAGCTCTTGTAGTTAGAAACGCAAATAGTTGTTTTTCTCCATCTTGATATATAGCTTTATAACAATCCTCTCTAAATTGGTAAGCCCCTGGCTTATAGTTAATTCGATTAATATAGTTTATTATCAATGATTTATCCGGCTCTTTTAATTCTCCAATTGCCTTTCTAATTTGAGCATCCTTTTTAGAATCATCAGCATATCCTGATCTAGGAGGTTCTTGATCTTCCTCTAATTTTCCTTGTTGTTGTCTTAGCACTAGTTCTCGCATAATGGCATCTTGCTCTGCTATTTTAGCTCCCCATTCACCTAATTGTTTCTCACTGTTAATTAATTTTCTTTCTAATAATTGATTTTCATTACGTAATCTCAGCAAATCTTCATTCATAGGATCAGGTTGAACTCCTGTAATAAGCCTAGAGCCCGTTTCTATGCTCGATCTATCTACTTCCTCTAATTTACCTTCTGATGCTGATATGCAAGGATCTCCGGTTATAACCTCTCTAGTTTCTATATTTCTATTAATTGTATGCGAACTTTTACAAACAATAAAAGATATGCCAGAGATTAAAATTGCAGAAGCTATACTTGAATTTATATATGTAGACGTAGCCCCAGCTAGTGCTAAAGTCGTTGCTAACTCTTTTTGATGATATTGTACAATATTATATAAATGTTTAAAAAATATTGAACTTACAGAACTAGTAAAAGAAGATGAATTCCCAAACAATGAGACTTGCCTCCATCCTGAATCGTCTCTGACTGGAGGTTTTCCTGTAACTCTCATTTTTTTATTTCCTTTTTAAATTGTTAGTATTTTAACTTAAACGAATCCCTTTATATCAAGAAAATAATTTATTTCTATACAATCTTTTCATTTTTTAAACAACCAGTCTCATCATAGAACTAATATCTCTTAGCAAAATAAAAATATTTGCTAATCTAAACTCATTTACTCATTTAAAATTTGGAGATTTTACTCTATATTGTGAAAGGCTTTTTGAAAGCAAGAAAACACACAAAAATCTTATCTTACCTAAGAAAAGAGATATTGTAAAATTTGAAGAAGATATCATCTCGATGCTAAAAGATAGTTTTAGTATTTTATAGATAAAAGAAAAAAGAGCTCAAAATAATATTTGAGCTCTTTAGATTTTAATTATTGTTTGGTTCCTTTTCCTTGTCGTAATAATGCTTGAACTTGTTCTCTCAATACTTGTTCCAATTGAGCTTCAGGGATTTTCCTCCAGTCATTGTTAATTTTTATTCTAACTTCTCGCGGAGTCCGATCTAAAACTTGTTGTAGAACATCTTGTTCATTTTTGGTTAAATTATCTATAGCTTTTTTTATTGCTTCATCATCACTTACTGGGGCAGGTCTCGATAATAAAGACGAAGTTCTACCAGGTGCTCCTCTTCCTCCAATCGCTTCTTTCCTTTTTTTTAATTTATATTCTCTTGCTATTTCTTTAGCTTCTATCAATCTCTTTCCCAGTTGTTTAAAATGCTCTTTTAAAGATTCGTTCTCTTCATTTAATAATTTCTTTTCTCGTTCTGACTGTTGAACATAAACCTCTCTAAAATCAACTTGCTTTGTTTGAGTTTGAGTTTCTTTCTTTTTAATCGTACGTGGCATTGGGTTATTCCGATTTGCCATTGCATCTAAACGATGTAAAGCATCATTTTGACGGTTTTCATCTAATGCTTTATTAATATTAGCTATATCACTTATATTCCATATATGAGCATCTCTCAATGAAGAGTCTGCTTCTCTCTGAGTTTCTGCATCCGAGATTAACTTAAGAATTTGTTCTAAAACATCTTCTAAATCTTCCTTCGCTTTAGCTATATTACCTGAATCAATAAGACCTTTTATGTCATTTTGTAATTTGGGATTTTTTAATTTATGCAGTAATTTTACTGCCATTGCATTATCTTTTCCTAGAAATTTTATAATCTCTTCAATTGATTCTTTTGTGGATTCAACTGGTTTAATACTGTTATTATTTTTTTTGATTTTATCTGTTAAACTTTTTTCTTCTTTTTTCATGGGATCCAATATACTATTTAAAAATCTTTTTGCATCTTTAAACTCTTTTTCATCTATAGATTTCATAATTTCTCGAATTTGCAATCCTAGAAATCCTGGAGAATTTCTGATTTTATCAGTAAGATTTTCTTTAACGCCAAAAATTCTTCTAGACAAGGAAAAAGCTCCTATAAGCTTGGGAATTGCAGCTACAGCAACACATACAGCTATAGGCAAAACATAAGCTCCAAGCAATGAAGAATTATTTGATGCTTGGCCCATATTTGTTGAGCCAGTCTCATAGCCCCTAGCATAGCCAATATCATAGCGCTGCCTCAATTCCCCTGCCGAGCATTCATCACAATAAAAGCTCTGAGACGTACCTTGCTCAGCTATAGCACGGGGTAAATTCATTAAAAATAGTGCAGATGCACCTAATAAATAGCTTGCTGCAGGTTTTATACTACTTAAAAAACCAGCCTGTTTTCTTATCGTTAAATTACTTGGACTAATTGAGCTCATCTTTTTCTCCTTTCTATTACTATATTATTTTTTAATAGTTTATTTTAATTACGTTAATATTAAAATTTATTAAACATAATTATAACAAATTTATTAATTAATTATAATTAAAATTTATAATTTCTTAACAATTATTTAACCAAGGAAAAGACATCGTAAAGTTTTAATATTAAGGATCTTATAAATTGACATGTAAGCATAGAAATGTTAATTAAAATTTTAATTTATAGACTGTAAAATGTTTTCTTTAATTGACGTCTCTCTTATAAGAGCCTTTAACTGATTTTCGTTGAAGTTCTCTTGCTTTATTAAGAATTTCAATGCCTTTCTCAACGTGATCTTTTGTGTAATTCTCAAAAACGAACTCTGCGCTTTTTTTGGTCTTTACACCATTTTCATTTAAAGGAAGATCTGAGATTAACAGTAACACCCCTAAAGTGAACTTTCTTTTATAGCTGGCTGTAAAAAGAGTGGCGCATTCCATCTCAATCCCTTGAGCCTTAGAGGCTTTTAAATTATTTTTAAAGTCTTCATTAAACTCCCAAAACCTCATATTAGTGGTATAAGTTATACCGATATGATAAATGGATTTTTGCGCGTCAAGCACCTCAGTTACAGCTCTTTGCATTAAAAAGTTAGCTAAAGCTGGTACCTCTTGAGGGAAATAGTAATCAGAGGTACCCTCACCTCTAATTGAAGCGACTGGAACTAAAAACTCCCCTATTTTATACCTTCTTCTAAGGCCTCCACACATACCCAAGAGAATCGATGTTTTAACAGGCAGAAACGAGCAAACATCTACAACTAAAGCAGCTACGGGTGAACCTATTTTAAAATCCAAAATGCTCACTTTCTCATCTTTAGAGTGCGCTACTTTAAAAGCAGAACCTTCAAAAATTTCAACATTTCTAGATTCAGCAAAATAGTGAACATAAGTTGGAAAGTTAGTTATTATTAATTTTTCTTGAAAATCCTCTCGTTTGCTACCTGAGTATCTCTCAAGTGTTTGCAAAGCGCTCTCTTTTTCCATTTCATTCATAATAAGCCTCATTATATGTTATAGATTAGTGAAGATTCTAAAAATTTGCAAGGAATAGAAATTGCAAATTAATAAAAAATGAATAAAAATATTAAAGATTAAGAAATAAAAAATTTTAAAGGATAAGAAATGAGCGAACTATCTGTAAATGATCTAAAAACATCTATGAAGGTAGAAATTGATAATGACCCATATGTTGTTGTATCCAATCAATTCGTCAAACCTGGAAAAGGACAAGCCTTTAATAGAATTAGAGTAAAAAATTTATTAACTAGTAGAACTGTTGAAAAAACTTATAAATCTACTGAAAAGTTAAAACTAGCAGATGTAGAAGAGACAAGAATGAGGCTTTTATATCTTGAGCAAGATGCTGCTGTATTTATGTCAGATGAATCCTTTGAACAAGTTAGTGTTGCTTTTTCTGTTATTAAAGATAATAAGCAATGGCTAAAAGATGACATTGTATATGATCTTATTTTTTATAAAGGATCTGTTATTGATTTGCTCACTCCAACTTTTATGGAACTAAAAATTACCGAGTCTGATCCAGGGGTTAGAGGAGATTCTTCATCTGGAAGAGTTTTAAAACCTGCAACTTTAGAAACCGGCGCCAAAGTTCAGGTGCCAATTTTCGTCAATCAAGGTGAGACAATAAAAGTTGATACTAGAACATGTGAGTATGTCTCAAGAGTCTAATCGAAAAAAGATATTAAAAGATCGATCTTTAATGCTTAAAAAAGTCAGATCTTTTTTTGAGCAAAAAAAAATCTTAGAAGTAGATCCTCCACATTTGGTAAAACATCCGTTTATCGATGAGCATATCGATACGATTAAAGCATATCCATTTAAAAAACAAATAGGCTATTTACATACTTCACCTGAACATATGATGAAACGGTTAATCGCTGAAGGTATTGAAAATATATACTTTTTAGGTCATGTCTTTCGAAAAGATGAAATTGGTAATTTACATAATATTGAATTTACTATGATAGAGTGGTATAAATCTAACACAACTTATCAAAAATTTATCAAAGATAATATCGAGATACTCAAATTATTTGTAAAATTTAGGAGAGTTGAAAAACTTTCTTTTTTTGATCTTTTTTTTAAAAACTTTGAGTTAGATCTTTCAAGATGCACAAAAAAAGATCTATTAAATACTCTTAAAAAATTAAAAATATCTACTTCAAAAGATATTGAAAAAAGCTCCCTTATCAGCTTAATAGCTGATTATTTTTTTTCAAAAATGGCTAAAAAAGATGTTTTATATCTACTCTGCGATTTTTTAAAAGAAGAGACTCCACTCGCTAAAACTCATATGAGAAATAACATTGAAGTTGCAAAAAGATTTGAGTTTTATTTAAATGGCTTTGAGCTTGCTAACGGTTATTTAGAACTAAACAATCAAAAAATCATTCGAAAAAGATTTGAAAAAATAATCAAGAAAAAAAAACATCTGACTTTAGATGAAAACTTTTTAAAATCCATAAATCACATCGGCAATAATTGCTATGGAATAGCAATTGGTTTTGATAGACTTCTGATGCTAAAGCATCAAACTCATAATATAAAAGATGTTTTATATTTTACTTATTTAGAATTATAAAAAAAAAATTTTGAATTCAATAAATTAATCTGATATTTATCATAAGTAGAGACATATTAAAATTAGGAGCATTCCATGCCAGTTAATTTAAAAGGAAGAAGTTTTTTAACCCTAAAAGATTTTTCTCCAAAAGCAATTCATTATCTCATAGCACTTTCTAAAGATTTAAAAAGTAAATATCGAGCAGGTATTAAAGGAGATTTATTAAAAGATAAAAACGTTGTATTAATATTTGATAAAGCATCTACAAGAACAAGATGCGCTTTTGAAATGGGAGCTTCTCAAGAAGGAGCGTATGTAACATTTTTATCAAATTCTCAAATGGGTAAAAAAGAATCTGTAGAAGATACAGCTGAAGTTTTGGGAAGATACTACGATGGAATCGAATATAGAGGATTTAAACAATCTTTAATTCAAGATCTAGCAAAACACTCCGGAGTACCTGTTTGGAATGGCCTTACAGATGAGTTTCACCCCACCCAGATTCTCGCTGATCTTTTAACTATTCAAGAGCATATTTTCAAACCCTTTGAAGATATAAAAGTAGTCTTTGTTGGTGATGCTAGAAATAACATGGGAAACTCTTGGATGATCGCATGTGCTAAACTAGGAATGCACTTCGTTGGTTTAGCTCCAAAAAGTTTATGGCCAAATCCTAAACTTGTAAAAGAAATGCAAGCTTTAGCAAAAGAAACTGGAGGAAAAGTTGAGATTACTTCTGACATTGATAAAGGGGTAAAAGGCGCTGATGTAATCTATACTGATGTTTGGGTATCGATGGGAGAAGAAAGTAAATTCCCAGAGAGAATAAAACTTTTAAAACCATATCAAGTAAATTTAAAAATGCTTCATAAATCTAAAAATCCTCATGTTAGATTTATGCACTGTCTTCCTGCTTTTCATGATACAAAAACCGAAGTTGGCAAACAAATTTATAAAAAATTTGGAATAAAAGAGATGGAAGTTACTGACGAAGTTTTTAGATCTAGACACTCTATCGTATTCGATGAAGCTGAGAATAGACTACATACTATAAAAGCTGTAATGGTAGCAACAATTGGTAATGTTTAATAATTTTTGAAAGAGAAAGAGCGGAAAAATCCGCTCTTTTTTTTTCTTTAAATATCTTTATGAAAAGAGTCTTGGCTATCTATACAAAAAGCCGCGAAAATTCGGATGAGTCTATCATCTAGATTTTCTGGTTCATAAACAATAATAGACCAATCATCTTGTATATCTAAAACAAAATTTCTAGTTAAACGAGCTAAGGCATAAGTTTCGTTTTTTGGATCTGTAATAGTAACTCCTTTTCCATCCAAATCTATAAATGCAATTCCAACTACTTCTCTATTTTTATCAAATAATAAAAAACGAGCTTTTGCAGTAGTTAACACTTTTCCTTCTATCGCCCCTAAAAACTCATCGTTTACTCCAAAAACATCTATTTCAGCTGCCCAATCGTAGAGAGAACCTAATGAAAACATTCTTTTTATACCGGTTGCACACCAACCATCTTTATCAGATAAATCATAGTGATCACGCAGGCGGAATTGACTTTTTTTAACATTTCCTCTGTATGTATCTTCACTATCAATTTCAAAAAAAGATGAAAAAGAATAGTTTTTTTGTTGAATTGTGAAATGATATTTCTCATGAGATTTATATGAATCGGTTACAGGTGGTTTAGACTCTGTATCTACATCGATATTATTTGCATTCGCAAAACATAAAAAAGATATCATACATAAACATAATAACTTGAATTTCATGATATAAAACTCCTCTATTAAAACATTAGATTTTAAAAGATAACATTTTAATACATTGGATATTTTAAGCAACCTTATTTATAACTATTGAATAAAGATAACTTGGTGAAAGATCAGCTCCATTATCCCAAACAATAGTACCCAACTCCTTATTTACATAAACGGTTGCAAAATATTCTTTGTCTTTTAATTTAGAAAAAATACCTTTAAAAGGGACAATTTTAGTAATATCTACTTCTCCTTGAACATCATTTTCAAAACGCAAGAAAAGTTTATAATTTTCTATTACTTTAACTTCAACTACATCAAATAACATTTTTTACTCCAGAGGTGGGATTTTTTTTATAAGTTCCCAATCTTCAATTAAAGCTTATTGATAAAAAAAAATGATTACTACTTAAAAAGATTGCATCTTATACAAAAAAAAATATTTAAATAATCATCTAGTAATAATTGTTCCAGTTTTTCCATTTAAAGCTACAAGAGCATTCTCTAAAGAAGTTATAATAGATTTTTTCCCGCCTTTTTCCACAAATCTAATAGCCGCTTCAACTTTAGGTCCCATAGAACCTTTAGCAAATTGCCCTTCATCTAAATATTTTCTAGCCTCTTTAACGGTAATGTTCCCTAAAGCTTTTTGATCAGGTTTATGAAAATTGATATAAGCTTTTTCAACATCTGTAATAATCATTAATATATCAGCTTCAATAGTTTTTGCTAAAACAGCTGCTGTTTTATCCTTATCAATTACAGCTTCTACCCCAGTTAAAGTACCATCATCATTTTTTATAACTGGAATACCCCCTCCTCCACATGAGATAACAATCACTTTTTGATCGAAGAGAGTTTTTATGCTAAAAGCTTCGATTATTTCAAGAGGTTCAGGAGAAGGAACACATCTTCTGTATCCTTTTCCAATTTGTTCCATCATCGTCCAATTTTTCTCTGTTTTAAAATTCTCAGCCTCTTCTTTTGTATAGTAAGGACCAACAGGCTTTGATGGATTTTTAAAAGCCTCATCTTCTTTATCAACTAAAACTTGAGTTAAAATACTTGCAACTTTTATATCGTCTGATTGTTTTGTAATTTGATTAAAGGTAAGTCTTTGAATCATGTATCCAATAAATCCTTGAGTCTGGGCTCCACAAATATCGAGTGGCATTGGGGGAATAGTTTTTTTAGATATCTCATTTTGCAGAAGTATTGCTCCAACCTGGGGACCGTTTCCATGTGTTATAGAAATTAAATATCCCTCTTTTATTATATCTAAAAAGTGATGGGCTGTCTCTTTTACATGTTTTAGTTGATCTTGATCAGTTCCTTTTTCACCTGCTTGCAGAAGAGCATTGCCACCGAGTGCTATTAATATTTTATCTTTCATGTTTTTATCCTCTCTCTAATGCGCAAGTCATACAGTGAGCAGCGCCATAGCCACCTGTTAAGTTAGGTATGTTTATTGGATAAACATCTAGTCCCATTTTATAAACATCTTTTTTATGAGGGAAAAATTGTCCTTCATTTTTCAAAAATTCATAATCTGCTTTAATATGATCTAAGAGTTTTTCATAACGTTTTGGATCATCTTTAGCAGATCTTTTTACATTATCTATAACATTTTTAACGTTTCTTTCAGACTCAACTGCTAAAATATTTCCATCTTTTATACATAAAAAGTTAGAAGCGTAGCTCATCTGTTCTAAAGTTGTAATATTGATAACTTCAAATCCCTTAGATTTTATATAATCATACAAATTAGTTTCTTTTGGATCTTTTTTAAAAGAGCCTCCACCCTCGTTATGGAAAATCTCAACTCTAGCTTCTTTAATAAGCATCTCACAGCCAACTACAACTTTTGATGAAGCTACATTAAAATAGGTATCTAAATGCATATTGATCATAGGATCTGGCTTATCAGCTGGAACAAGAGGATGCATTGGTTGATGTACTACAGCTAACTCTTCAAATTCAAATTCCAATTTAAGCAATTGCTCTATAGCATCTCTGTTTGTTCTATCTCCTTGTCCAACGAGTGCAAATTTCCCCATTGGAATAAATTCTCCACCTTCAATAGTTCCTGGCTCTTCGATTTCATGATGCAAAGCAAGACCCATAACTTGTTCCCAGAAAAATTTAGTAACAATGGTCTCTCTTCTTCTTGCAGGTTTTGCTAGCCTACATAAAACTATTCCTCTATCTGTTACAAATTGTTGATCTCTCATAAAATATAAATTAGCGAGAGGTTGTCTTTTGGTGATATTTAATTGAACATTTCTAGTTCCTTTTTGAACAACAAAATTTAGAGATGGATTAATTATTAAAATATTAAAAAAATGGGCAGTATCTAGATATTTAATATTTTCTTCAAACTCTTCTTTAGCTCTAGCAATGGCCCCGGCGTCGCCAGTGTACTCCATAGTCTCTCTTGCTAAATTAATAAGCTCTCTTTTAACCATCGGAACTTTAGAAGCGGTGTGAAGAGTTGCTTGTTTTAATCTTATTACATCTACTCCAAATTCTGTTTTTAAAATAATCTCTAACATTTCATGTTCTCTTCTAGCTCCTGATCTTGAAAAAGCTCTTTCATAAAGTGAACTATAAGGAGACATGAGACCAAAAAACATCTCCATTCCAGGCCTGTGAATCACCACTTTCTTAAGAGAATTCCACTCAGCTCTTATTCTTCCATTCATTTTAATACCTTAAAATTTATATTTATCTTTAATTTTCTATATAAATAATTATTGGAAATATTGCTAGAATAAAACAGCTCTTTTATTTTTAAAAGAGCTGTTTTTTTTAAACTTTCTTAATAAAACTGTTTGTTTTTATGATTTTTCTTTATATTTTTTATTCTCATTATATGCCCAGAGATAAATAAGAATTGCAAAAACACTAAGAACAATCAAATCATAGGGTAGTTTGAAATAACCCAAAGGAGCTATTGGTAAAAAGTTATTAAACATCAAAGATGGATCTCCAAGATATGATATGATAACGATACCGAGAAGATAAGCAATAAGCCAAAGGTTTCTTTTGATCTCCCATTTTTTATTCACAAAAATAAAAGCTATGAAACCTGTAAGCATAAGCATTACACCAACGAGTGACCACGGCCAGGTTGCCCAATAAATCACAAAGGTAGCTAAAACAAAACCAATGATTGTAACTAAATTTACCATTGGTAATCTAAATGGTCTTTTTACATTTGGTTTTGTTTTTCTAAGTATTTTTACAGCTAACACAGCTGCCGCATATGGAACAACCCCTGTTACAGATGCAATTAAAGCAACTGATGCAAAATTTGGAATAGCAATCATAATAATACTTGTTAAAACAGAGGTAAAAATAAGTGATGCTATTGGAGTTCCATATTTTTTATTAACATTTGCCATGGGTTTCCAAAAAAGCTTATCTCTAGCCATAGCAAAAGGAAGTCTTGCTTGAATCAAAACCCAACTACCTCCAGCTCCAGCTGTTGCTATTATCGCACCAATAGTGGCAATAGCCGCTAGCCATGGAAGACCTATTCCAATTGCAACATCTGCAAATGGAGAGGTTAACTCTCCTATTCTTTTCCAGTCTCCCACATTAATACCAAGACCTTTCCAATCAATCATTCCAAGAAATACAAAAGCGAGTAGAGTGTAAACTAATAAAACAATAATAATAGTTAATATCATTGCCCAAGGAATCGTTTTAGCTGGATTTTTTACTTCTTCTGTTGGCATAACAATTGCTTCAAAACCTGTAAAAGCCCAGAAAAATAGAGCTACACCTAGAGTTACTCCTGTAAAACCAAATGGAATAAATGGTGTGAAATTATGTCCTTGAACAAAAGTAAGACCTACTAGGAAAAAAATAGCTAGTGGTATTAACTTACCAACTGTAGTAACAACGCTATAAAGCCCTCCCCATTTCACTCCAAAAACATTAATTAAAGTAAACGCCCATAGGGCTATAAGAGCAACTAGAATTCCTAATGGAGTTAAAGTGCCACCATGAGCAAGATTTGGAATATAAAACCCTAAATAGACAACAAAAATATCTATAACAGCTGCTGTTCCAATAAAGAGATATAAAAAATACCCCCATCCCATCAAAAATCCACCCATATTTCCAAGTGCTAATTTTGGAAGAGAGTAGGGACCTCCAGATATAGGAAAAGCAGAACCTAATTCAGCATATGCAATTCCTAAGAAAAAAGTAATTATCCCTGAAATAAGTATTGCTAAAATAAGTGCAGGGCCTGCGACCGCTGCCATAATAGCTGGCATTCCAAAAATTCCAGAGCCTAGTATTCCCCCGACGCCAATCGATAAAAGAGTAAAAAAACCTATCTCCTTTTTTAATCCACTTTTTGCCACAATTCTCTCCTACAATTTATATTTGTTAATAAACAAAATTGTAATTTAAATTTTTATAAAATTAAATATTTAATTTTTACTTAAGCAATCCAACCTTGAACGATTGGGAAAAATCTACCTTTTGAGAAAGCTTTCTTACTAACTCTTATACCAGGAGGACCTTGTCTTCTTTTATATTCAGCTCTATGAATTCTCTCTATTAACTCTTTTACAATAGTTTTATCGATTTTGTATTTTTCAACTATTTGATCAAGGTTTAGATGATCTTCAACATATCCATCTATTACTTTATCGACTATTGAATAAGGAGGCAGAGTATCTTGATCTTTTTGATCAGCTCTTAGCTCTGCTGAGGGAGCTTTTTTTATAGTGCTTTCGGGAATTATCTCTTTTTTTCTATTTATCCATTTAGCTAATTCATAGACTAAAGTTTTAGTTACATCATTTAAAACACCAAGACCTCCACACATATCACCGTAGAGAGTTACATATCCCATTGCCATTTCAGATTTGTTTCCGGTTGATAAAACTATATATTCTAATTTATTAGAAATAGCCATAAGAATCATAGCTCTAATTCTAGCTTGCAGGTTCTCTTCTGTCGTATCAAAAGATTTACCTTGAAAAACAGGGCTTAAAAGATCCAAATATTGTTGATACATATGATCAATTGGAATGTCCATTAGCTCAACTCTTAAGTTTGCAGCTAAAAGATTCGCATCTTCAAAAGAAGATACAGAAGAAAATCTAGATGGCATATTTAGAGCTAAAACATTGTGAGGTCCTAAAGCATCCGCAGCTATACATAAAACTAAAGCTGAATCGATACCACCAGAGAGTCCAATTAATGCTTTAGAAAGATGCAGTTTTCTAAAATAATCTTTTACTCCTAAAACAAGAGCGCTATAGAGGTCTTGCAAAGGATCTACTTGATAAGTAAATAAAGGCGCTTCTTTTTCAGTATCGATAAGCAAATGATCTTCTACAAACCCTTTAGCAACATTAACTAAAGCTCCTTCTTTATTAAAATACATGCTATGGCCATCAAATACTAATTGATCATTAGCGCCAACTTGATTACACATAACTTGAGGACAATTAAGGGTTTTTGAAGCTTTTGAAAAAACCTCTACTCTTAGATCTTTTTTTTGATAGCAATAAGGAGATGCTGCAATATTAATTAAAAGATCTGGTTTTAATTGTTTCATCTCTTCTACAGGATCTTTTTCATATTTTTTATAAACGTTTTCGCTATGAGACCAAACATCTTCACAAATTAAAACTCCAATTTTTTTTCCTTTAAAATCGAATACCTTTTGATCTGTACCTGCCTCAAAATATCTTTTTTCAACAAAAACATCGTAGGTTGGAAGAAGTGATTTATCTTTATATCCTAAAAGCTTTTTATCATAAATTACAGCAGCGGTATTAAAAAGTGGATTACCCTTTTTTTCTTTATTTCTTCTAATGGTTCCAACAACAATAAATAGGTCTTTTGAAGCCTCAATTATTTTATCAAGCTCGGTTTGCATTTGATCAATAAAATCATCGTATAGTAAAAGATCTTCAGGAGGATAGCCAGAGATTACGCTTTCAGGGAACACTACAATCTCAGCTTTTTCAAGTCTAGCCTTTTCAATTGCATTTAAAACCTTTTCAGTATTGTGTGATAGATTTCCAATTGTTGGGTTTAATTGAGAGGTATATATTAGCATTTATCAATATCCTTTTTTCTAAGATTAAATATTTAATTTTGATTTGACAAGGATAAACTTAAAAAACACTCTAAAAAAAGAAGATCTTTTTGATTCTTGAGCGTACTTTGGCTTTTATCAAAACTCTAAACTAAGATAATTCTTCCTTATTCATCGTCTTCTAACTCTTTTAAATAACTAATATTTAAAAGCTTATACTAATAATAATTTAAGTGTTCACTATTTAAAGCTGTTCACTATACAATGAACAGCAAGGAATAGTGAACAGCATGAAAGGCTCATTTTTGATTTCTTCAAACTCCTCAGAGATTGATCGAAATATTTTTGCTAATAAATCGTCACTGATTTTGCATTGGCTTTTGATTATCGGAATTGAAAAAGAGCAGTTTTCGATTAGAGAAGTAGCAAAAGAATGTAATTTAAGCTTGGGTCTTGTCCAAAGAGTTTTTAAAACATTAACATTAAAAGGTTATTTACATGTTGAAGGCCTAAGAACATCAAAAAAATTTAGATTTAAAAATCCTAAAATTTTATTAAAAAGTTGGCTAGATAATTATAATATAGTTGAAAAATGTAAAATGAGAACATATCGCAGTGCATTTCAAAATAAAGAGCAGATATTTCAAACTTTAATCAAAAATAATTTAGAAAAAAAAGTTAGTTTAGCCTTGCATAGTGCAGCGGAAGCTTATGGCTATAAAAATACAAATTTAAATACTATCGAATTATATCTTTTTCAACCTGATTTAAGATCAAAAATAGAAAAAAAATTATTGTTAGAACCCCAAGAAAAAGGATATGATATTTTATTAATTGAACCATATTACAAAAGCATACTTAATTCATTTTCTCAATCATGCAAATTATTAAAAAAATATAATTTATTATGTTCTCCAATCCTGCTTACTTATCTTGATCTTTATAATTTTCCTTTGAGAGGAAAAGAACAAGCCGAATTTATGGCTGAAAGAATTGAAAAACTCAAAAAAATTTATAAAATAAGAGATGAATAGCTTGTGAATTTTGCTTTAGAAAAAGAAGATAAAATGATTTCAACCTTTTTAAGTTCGATAGGACCTTGGAATGATCATGTTATAATAGGAGGAGGTTTTGCTCCAATTATTTATAAACTTTATCTATCTGATCTGAGCGCAGGAATACTTCCTGTGGGCACACGCGATCTTGATTCTTTAATTTCTCGTAAAATCCCTAATAGATCTTATAAAAAACTTTCAAAACATCTTATAGATTCAGGTTTTACTACAATTTTTAAAAGTCTTGAAATTCCTGCAACAGAAGCTTACGTAAAAAATATCGATGGTTTTGAATTAGAAGTTGAATTTCTAACTTCTAGTAATTTTCGTGGAGCAACGAATAAAAATATAGAGATAGCTGGTGTAGTTGCTCAGCCTTTGAGATATTTAGAATTAAGTCTTCAAAATTTTATTGAATTTTCCACACAATCAAATAAAAAAGGTTTAGTTGTATCCCCTGAAACATGGATATTTCATAAGGGCCTTACTTTTATAAAACGATTTAGTGATTCTAAAATATATAAAGATTTATATGGAATTTGGTATGTTGCAACTCAACTTGGTGAATTTTCTGATAAAGCTATTGTTAAAGTTAAGGATTTAGTAAAACAACACTCGAAATGGTTTAAAAAATTTCAAAAAAATATTTTCGAATGGACTCATAAAGCTACTCCTTTAGATTGGACAAGGTTAGAATCTCAAGATCCATATGGAAAGTTACATAAAGTTAATTTTATGTATCTTATGAAAAAATGGTTATAATTAATTTACATTCTATCTTCCGCTAAAAATTTCATATTTTTTTTTAAAATGGGCATGATAATGCTACCAAAAGAATATGCCCAAAACGAGCATTTTGTCACTTTTGAGCAGGCTAGCTTCATAGATAGCTGTATTTTAGCTACTTAAATTTTAAGAAATACTGCTATTTTGTCATTTTTGTTTTCTAAAAAACTTTTATAGCTCAAAAAATGATCAGAAAAAGGCTTTATTCAAATCATTTTTTGCACTCCCATTTTATAAAAATCTCAAAATGCCGAAGAAAAAGAATTTAATTTTTGAATTTTTTACTTCTATTTGGTATCCTTTGAAGCTAAATATTTTATGTTATTGAACATCAAAAGGTTTTATGAAACAACAAAGAGAACATTGGGGATCCAAGCTTGGATTTATAATGGCTACAGCAGGATCAGCAATTGGTCTTGGTAGTCTATGGCGCTTTCCATATATCGCTGGACAAAACGGTGGTGGTGCATTTGTATTATTATATTTATTTTTTACACTTATAATTGGAATACCTGCTTTTATAGGAGAGTTGATCATTGGTAGAGCTGCTCAAAAAGGAGCGATCGGAGCATATACTGAGCTATCGCATGGATCTACACATTGGAAATTACTCGGTTGGTTAAACCTATTAACCTCATTTATAATTTTATCATATTACTCTGTTGTATCTGGGTGGGGTATAAACTATGCCTTGATGTCACTTAGCAATTTTACAGCAGGAAGAACTCCTGAGCAAATCAAAGCTATTTTCAATACTGTATATATATCTGGAGATATAAATATATTTTGGTTATTTATTTTCATGCTTATGACAGCTGGAGTTGTATATGGAGGAATAAAAAAAGGTATTGAATATTGGTCTAAGATGTTAATGCCTGCTCTTTTTGCAATACTTATTGGACTTTTTATTTATTCAACAACTCTTCCAGGTTTTAAAGAAGCTGCTAAATTTATATTATATCCTGATTTTTCAAAGCTTAATGCAGGCTCTATACTATCTGCTCTAGGAATGGCTCTTTTCACTCTATCTGTTGGTCTTGGAATAATCTTGACATATGGTAGTTATATGAAATCGTCAGAAGACATTCCAAAAACTGGCTTAATAATTGGAGGGGTATCAGTTTCGGTATCCTTGCTTTCTGCTTTAATGATCTTTCCGATAGTTTTTACATTTGGATTTGAGCCTGAAGCGGGACCAGGACTAGTTTTTCAAACACTTCCTGTCCTATTTTCTAAACTTCCTGGAACCTTAGTTTTATCAACAATATTTTTTGTATTGTTTATTTTTGCAACTCTAACCTCTACTATCTCCATTTTAGAGGTTTTGGTATCTAACTTAATAGAGGTTTTTAATTGGTCTAGAAAGAAGGCTGTACTTATATCAAGCTTTGTAACTTTTATATTTGGAATTCCAACAGCACTCTCTGGATCTGGGAGTTTATTTAAAAACTGGAAAGCAATTTATAACAAAGATTTTTTTGCAACTCTCAATGATCTTACAGCTGATTGGCTAATGCCACTTTCTGCATTTTTCACAGTATTATTTATTAGTTTTGTAATGAAAAAATCCTTTTCTAAAGAGGAATTTACAAAAGGAACGACTATTCCCAAGCTCATGCATACCTGGTTCTTTTTAGTAAGATATGTAGCTCCCATTGCAATATTAATAATAATCTTGCAGCAAAGTGGAATTATTAATTTATCAAAATTATTTTAAGGATTTTATGGAAAAAGATTTAGCAATACATAGTGAAAATATATTACCAATCATTAAAAAATGGCTCTATTCCGAAAAAGATATTTTTATAAGAGAGCTTGTATCGAATAGCTCTGATGCTATATCCAAACTAAAAATAATTGATTCAAAAGCGAAAGATTTTAGAATAGACATCAAAATAGATAAAAAAGAAAACACCCTAACCATTATAGATAATGGTATGGGAATGAGTTTTGATGAAGTTGAAAAGTACATCTCTCAAATAGCTTTTTCAGGAGCAGAAGATTTTTTAAAGAAATATGAATCTGGAGATCAAAAAGATCAAATTATAGGTCATTTTGGACTTGGTTTTTACTCATCTTTTATGGTTAGTGAAAAAGTTCAAATAAAAACTCAATCTCATAATAAAAAAGAAGATAGCGTACTTTGGACATCTGATGGTTCCTCTAAATATACAATTGAAAAAACTGATAAAGTAAATAGAGGCTGCGAAATAAAGCTATTTATTGAAAAAGACAATCTAGATGCTTTAGATGAAGAAAAAGTTAAAACCATTCTCCTAAAATACTGCCAATTTTTTTCCTATCCAATCTATTTAAATGATAAGCACATAAACAACAAAGATCCTCTATGGTTGCAAAACCCATCTGATACTTCAGATAAAGAATATTTAGAATTTCATAAGGATCTCTATCCATTTGATCCAGATCCTATTTTTTGGATCCATTTAAATGTGGATTATCCATTTAATTTAAAAGGCATTTTATATTTCCCAAAAATCACAAGTAATTTTGATACAAACAAAAATTATGTAAAGCTTTTTTCAAATAGGGTTTTTGTATCTGAAAACGCTAAAGACATTCTACCAAAATTTTTAACGATGTTAAAAGGAGCTATAGATAGCCCAGATATCCCCCTAAATGTATCTAGAAGTTACTTGCAGGTAGATTCAAATATCAAAAAACTCTCAAATCATATCTCTAAAAAAATCCAAGATAAATTATCAAATCTCTATAAATTAGATAAAGATAAATTCATATCATATTGGCCTGATATTGAAGTTATTATTAAACTTGGAATTTTAGATGATGAAAAATTCTATGAAAAAGCCAAAGAATTCTTGATTTTTGAAAACCACAAAAAAGAATGGACAACAATCGAAGAATACATTGAAAGAAGTGATAAAAAGGACAAAATCTTTTATAGCTCAAAAGACAAATCCACCCACCTACTTGATCTCTATACTCAAAAAAACATAGAAGTTCTCTATTTAAACCAATACATAGATACAGCAATAATCAGCTATCTAGAGCAAAAACTAAACGTTAAATTCACAAGAATAGACTCCTCGATTGACAGCTCGATTTTAGATACCTCTAAAGACAAAAATGTCTTAGATAAAGAAGGCAGGTCTCTTAGCTCTAAAATATCTGATTTTTTTAAAGACTCAATTGAAGCTGATTTGGAAGTTGAATCTAAAAGCTTAAGCAGCAGCGATATATCATCTTTTATCATGGTAAATGAAGAAGAAAGAAGACTAAAAGATTATATGCAATTTACTCAAAACACAAACTTACCTTCCAAAAGTACCTTAGTTATAAACACTAACAACAAGCTAATAGATAAGATCTATTCTCTTCATCAAAATAAGCCCAAACTCGCAAAGAGCTTAGCTAAAGATGTTTATGACACTGCCCTTCTCTCTCAAAAAGAGCTAAAACCTGAGGATTTTTCAACTTATATCTCAAGATCGACTAAGAACTTAGAAGAACTCTTAGATTTGATAAAATAAAAAAAAGTCTTTACAAAGCCTGCTCTTATAAAAGTCATATAATTCTATACAACTACTTATAAACGTAGTAATAAAAATTTTATTACTAATAATAAATTATTTTAATTCCTCTATAGCTTTATTTTAATTGTAATTATTTGCTATTTTTATTATAATTATTAATTATAAAACGTAAATTATTATTAATAAAAACAAAATAAATATAATAAATATATGGCAGAAGCAAGCGCACCAATGCGAAGACAAATATGTGACACAATCTGGCACGGGGGTAACCCTGAGGCCATGGATTCAAATAGGGCGGATATTCTAACAAAATATGTGCAAAGTCAAATAATTGATAATAAAGAGTATCAAGATCTCGTAAAAAAAATAGATGGCGTTTCTGAGGAAATTGCCAAAAGCACTATGCCTTTTCTTATAAGAAATCCTAAATCAGGAAAGGTTTCTATTACATTTCCTCTAAAAGACAGAGTTCATAGTATTCTATTAACTCCAGAATTAAAAAAAGCAGTTAAAGACTTTTTCACTAATCCTAAAGAAGTAGAAGAAAAAGCTAAAGATTCTTCTGAAGAAGATAAAACGCCAAAGAAAAGCATCCATGAAAAACTGAAAGATTATAAAAATGCTCCCGATTCAGATTTAGAAGATGAAATACAAGAAGATACAGATCCGAGAGATTATTTCTCTAAAAATCGAACTGACCCTGATTCACAAGATGAAATGCCAGCAGATAAAGATCCGAGAGATTATTTCTCTAAAGATGGAACTGATCCGAGAAATTATTTTCGTAAAGATGATGGGGATGATTCCGATCCAGCACCAGCACCAGCTCCAGCACCAGCTCCATCAGCTCCGGCTCCATCAGCTCCCGCTCCGGCTCCAGCACCAGCTCCATCATTTGAAAAGATTCAATCCGATTTTGATGTCTATGTTGGACAACAACGAGAAAAAATTGCTGAGAGATTAGAAGAATTAGAAGCTCAAGAAGCTTATTTAGCAAGAAGAATTAAAAACTTTGAAGAGTATGCAAAAGAAAAAAATCAAAAATTCGCCAAATTTATTCAAGAATCACAAGGTTTTGTTAAAGAAACATACGCGAAATTTAAAAATGAAGACAGCCGATTACTCGCTTTAGAGAAAGAGCTTGAAGAAAAAAATGACTTATTAGCAAAAAGAGAAGCTGACTTTCAAGATGCAAATATGGATTCAAATGATTTGTTAGAAGAAGAAAGATTTCAAGTATTACAAATGAGAGAAGAGTTTGAAAAAAACGTTGCTCAATTTAATGAAGCATTAACAGCTAAAAAAGAAGAGTTAGATAAATCCACACAAGAACTAAAAGAGAGAGAAAAAGATTTAATAAAAGCAAGCAAAGAATCTATAGATTCAATTGAACAAAAAAGGTTTGAATTAGCAAATGCTAGAAAAGAACTTGAAAGAGTTGAAGAAGAACAGCAAAGAAAAAATGAAGAATTGTCAGCTAAAAAAGAAGCGTTAAATATAGCTACACAAGAACTAAAAGCGAAAAAAGATGAATTTAATAGCAAAGAAACTGCCCTTAAAAAACGAGAAAAAGATTTAATAGAAGCAGGAAACAAATCTATGGATTTAATTGAAAAATCAAGGTTTGGATTTGAGGAAAAAAGAATAGAACTTGAAAGAAGGAAAGACACTTTATCAGCTCGCAAAAAGTCTTTTATAGCAACATCAGACTTATTGAATGATTCAATTGAAAAAGAAAGGCTTGAATCAGCGAAAGCTCAAGAAGAACAGGGAATATTTCATGAAGAATTATCAGCTAAAAAAGAAGCGTTAAATATAGCGATACAAGAACTAAAAGAGAAAGATGAAGAATTAAAATATCAAAAAATTACACATGAAGAAGAAATGCTTCAATCCTATGAAGAAATAAACATGCAAAGAAAAGAGCTTGAAAAGCAATTTGAACAATTAGAAAAAGCAAGAAAAGAAATAAGAAGTAGTAGAGATCAATTAGCTGAAATTGGAGATAATTTAGGAATTTATTTTGAAGAAAAAAGAAAAACTCTTCAAGAACAACTTGAACATCTAGCTATTCAACAAGGTGAGCTTACAAGAGAAAAACAAGACTATAATATTGAAAAATTAAGAAAAGTTGCTGCTAAGCGTGGCATTATTATGACAGCAAGAAGAGAATAAAGTCTTATTATAACTTAAATTTTCCAACAAAATAAAAAACCATCTGATAATGAATATCAAATGGCTTTTTAATTATTAATTAATTTTGTCTTAAGAATTTGAAGAAACTTCTGTTTCAGCAGTTGGTTGGACATCTGTAATAGAAGCTTTTAACATTTCAATTTTAGCGCCGTCATAAGCTTTTATAATAACAGTATTATCGGTTACTTTATCAACAGTTCCGATCATTCCCATAGCAGTTACTTTATCACCTTTTTTTAAGGTATTTCTCATTTGTTGAGATTTTTTTCTTCTTTTTTGCTCTGGTCTTAGTAAAATAAAATAGAAAAACACTAAAGCAACACCTAGCATTATAAGAGTTTGCATATAGCTTCCTGATTTAGATGGTGCAGCATCTTCAGCAAAGAGAGCTATAGAAGGTAATAAAAAAGGTAATAGTAATAATTTTTTCATATATAATCCCTATTTAGTCTTGTTATGGCAATATTATTGCTGAAAATCAGATCAAAATCAAGTTCTTTTAAGAATCGCAATATTTTCTATATGAAAAGTGTGGGGAAATTGATCGATTGGATGTAAAATTTTTAATTGATAATTATTCTCAGCTAGAACTTTTATATTTTCTAGTTGCGTGTTTATATTGCAAGAGATGTAGATAATAGTTTCTGGATAAATTTTTAAAATATTATCTATTGCATCATCTGTAAGCCCTGATCTTGGAGGATCTACTATAACAATTTGAGGTTTTTCAAAATTTTCATTACTCAGTAGTGTAGCTAAAACTTTAGATACATCGCCATTTATCATTTCAAAATTTTTAATGTTGTTTAGGTTCATGTTCTCTTTTGCCATATTGCAAGCGTTTTCACTTAGCTCTATAGCTATTACTTTTTTTACAAACTTCGAGAGGATCATAGCTATTGTTCCAGTGCCGGAGTATAGATCTAAAGCTGTTTTATCTTTAATCTCTTGTTTATCTAAATAATTTATTGCAGTTGCATATAAAACCTCTGCCATATGAGTATTTGGTTGAAAAAATGAATTCGGGCCTATCTGAAAACTTAGCTTTATTTTTTTGCCAAGAGCATTAATATTTAGATCTTCTCGAATAAATTCATCGCCATAGAGTTTTTGTAGATTAAAAGTTGTTTTTACACCTTTTTTGGAGATTTGAGTATTTAAAAATATAGATATTTTTTTATCTGGATGAATAGATTTGAGTACATGATCAATAAAATCTTTTTTTTCTTCGTCGGTTAGAATATATGAATCAGAAGTTGTTAATATCACCATTTTATCTTGAGTGTTCTTCCCTCCTTTAACGGTAAGATTTTTTAAAAAACCATCTCCATTAAAATAGTTAAAAGCATCTACATCATATTTTTCCCACCAATTTTTAACCTCTATTAATACTTTTGAAAACCATATATCTGCTAAATGACATCTTTGAATATCTATAACAAATCTACCCCCTTTCATAATAAGGCCTAAAAACTTTGTTTTTTTTCTATTTTGAGAAAAAGAAAACTCCATTTTGTTGCGATATTCAAAAATATTTTTAGATTTTACTATCGGATGCACTTCAACATTTGTTTTATTAATAAAATCTTGAAAAGTATCTATTAAAAAAAATTGTTTCTGCTCTAGCTGAGATAAGTATTTTATATTTTGCCAAATGCAACCACCACAGATATCAAAATGTTTGCATTTAGGATTTTCTCTAAAGCTTGATGGTTTTAAAATTTCTAAAATTCTTCCTTTGATAATTCCTTTATGTTTCTTCTTATTTAGCTCTGCTAAAATAACATCTTTTACAACTGCATTAGTAATAACAATTTTATTTTTTTTCTCATCAAAAGCTATAGCCTTTCCTTTTTGAGAAAATTTCTCGATTGTTAATTCTTTAATAATAACTTTTTTTTCACTCATTTTTTCTTATATTTTGTGGGTATTTTATTAGAGATTTTACAGGAATAAAAAAAAAGAGAGAAGATGTTTTATTTATTTTCTCTCTTTTTATTAATAAAAAAATATTTGAATCTATCTTCTTTTTTTTCTTTTAGTAGATCTTTTAGCTACTCTTTTTGCTGGTTTTCTTGTTTTTTTCGTAGTTTTTCTTTTTGTAGTTTTTCTCTCATCAGAGACAGATTCTTTTCTAAAAGTTTTTGATACTTTAGCAAGTTTTATTGTGCAAGTTCTAACTCTTTGAGAAGCTGCTTTATTACCCTTGTCAGCTTTTTTTAAATCTTTTGCAATACACTCTAAATATTTGTGCATCGATTTTATCGTATCTTTTAAAACCATTTTAAAATTCTCCTAATTTTTTTTTTACTCTTTTAATATCTTGAATAATTTTTTTCGGAAATTTTATTCAAGACTTTTTTTAAATTTCTTAAAAAAAAATAAAAAAAACCCTTGAAAATATCATTTAGCTAATTTTTGAGAAAAGCAATTGACAGAAATTTTTTTTCGAACAATCATTAAAATTATAAAATATAATAAAATATGACTCACTTAAAAAAAACTATTTTTATATTTCTATTTCTTTTTTCAAAAGCATTTTCCATAGTGGTGGGCAATCCATCTGATCCAGGACTATATTTAGATGGCTTTTTTTCATCTAATGAAAAAGCAGCATCTTTTAGAGCGAGTTATCTTTATAACAACATATATAAACAAGAGTTTAAAAACAGTGTAAACACGCAAGCAACATCTGATGTGAAAATGGAAATTTTTGCATCAATTTTAACTTTTAATTTTTTTAATCGTATTGATTTATATGCAATTCTTGGAAAAGCAAACTATCAATTTACAGATGTCGACGACGCTCTTTTTTTTCAAGATGATAAATTTGCTTGGGGAGCTGGATTTAAGCTAATATTATTTAAAGGAAATAATATAGATTTTTCTTTTGACGGAAAATATTTTTCAACAAAACAAAGAACTAATTCTTTTGTTATTGAAAAGCAAATTTACGATTTAAATGGCCCTTTTAGACAGAGATTAGAAGAAGTTCAAGGATCTTTTGCAATATCTTACAAAACTCATTTTTTAATTCCATATGTTGGAGCTACTTTTTTATATACTTTAGATACCGAATTTTTTCCACATTCTAGAATTATTCCAAAGCCCTTAGTTCGTATTATAAGTAGGGGCGACACTGAGGCTATTTTTGAAACCCGTGATATGAAACCAAAAGATCTTTTTGGAGCTGTTTTAGGAATGTCAATAATAAACAAACATAAAAATACCACTTTAAATTTAGAGACTAGGCTAGTTGATCAAAATGCTTTTGCATTTGTAGGAACTCTTCGCTTTTAAATTTATCAAAATAAAAAAAATTTAGATTTATCTTTAAACAAATTCATTATAATATTTTTTACAATTTTTAAAATATCATTTAGGAGATAAATATGTCAGCACTAATAGCCACTACACTCTCAAAACAGACAGTAAAAAATATCTTATTATGGCCAACAAATAACTTTCCAAATAACGCTATAATGACAGCAGCTGGTTGTATCTCAATATTTGCTCTACCAAAAATATTTGATTCCTACTATAGCGTATTATTCACAAGTGTAGCTCTTGGAACTCTTCAATTATATCAAATGAACAATGAAGCTAAAAAAAGACTCGTTGATGCACCAAAAATAACTAAAATTAGAACTGAAATCAAAGATTTAGAAGGTTTTGAAAGGAACAATCCAATGATCATGAAAAAATATTTTAAACTTGGAAAAAAAACCATTGAACCTATGTTTAATCACTTTAATAAAGATGGATATTCAAAAATGAAAAAACTTGCTGAATATAGCAAAGTACAAATGGCTGCTCTTGCAACTATATGGGGGAAATATCCAAACTTTGATGATCCATCATCTAAAAAACGCTTTGAGGTATTTAAAAGCATCCTAAGTGATGAGGATATTAAATCAAAATTTGACGATATTGAATAACCAGATAAATTTGAAAACAAATAGATCTTTTCATGTATTATAATGTGGGTTTTTGATAAGATTTCTTTTTAATTTTCATTAATTTAACATAATAGGAGGCAATATATGTCAAGTTTTAGCAGTGAGATAACTAGATCTACTAACCCTTGTACTAGAGAAAATGCAACTACAATAATTAAGTTGGGTATCAACCCAATGATAACATGGGTAGTTTTAAGAGTTCTTTTGAATTGTTCTGAAAGTTTCTCATCAGAAATAGCCCTTCCGTTTTTTATAGGTAATGTGTTAAATCACGTATCTCCAGGTTTTCATGATAAACTTTTAGAAAAATTCAGTTTTCCAATGTTTTTTCATTCATCAGACTACAAAAAAAAGCTTCAAATAATGAAAGAAATTGACGAATTAGATGATTCTTTAAAAAGATCAAAAATGAAAAAATATCTAGAATTAGGAAAAAATGCTATAGAGCCGATGTTTAATTGCCTGAATCCTGAATATAGAAAATTGCAAGTATTAGCTGATCATTATAAAATCAATATTTTTGATCTTGCAAACATTTGGAATAAAAAGCCAATTTTTGATAATTGCACGGCCTATGAACGAGAAATGTTATTTAGCAAACTTTTAAGTGATGTTATGCTCACAGAATTTTGTACCAAAGATAATTAAAGAAAATGTATAAATTTGAATAATAAATAATAAGAGGTAATATATGTCGGCTTTTTCAAGCGTAATAAATAGATTTAACAGCATTTTTTCTATAGATAATACAAAAGCAATACTCAGTTGGCCAATAAATGAAAAAGCCCTGAATATTAAATATCCGGGGTTTTTTTTAATTATATAGAAAAAAAATAAGCTGGCAGCGACCTACTCTTGCATACTCTTGTGCATACTACCATCGGCGATGAAAGGCTTAACTTCTGAGTTCGAAAAGGTA
>SDBV01002555.1_pt1 | contig 27164 bp, 21 predicted proteins | sample 2277081 | NCBI WGS metagenome assembly SDBV01 (sample SAMN10402039, study PRJNA504765) | marine sediment metagenome | isolation source: marine sediment core GS10_PC15, 223 cmbsf | place: Arctic Ocean: Southern Knipovich Ridge | collected 2010 | reverse complement strand
GCCTCCCGGGCCGCCTGGAGGTGAGTGTAACAATTATGATCATATAAGGGCAGCAGCTCCCATGCCCGCTCCAGGGTCTCCAGGGCTTCGGTGAATTGTCCCCGCTTATACAGCCCCCAGCCGTAGGTGTCCAGGATAAACGCGTCGTCAGGAAGCAATTCAAGGGCCTTCCGGGCCAGCTCTACCCCTTGATCCACGTTAAGATCGTATTCAATAAGCAGATAGGCCAGGCTGTTGTAGGCCCAAGCGTACTCGGGGTCCAGAGCCATGAACTCCCGGTAATAAGATTCAGCCTGTTCCAGGAGTCCTGCCTGCTCGTAAATACTGCCAAGGTTCATAGTTACGGCCGCCGCAGATACTCCCTGTTCCTGACTAATGCGGCGATAGCGGTCCAGGGATTTCAGGCTCATCATACTATCCCCCACGGACAAATAATGAATAGCCAGGTCTCGGCAAAGAACCAGATTCTCTGGCAGGACCTCCAGGCCGAGCTCGAAGACCTCCAGCTCCCGCTGGTGATTACCCTGCTTGTGATAGGCGGTGCCTAAATTGCAGTAGCTGGCTACATATTCCCATGGAATGCCCCACTGATCGGAGATGGCCAGCGCTTTTTCCAGGGGCTCGATCGGTAACCCCGCCGTTGGCGGGGTCCCTCCGCATACTGCGGGGTCCAGCGGTGGCTGTTATCTCGAAGTTTCGGGATGGGGGTTTGAGTTTGCCCATAAGAAAAGACTCGTCTTTGAGTCCGGCGTAGCTAAATCGGTAGAGCGGGTGGCTGTTAACCACTAGGTTGTAGGTTCGAGTCCTACCGCCGGAGCTGGCTTGGCGTAGCTGTGCTTGACCAAGCGTTGCTCTTATCGTTCCTACATCAGCCCGGCTTCGTAGATGACCGAGCCTAGCTTTGTTGGCGTAGCAAACCCCTTCAGCAGAACCTCATCCGGTTTGCCAAATTCGAATCCTTTGCCAACGCACAGTTCCTGAACGGTTTGCGGCACAAGAATTTCTCCAGCCTCGGCATGGTCGCAAATGCGTGCCGCCAGCTGTACAGTTGCTCCGAAAAGGTCCTCATTCTGTTCCACCGGCTCACCTGCGCACAGCCCGATTCTCACGTGGAGATTAATACCGGAGTCGGTCTGGTTATGATCGCTTATGCCCCGCTGTATATCGATCGCACAGTGTACTGATCCGGTCACCGAGGCAAAGGAGGACATAATACCATCGCCAGTATGCTTGACTTCACGACCCCCATGCTTCTCGAGTGCACCACGGACAGTGGTGTCGTGGACATGTAGAACGTGCATAGCCGCCGCGTCACCTAATTCCTGGGTCATTTGCGTGGAGCCGACGATATCGGTGAATAGGATAATGCGGAGCGCTGAGCCGGTTTGGGTGGTTGCGTGGTCGATAGCCGCCGCGGTCTGTTCAATGCGACCAAGAAAGGCTTCGACCACCGCCTTGTTGACCTCTATAATTTTAGTAGCCTGAATTCCGTGCGAAGCCTTATGCAATGCATTGGCCTGCTCAGCGCTGGGCGCTTCAATGAGGCAGTTGGCGGTGCCAGTCTCTTTATTAAGCCAATAAGTTAGACAGGTGATCTCATACTGATCCTGAATGGCAATATCTGCCAAGTGGGCCTTCGCCATATCCTCTTCGGTAGCACCGGGGACCTCGTGTAAATCCATGTAAAGCGGCATAGATCGTTCATCCTCCAACAGTGGCTCCCTAGTCGGCCGCCCCAAATTGTGAATTTAACTTCTATTAATTGTAGCGGTAGGTTTGGCTCGGTAGGGAGCTCCGCGCGTAATCTACCATAAAATATTGATTTTTGCAAGTGGGGTAAACCATGTCTACCTTGTGTCACTGGTAAACCATGTCTATGCCCTGTCACTGTAAACCATGTCTATTCCCTGTCACTTAAACCATCGGGAGTTCCCCCGAAATAATTAAAAGATTGAAGAATACACTTATGCTTTGGAGAATTGTCTTTTTTACCTCACCCCCGGTACAACCTGAAACATAGGTAACACTTTGATCCGAGGACATAGGTAACAGTTTTGGTGTGTTTTTCAACAGCCTCTTGGTTTTATTTTCCCTTCTTGTTCTTCGTAAACAGCCAGTTGGATGGGACCGAAATCAACGCGCCATTGGCCATCATCGATTTCGATCAGCCCCACCCATTGGCCCACCAACGACTCACTGAGATAGCGCTTTTTGTCTTGCCATCTGATCTCGTCCATTAGATGCTCGCCCGTTCATCCCACCATTCGCACATTATCAAGCCACCCTCATTTGGTCTTATCTTCATATAGGTCAAGAGGGTCGTTCAATTCCCACTCAATCTGACCTGCGGAATGCCGGAGTGGTGCCATGAAGCGTGGATTCTTATCGGTATTATGCCTGGTGCTGGCCGTCTGCCCGGCGACTTTTAATTGCATGAAAGGGCCGACACCGACCGAAACGGATAACGACCGGCAGGCAGGCGAACTGTTGCCCCTGAATGTCGGGAACAACTGGCGATACCTCTACTTCGCGCTCGACGAGGAGGGCGATACGACTCTCTCCGAAGAGCATCTCTGGAGGGTTACCGGCGAAAAGCTCGTCCAGGGGCTCCTCACCTACCACATGAAGCTGGACCACGACCTCCCGGGGTTCGCCACCCGCCGTGAAGACGGGCTGTTCCTGCTCGGGTACTGGAGCGCGGATGAGGCCTTTTTCGACGAGCTGTTCTTCAAGTGGCCGATCCAGCCGGGGGACTCATACGACTATGTCAATTCCAACGGGGATACGCTGCGCATCGCCGTGACGACGGAGACAGTTACTGCGCCGGCCGGCGACTTCGAATGTTTGCTGTACCTCCTGCCCGACGGTCGGGAATACCGGTTCGCCGTGGACACCGGCATCGTTCGCATCGACGTGCCGAGCCGGAGCATGATCCTGATAGAATACAACCTTGAATGAGAATGCGGAATCGTCAGATCAAGGTCGTTTCGTATCGCCCTTGTTGGCTGGAATCATCATCCCACGTCGCCTCCAACTTGAAAGGCGGGTGGCATTCTGTGCTAAACGCCATAATATATGGAATATATGACTTAGGGCCGATGAGCCTGACCTCCTGTTGGCCTCCAGGCACAGCCGGGTGTTCCAGTATCGGACTACCGTCGAGCGTGATCGTTACGTTGCGGGCAGTAGCTTGGCCGTTGTTGGCCACGATCAGTTGACAGCTTCCCCGGTCCGTCTTACGCAACTCGGTGCAAAGCTCGGCCTGCTGTTTGATAAGGTTGTTGGCTTTGCGTCCCGCCCACCAGCGCCACACGCGCCACACCAAGGCCAAACCCGCAATACATACGGCCACGATAGCGGTGGTTTCTAATGTGCTCATTCCGTGACCTTCTTTCACTCTTTTTCAAGCGCCTTCTGGATTGCTTTCAGTTCGGCGTCGGTAATGCCCCAGATATTCGCCGCCACTTCATCGATTTCAGCCTCCAGTGCCGCAATCTGGTCCTCGTTGTTCTCTGTAGCCGCGACGTGGCATTGGCGAGAGAGTTCGGCCAGCCGTGTGTGGTTGATGTCTGTTTTCTTGAACTGGGGAACGGCTATGTTCTGCATGATATGCGGAGATGGGTGGAGAACAATGTAGGCCGTAGCGGCTACATGTGCAGGTGAGGAATTGAGGAGTCCAGAGACGAAATATGCCTCGCTTTCGCCATCGCAAGAGACAGCGATGATTGTGTGATCCGGCAAGGATGGTTTAACCTTCTCGACCGTTGCTGGTCCGGACACACTCGCCCTGACGGAATGCCCCACCTCCGGCCAAAGCACCTTCCACTTCGCCACCGTATAAGGGCCGATGTTGTACATGGAGTAGAAGGGATCGGATGGTTTGAAGAATTGGCGGTAGCCGGAGCGGCCGCGCAGTGTTCCGCGCATTGGCTTCGTGGGATCGCCCTCGAATTGCTTCAAGTAAGCGTAGGTCTTCGGCCAGCGGCGCTTCATTTCGGATTCGGGAATGCCTTTTCTTATCTGCGGGTCCTGCGCCAGAATGATGTGGGCCGATGGTTCGGCGTGCCATCGCTGAACGTCTCTTCCACGAAGAAGCGGATACACCAGGTCCGGCTCGATAACCGTCTGCACATGTGCAACCTTGAGCTTGCCAACATCATGCAGGTTCTCGATCACAAGTTCGCCATTGGGACGCTTCTCCAGGATGCGAATCCAATAGACCCCATTCAACCACGTGCAGCATCCCGCGTATGCCTGATAGTCACTCTGCCCGACCACTTTCAGAATGCCGGAAAGCGCCTGCTTCGGCGCGGTGAGCCAAGGCGAACTGGCCTCGTTCGGGTCAACGGGCAATGCGCCAACTTTGGAAACGGTCACAAGCGCGCGCGCTTCCGCAAGGGAAACATCCTGAGCGATGCGCGAAGGTCCGCGCCAGATGCTATAACTGACCGGATATGAGAAAGCGCGCGAGCGTTTCTCGCACACGAAAACCGCCGTTCGGTTCGTTGCGCCCTCGAACACCTGCATTGCGCTGAGATCCCCCACTTCGATAGGCTTCAGATAAGAAGTCTTGCCCCCCTTGCTGAACTGTAGTTGCCGAAAGCCGTCGCCCGCGCCCTGAGTCTTGAAGACGCTCTGGGTGATTACGAATCCGAGACGACCGCCATCGTCCAGATAGTTGTCCACAGCGGAATAGACGAACAACATTGAGAGATCCTTCTTACCACCGCCCAAGCGACCAGCGGAACCCGAGAGCGTGAAGAGACCATACTCCTGCCATAAAGGCTTCATGCCATCACGGTAGTCATCGGGCAAGTTCTCCCAGTTCACCCACGGCGGATTGCCGGCAACATAATCCACCTTCCCGACGAAGAGCGGCGCGAAGGCGTTTTTGATGATCCGCGCCCAGATGCCGTTTTGGTTGCTGGCGTCGAGTCGCTGGAGGTGGCGATAGAGTTCCTTGTGGAGTTCGGCTTCGGTTACGGGGATGCCTTCAGCCTCGCAGCGTTCGACGAATTCTTCGGGAGAATAGCCGTTGCGTATGCAGGACTCGAGCGTGTCGGCATAGGAAGATAGATGCTCCCTGCTGGAAGCGATTTCTCTAGGTATCAAGAATGTTTTTGCCGCAGTAGGTAGCGCCAGTGGTGGGTTTTCTAGGTTATATTCAATTCCAGAGTCGGAAAGGAATGTGATCTGTTTATCTTTTCTTCCGGCTATGTCGGGCGTCATGATGGAATCACAGAGATAGACGGGTAGTTCGACGTTGTCGGCGTGGCGCAGCAGGTCGCGAATAGCCATCAGGTAGTTGGTGCGCGCGGCCATGACGGCCAGGGGGTTGAGGTCGAAGCCGATGATGTTGCGCAGAACCTTGCGCAGCAGTTCGTCCTCGCCGAAGCCGCACTCGTGGCGGTGTTCGTCGTACCAGGTCTTGACGCGGTTGAGCGCCATGACGAGAAAGGTGCCCGATCCGCAGGCGGGATCGAGCAGGCGTTTGTCCGGGTTCCCGTCGTAGCCGAGTTCGTCGAGGACGAGTTCGGCCAGCCAGTCGGGCGTGTAGTATTCGCCGAGGTCGTGGCGGACGGACTTGGGGAAGAGCTGCTGGTAGAGTTGCTTGAGCAAGTCGCGGGATTCAGCGGGATCGACGCTGAGCGTAGTCGGGTCGAACTGGTCGAGGGACTGCGTCATGGCGCGGACGGCGTCCGCACAGCCATCATTCCAGGCGTCGAGATACCAAGAGAAGAGATCACCTTCGAGGAAGTTGCGGATGCCGAGCTGTGACCAGATGCCGCCCTGTTCCAGATTGCGCAGTTCGTCCCGCAACTTGGCCGAAGTGGGCGCGGAGATGAGTTTCTTGAGTGTTGAGGTCCCAAGTGGCGAGAAGGAGGTGACGATCTCTGCGGCCAGCATTTTCATGAAGATGGCGTAGTAGGTGTGGACGGCGAAGAGGAGCTCGGCCGGATTGGGATCGTGTACAAGATAATGGTCGGCCAGTTTACTGACCTTAGCGCTCTGGCCGTGGATGTCGTAGCCGCAGACCTCGCCGAAGAGAATCTGCCACTGGCGGAAGAAGGTCTGGGCCTTCGGATTGTCAGTTTCGTGGATCAGGTCGTGGATCAGCCGGACGCCATCTTGTGCACTCCTGCTTTCGGAGCCGAAGTGCGCGGCCAGGTTCTCGGGTGTGAAGGAGAGCCCCCGCGCGCCCAACGAGACGATGGCCCTGAGCAGGCGCTGCACCGTGTACGGCGTGACCGGCTGGGGATCCTCAACATCGAGGGTTGTCCCGCGATGGAGGACAAAGACGAAGGTATCGCCGTCGCACCCGACACCGAAAATTCGTTGCGGCTCAATATTCTCTTCCGCCTGCAAGTCGTGGAAACGTTTCTTGATCTGTTTGACGACGGCTTTCACGCCCGGCGCGTTCTTGTCCTCCGTGATCTTGCTCGCGCCCTTGGGGTCCTTGTATTCGATGACCACACCGCCGTATTTCGAATCAATCCGCCCACCCGCCAGACCGTATTCATGTCGGCCTCTAACCGTCAATCCCGCTTTCTTGATGAACTCGTTGATGAGTTCGGTACATCTAATGCGAATATCCTCTTCGGACCCGGCCCACTCAACGGCCTCCACCATCTGATTGGCCATCATCGCGGCGTGGTCCTGAATGAGCGACTCAAGATTTGTTTTCATTAAGGTCTCGTTTCCCATACTACCTCTTTCGCAGGCCTTTTTTCGGGCCTTATCGTTTTTTATTCGTCTGCTCAACAGCCTTTTCCCTCTAAGATACTGGCACTACGGGCTTTTGGCCACTACAACGGCCCGCATGACAAACCTTTTGCCTGGTGCGGAGACCACGGCCTGCCTTCCTCGCGCTCCATGAGTCGCCGCTTGCACGCGCACCTTTCGCGCCATATCTTCTCCGCAACCCTTTAAGCTCGACCGGCGAGTCGGAAAAGGGGACGTAAGACGGCCGGGGCCGCTGCTGAAGAGGATCAGCCTGACGGATGTGAAATCCTCGGAGCCCCCGGCGTCCGAAGCTACCCTGCGAAATCTCACGCGTCCCCGCATACCAGGGACGCGTTTTTATTTTGGAAGCGGTCGAACAGGCAGTTCGGCATTTTTTCCGCACGAAGGGACAGGCGACTACACGGTTGCGACCGGCCTTACGGCTTCAGCGCCGGGAAACATAAACGAAGATGGAATTCCAACAACACTACCTGGAGCGCAGATGAACGAGATCAAGGCACGCATCATGGACGAGGTCGACATCCGTCGCACCATCGCCCGCCTCGCCCATGAGATAGTCGAGCGCAACCACGGCGTCGGCAACCTCGGCCTGGTCGGCATCCGCACACGCGGGGTCTTCGTCGCACGCCGCATCTCCGAGGTGATCAAGGAAATCGAGGGTGTCAGCCTTCCGGTGGGAGTGCTCGACATCACCCTCTACCGCGACGACTTCCGCATCAGCAAGGTGGGGCCGGGGGTGCAGGTGACCGACATCCCCTTCGAGATGGACGGGTTGACCGTGGTGCTTATCGACGACGTACTCTACACCGGCCGAACCTCGCGGGCCGCGCTCGATGCGCTGATGGATTACGGCCGTCCCGGCCGGGTGCAACTCGCTATCCTGGTCGACCGTGGACACCGCGAACTGCCGATCAAGGCGGATTTCGTCGGCAAGAACATCCCGACCGCCAGCGGCGAGAACATCCAGGTAAAAATGACCGAACACGACGGTGAAGACGGGGTGGTGCTCATCGAAGAAAACGGCGGAGATCATTAGCCATGCCGCTTGTTTCCAGGCATCTGCTCGGCCTCGAAGGCGTCCCGAAGGAGGACATACAGACCATCCTTGACGCCGCGATCTCCTTCAAGGAGATCCTCGAGCGGCCGATCCCAAAGGTTCCCACCCTGCGGCATGTTACGGTGGTGAACCTTTTTTTTGAAAGCTCCACCCGCACGCGTATCAGTTTCGAACTGGCGCAGAAACGCCTCAGCGCCGACGTGGTCAACTTCTCAGCCTCGACATCATCGGTGAATAAGGGCGAATCGCTGATCGACACGGTGAAGAACATCGAGGCGATGAAGATCGACGTCATCGTCATGCGCCACCCCCAGCCGGGAGCGCCGATCCTGCTGACACGGCACTGCAACTCGAAGGTGATCAACGCCGGAGACGGGACGCACGAGCACCCGACCCAGGGGCTGCTCGACATGATGACCCTGCGCGAAATCTTCGGCGGATTCGAGAATCTGCGCGTCACGCTGGTCGGCGACATCTCCCACAGCCGTGTCGCGCTGTCGAACATCCACGGGCTGTTGACGATGGGCGCGCAGGTCGCCGTCTGCGGACCGCCGACGCTTATTCCCCGACACCTCGACCGCCTCGGGGTCAAGATCTACCATGACCTCGACGAGGCGATTGCCAACTCCGAGGTGCTCAACATTCTGCGCATCCAGCTCGAGCGCCAGGAGACAGGGCTGTTCCCGACAATCCGGGAATACCATTCGGTCTTCGGCATCACACGCGAACGCCTCGCGAAAGCATCGAAGGAGCTGGTGATCATGCACCCGGGCCCGATGAACCGCGGAGTAGAGATCGACGCGGACGTGGCCGACGGGAAGCAAAGCGTGATACTGCAACAGGTAACCAACGGGGTCGCGGTGAGAATGGCGGTCCTCTTCCTTCTCGCGGGAGGCACGGATGAGCTGGTCGAGCAAACGGGGCCCTGAACTGCTTGGCAGCCACGGATGGCTTGCATCGAAATACCGGCGGGTGCTGCTCACCGGCGCACGGCTGGTCGATCCGGCAGAGGAGCTTGACAAAACCGCCGACCTGTTGGTCGAGGAAGGCAAGATCAAACGGATCGGCAAAATCGACCGCACACAGCTCGGCGACCACCATACCCTCGACCTGCGTGGAAAGATCGTCACCCCCGGCCTGGCTGACCTGCACGTGCACCTGCGCGAGCCGGGACGCGAGGACAAGGAGACGATTCTCTCAGGGACCTGCGCCGCAGTCGCCGGCGGGTTCACCGCCATCGCCTGCATGCCGAATACCGACCCCGCGCTGGACAATGTCGGCGTGATCCGCTGGGTTTACGACATGGCCGCCGGATCGCCGGTGTCGGTACACCCGGTAGCAGCCGTCACCCAGGGACGAAAGGGAAAGATGATCTCGGAGATCGAGGACCTCTTTCACTCCGGCGTGCGCGCATTTTCCGACGACGGCGACCCGGTGGTCAGCGCGGAGGTGATGCGACGCGCACTCGAGTATTCAAAGATGCATGACCTGGTGATCATGACCCACTCCGAGGAACCGGCGCTCGCCGGCGACGGCGTTATCCGCGAGGGCGAAGTCTCCACGCGCCTCGGACTGTCGCCCTGGCCCTCGATCGCCGAATCGGCGATGGTCGGACGTGACCTGCTGCTCGCCGAGTTCACCGGCGGACGGCTGCACGTGCAGCACATCAGCAGCAAGGAATCCATTGAGCTCGTGCGCCACGCAAAGGCGAAGGGAGTGCGTGTCACCTGCGAAGCGACGCCGCACCACATCGCACTCACCGACGAAGCCTGCGTCAACTACGATTCAAACACGAAAATGAACCCGCCCCTCGGCACGAAGGAAGACCGTGAAGCGGTGATCGAGGGTCTTCGCGACGGGACGATAGACGCAATCGCGACCGACCACGCCCCGCACACCCCCGAAGATAAACTATGCGAGTTCGGCATCGCAGCCAATGGAGTGGTCGGCCTCGAGACCGCCATCGGCATCGTCGCCAAAGAACTTGTCGAAACCAAGGCGCTCGACTGGTCGGGCGTAGTCGAGAGGATGGCCCACGCCCCGCGCCGCGTGCTTAAACTGCCCCAGGTAACGATCAAGAAAGGCGCGGTCGCCGAGTTGAGCATGATCGACCCCGAGGCGCAATGGACGGTTGAGCCGGAAAAGTTCCTCAGCAAGGGCCGCAACACGCCGTTTGCAGGCTGGACACTGCCCGCGCGGCCTGTCGGGATCATCAACCGTAGATGGGTTCTCGTGTCACCGGATGCGAGGACGCTCTGGGAATAAAAGACACCGATGTCTTTTATTGAACAGGAAAAGCTGACCATATGACCGTATCCCCGAAAACTGGACCAGTTGTTATAGTGAGTCTCGCAAATAATGTCCCCACGAGCACTTTCTCGACATCTCTCGGTGTTATTATTTTGCTGTATGCGAGCCCAACAACCCATCCCGAGAATGCCCGGCTTGATGAACAACAAAACCGGGGTCAAATCCATATGCGCCCTGTGACGGGACTTTCTTTTCAAGGCTTACTATAGATGTGTAGGAGCGCAAGATGAATCAACAATCCACTGGCACTAGCACCTTTAATGACCCTACCAGCCTCACAAGATGGGCCAAAGGGTTTCTCTATGCGGGCATTGCAATTTCCGTCATAGCCTTAATTTCTGGCATATTCGAACACCAGCTATTGAGCGATTTTCAAAAAGGGATCTATACCTCTGAATCGCAGATAATGGATGCTGCCGAATCTAATGATGCTCGGCAAAGAGTTGTTGGGATAATGCAAATTGTTGTGCTCGTTGTAACGGCAATACTGATGCTTAAGTGGATTCATCGCGCGAACTTCAATGTGCGGCAGCTGGGTGCGGCTGGGATGCGGTTTACGCCAGGCTGGTCAATTGGATGGTATTTCATTCCAATCGCTAACCTTTGGAAGCCATATCAGGCTATGAAAGAAATTTGGAAGGCAAGTAAGAACCCTGCCGACTGGCAAGATCGATCAGTCTCATCTGTTCTTCCTTGGTGGTGGTTTTTCTGGATTATTTCAAACAGTTTAGGCAATGCATCTTTTCGCATGTATCTGAGAGCCGAAGAACTTAACGAACTTATTGCTGCAAATGTGGTTACACTACTTTGTGATGTCGTAGAAATTCCATTGAACCTTATTGTATTGGTAATAATTGCTCGCGTTTATGAAATGCAGATATCTTATTTTAGCAAAAACATCTAAAAGCTCATGCAACCAACGCGCTAGCCGCGCGATAGAGGTGGACTCCATTAGTTGGACAATATGAACGAGATTTTAGGTGATGGATTCCACTCTTTTCATGCTGCTACTGTTTCTTTTCGAGTAATAAGCCATGTCCGGCGTCAAGCGGTTGAGTCCTTGGTGGGAGAAGAGGACCCCTCATTTAGGAAAGGTGTTTAAGTGATGGCTTTGCCCTTGAGGGCTCCCCTTTGCGCACGACACAATATTGAGAAACGCGATAAGATAATTTAACGCTGTATGTTTACCAATAGATTCGCCGGATTCTGAATCCCACCAAATGCGGCATCCAGAGCAAGAAAAAACGCGCCTCGCGATGAGGAGCGTTGCTTATCGACATCCCAATATTTCCACGCGTTAACCGGGTTCGGAGACTACGGCCTACGCTGATATTTCCGCACCCGCAAGGGCACGCCGGCCGGTTAATGCACTGTTCTCGGGGGGGTCGTCAGGTTGTACGCATTGGCAGCCCCGCGGCCGCCCTCCTCGAACATATAGGCATGAGCGATCATCATGATCTCATCGGAGCCCAGGGGGCCTCCGAGCGTCATCGCGCGGTCGATGATCTTCTCCAGATCCTCCATACCGATAATCGCGAGTGAGCGCATTTCGAGAAGCTGACCATAGGCCTCGGTGCTCATCACCGCGCGTTCGGCCGGATGAAGAACGCGGTATGATCCCGAAGCAGCCGACGCGGTATAGAGCACTTCCGCCGGGTCAGCCTCGCCGATGCGGTCAACCACCCAACTGAACGCCGCATCGATTTCCGACTCGGTGTATCCCTGGACGATCAGATCTTCGCTGAGCAGGTCCATCTCCTCGACATCAAGCCTCTGCTCGCGGATCTCCCGCAACAGGTGAATCACCAGACCGACAACACGTTGCGGTGTTCTGCCTTCATCTTCGATCATCATAATGGCCTACCTGCCATGACAATGCTTGTATTTCTTGCCGCTGCCGCAGGGGCAGGGATCATTTCTTCCAACCTTCGGGGCCTCGCGTCGCAGAGGCTGCGCCTTTCCGGCTGTCGCCTCGCGCCTCTGCCGTGGAGCCAGTCCACTTGCCGCTCCCGCTCTTCGCGCCCTCGCGCCTTCACCTGCCGTATATCCGAGACCGACGGCGTCCGACTTGATTTCGCGACCCTGTGCCTGCGTCATCTGCACCGGGACCCGGGCCGGCTCATCCACCCGGATCTGGGCGGTGACGATCATTCTCAAGCTCTGCTCGGCGACACGGCCGAGCATCGCCGCAAAAGCCTCGAGCCCTTCCCGCTTGTACTCGATCAACGGGTCCCGCTGGGCATAGGAGCGCAGACCGATGCCCTCCTTGAGACGGTCCATCTCATAAAGATGGTCCATCCACTCCTGGTCAACGATCTTGAGCACCGAAAAGCGGAGCAGCTTGTCATAGAGTTCATCGCCGAATGTCTCACGGCGGCGTTCGAGGACTTCTTGCGCCTGCTCGATGATCTTCTCCTCAAGATCATCGAGACTCAGCTCATCTTTCTCCTCCTCTTTAAGATGCAAATCTACAAGCAGCGAGCGCAAGAGGGAGCTGCAAAGGCCTTCCCAATCCCACTCGTAGGGCCCAACCCTCGGATCGCAGTACTGATCGATCGTTACGGCGACAAATTCGCCGAGGAGGTTCTCCACCTCCTCCCGAATATCTCCGCTCAACGCGGCGCGTCGTCGAGAATAGACGACCTCGCGCTGGATGTTCATCACGTCGTCGTACTTGAGCAGGTGCTCGCGGATCGAGAAGTTATGCTGCTCGACCCGTTTCTGCGCTTTCCCGATCGCACGGGTGACCATCGAATGGGTGATCACCTCGCCCTCCTGCAGACCGAGCGAGTCCATGATCTTCCCGATACGCTCTCCACCGAAGAGGCGCATCAGGTCGTCCTCGAGCGAGAGAAAGAACTTCGAACGCCCGGGATCGCCCTGCCGTCCGCTGCGACCGCGAAGCTGCCGGTCGATCCGCCGCGCCTCGTGACGCTCGGTGCCGACGATCTGCAGGCCGCCGATCTGGTCCAGGGGATCGATGCCGTACTGCTCGATGTGCCGCTCGCGCAACTCGGGGTCCTGCTGCATGCGTGCGGCGATTATCCCTTCCTCGCCATGGGCGTCGGAGATCGAACGCGCAATCTTGATGTCCGTCCCACGGCCCGCCATGTTCGTCGCAATCGTAATCGCTCCGGGTTGACCCGCGCTGACCACGATCTCGGCTTCGCTCTGATGGTGCTTCGCATTGAGCACCTGGATCCGATCCTTGAGCTTGCGCCCCGAGACGGACTTCGCGGCAAGCATTCTCGCGATCAGCTCGCTGACATCCACCGAGGTTGTCCCGACGAGGATCGGAAGGCCGAGTTCATGCAGGCGGACGATCTCGTTGATGATCGCGGCATACTTCTCGCGCTGCGTCCGGAAGATTTCATCCTCCATGTCGGCGCGCGCAATCGGCATGTGTGTCGGAACCACCGAGACATCGAGGTTGTAAATCTTGTAGAACTCGTCTTCCTCGGTCTCAGCGGTGCCGGTCATTCCAGCCAGCTTGCCATAGAGCCGGAAATAATTCTGAAGCGTGATGGTGGCGATGGTCTGGGTTTCGGCCTCGACCTTGACACCCTCTTTCGCCTCTATCGCCTGGTGCAATCCATCCGAGTACCGCCGACCGTACATGATACGGCCGGTGAACTCATCGACGATCTGAACCTTGCCGTGCTCGAGAACATACTCGTCATCCTTGTTGTAGAGCGAATAGGCCCTGAGCAGCTGATTGATCGTGTGGATCACCGAACTGCGCTCGGCGAGCTGAAGCTCCGCCTCGGACTTCGCCCGGACCTTCTCCTCTTCGGACAAGGATGAATCGTTGTCTAAATCGACGAACCGCTCAACGAGATCCGGGAGTACGAAGAAGTCGCCCTCGATCCCTTCAATCCGGGCTAGCTCCTCGCGTCCCTTATCCGTCAAGTCGGTCGCATGACCTTTTTCGTCGATTATGTAGTAGAGCTCCTCATCGAGCTCATGGACTCGCTTCTCACGGATATACTCGTCCTCGACCCGCTGAACCAGTTGCTTGCGGCCGTGTCCGCCGAGCGCCTTGATCACCCGCTTATGTTTCGGCGCGCCGCGAGAAGCTTGAAAGAACTTCATTCCGGCGAGAAATTCCTTCTCCCGGTCCTGCTCCCCCCCGTCCTCGGCCACCAGCGATTCCGCTTCGGTGATCAGACTGATCACATGGTCCCGCTGGCGCTGAATCAGACGCCGGACGCCGGTGTTCCACTTGACGAAATCGTCCTCGCTCGAACGTGCAACCGGCCCGGCGATAATCAAAGGTGTCCGCGCCTCATCGACGAGCACGCTGTCAACCTCATCGATTATCGCAAAATGGTGGCCTCGCTGGACGAGGTAATCCGCGTTCACCGCCATGTTGTCGCGGAGATAGTCGAAGCCGAACTCGTTGTTCGTCCCATAAGTAATATCGGCTGAGTAATGCTCCTTCCTTACCGAGGGAGGCATCTGCGACAAGATTACTCCGACGCTGAGACCGAGGAACTCATAGAGCTGTCCCATCCACTCCGCGTCACGGCGGGCGAGGAAGTCGTTGACCGTCACCAGGTGCGCCCCCCGTCCGGCGAGCGCGTTGAGGTAAAGCGGCAACGTCGCAACCAGCGTCTTTCCCTCCCCGGTGGCCATCTCCGTGATTCTGCCGCGGTGGAGCATGATACCGCCGAGAAGCTGGACATCGAAGGGAATCATGTCCCAGACCATCTCGATGTCGGCCGCGACGAACTCGTGCCCCTTGTCCTTCAGGCGGCGGCAGGCATCCCTGACAACCGCAAAGGCCTCGGGCAACAGCTCATCGAGAATCTGATCGAGACGCTTGACCTCGTTTTTCTTCGCCTTCTTCTCCCGTTCGGGATCGCTCTGCTCAAGGCCTTCATAGGGGTCGAAATCCCCCATCTCGCGGCTGATACGCCCTCGGAATTCGTCGGTCTTCGCCCTCAATTGGTCATCGGACAGTTCGGTCAGCGACTCGTAGACCTCGTTGATCTGTTCGACAGCAGGCCAGACCTTCTTGAGTTCCCGCTCATGGCGGTTTCCGAATATTTTTTTGATCAGGTTCATGCTAAATTGCTGTATTTTATGAAATACCCCGTTCCCCGTTTACCGGTCTCAAATCCTCAACGACCGTTTCAGATCTCCATCGACATCTCGATCTCATCGCGGATCGGAATGCCATTTATACCGACAAGTGGAATCTCCGGTTTCAGCCGCCGCGATTCCTCGATCGTATCCCTGTGCACGGCGACGAAGTGAAAACCACGCCGCTGGTAAAAATGCATGGCCGGCGTGTTGTCATTGGTGGTGATCAGCCAGATTTCACGGCAACCGTGCTCCCTGGCGACAGCTTTGACCTCCTCGATCAGCGCCGTACCGGCTCCGATCTCCTGAACGAGTGAAGCTATCGCAACTATCTCGCATCGCTCCCTACGCAGTTCGTAGAAAAGAATTCCCGCGCGTTCACCATCAGTCTCGGCAATAAAAGCCGGAAGCTCAACCGCATCATGGAGCCGGCCCCTTGAGACGACCACCACCGAACCCCAGAGATCCTTCAAGAGGTCCGCCCGCCACAGCTTGTCGTTCTCCCCCGCCGGCCTCACAAGCAGGTCGGACATCATCACTCCCCTTAGTCGCCCGTGTTTCAAGGTCTCTTCCGGTCCGGCTCATCGAGGCACGATAAGGCCCATTCTGAGTATGTCGTGATAGCCGCCATCGAAAAAACACTCCTCGCGCAGAAGCCCCTCAACGCGGAATCCAAGCTGCTCGTTGAGGCGAATGTTCGCCAGGTTCGTATCGAGCGTGTTGAGATATATCTTCCGCAGCCCGAGATTGGTCACTCCGTATTCCAGCCAGTATTGTGTCGCCTCCTTCGCATAACCCCTTCCCCTGACCCCGGGATCGGCGATCAGTTTGCGCAGTTCGGCGGTCCCCAGTTCGACATCAAGGTTGATGTAGGCGAGCGTACCTATCGGACGGCCTTCATGCTCGACGATACCGAAGACGCTGTCCTCCGCATCGACGAGGGCTTCGAGGGAAGAGCTCGCTCCACCCGTGCGTGTAAGCAGAAACAACCTCCCCTGCGGGTCCGACACCCAACTGTCGAGAAGCTCGAGATCGTCCTCCTGGTAACGGCGGATGGTCACCCGCGGCGCGGAAATCGCAAAATCCCGGGGGGGCTCATTGTCCGTTTTGCTCGACGGCAGAGGGGTGTAGACACCCGAACGCTCGAACGCCAGGTCAAGCAGGATATTGACGAAACGTACGAAGTCCTGACGGCTGAAACCGTATTCGCACCCCTGCTTGTACATCGATTTCGCCACCGCCTCGATGGTTTGTTCAGGAAGCGGACGGTGCTCCGGATGTTCAGCGGTGTCGTTCAATTCACTGTCCTTTTCCGGCAAATGAGCCTTATCGCGCTTTCAGGCAATTAAATCCGAATACCGATCCCGCCGGTGATCGACATAAATCCGTTGGGGTCGCGGGATGAGATCAGATGGAAGTAATCCGCCTCGACGAAGGTAAACAGGCTGTGGTCGAACACCACCCAGGGCAGATCGAAAATAATTCCTCCCATCGCCTCCATTCCGAACGCAGCGCTGGTGCCGTGCCACTCCATGTCTTCCGGATTCATCCCGCTGCGGCTGACTGTAAACAGCCCGATTCCGCCACCATAGTAGAGCCCGGATTCTGCGTTGCGGTCAGGGGTGAAACGGTAGAGTTTGAAACGGATATTCGCTATCCCGACCGATGCATCATAACCGCCGCTGTTGTTGTACAGGCCTCCGCCGCCGAGCTCGAGCGAGGGCATCAGGTCATATTCCCGCAAATGGTCGAAATGGATGAAAATTCCGTTGCCGAGGGTTCCGAACCAGCCCTCGTCCCCCCGGGGAACCAGGCCAAGACCGAAACGGAAACCCATCGCCCTCACCCCGGCCCGGCGCATCTCGCGAAATATCGACCCGAAACCCCCCATCGGCATTCGTCTGTGTCTTGAACCCGTATCCACCTGTCCGGGCTCGTCGCCGGTCTCCATTTTCCCGGCGTCTCCCGTCCCACTTTCGATACCGGCGATACGATTGGCCGCCTCGCGCAGCCGATCGGTAAGCACCTCCTCTATCGGGCAGTTGCAATCGACGTTGTCCGCAGCGATAACCTGCGCGGTTTCTATGTCTATAATTCTGAGATTGATCGTGTGAATCGACCCGACCCGGCCAATCGACCCGGCCACCATCTGACGCACACCGAGCAGACGGCCGACTTCGACGGCGCATTCGTCCGATATACATCCAGCAAGCTGGAAACTCTGCTCGGCGAGTATCTCCTGCATCCGCTGCTGCTCGATAACAAAGTACCGGCCCGTCTTGAACAGCTCCTGACGCAGGCGGTCCGAGAGCACGCGCTGATAGGATTCGGACACGCCGCCGGTGATGTCCAGGTCGAGTACGGCTATCGGAATCTTCCGCTCCGTCTGCGTCCCATCGTCCGCAGCGATCGTGTCCAGGGTGTCCACAGGATAAACCCCGGCTGCGAGCGTATCGGCTGCGCCCTCAGGATCGGTCGCCCGGAGAGTGTCGGGGGGTGAATCCTGGGCGGGTGACTGCCGGGGAACAAGAAATGCAATCGCCAGCAGGACCGCCGGTACGAGTGCTTTGAAGTGGAATGCAAATCTGAAGACCGTCATCATTACGAGACCTCCCGTCCGGTGAGCTTTCGGAAAATGTCAAGATAAGCGGCCGAGGTGCTCGCCAGGATGTCCGCTGGGAGTCTGGGGGCGGGCGGTTTTTTCTCCCACCCGCTCTGCTCGAGCCAGTTACGCACGATCTGCTTGTCATAGCTCGGCGGTTCCTCGCCGGGCACGACGCCGTCCGCGGGCCAGAAACGGCTCGAATCCGGGGTCATCACCTCGTCGGCGAGCACGATCCTGTCGCCGAGCATGCCGAATTCGAACTTCGTGTCCGCGATGATGATCCCTCTTTCGAGGGCGTAGGCCGCGGCCTCCGAATAGATACTCAGGCTGAGATCGCGGAGCCTGGCCGCAATATCCCCGCCGACGAGTTCAACTGTACGCTCGAAGCTGATGTTCTCATCGTGCAGGCCCTGCTCCGCCTTGGTTGACGGTGTATAGAGCGGCTCGGGCAACCGGTCCGCCTTCTTCAGCCTCGGCGGAAGCCCGATCCCGCACAACGACGAGCTCTTTAGATAATCCTTGTAACCCGAACCGGCGAGATATCCACGGACGACGCACTCTACCGGGAACATCTCCGCCCGGCGCATAAGCACGCTGCGTCCGGCGAGCGAAGCAAGGGTCTCATCGGCAAGACCGGCGAGGCAATCCATCTTCCCCGGATCGCGCTCGATGACGGTGTTCTCAACACGGTCGGCGAAACGGTCGAACCAGAAGAGCGACATCTGGTTGAGCACCCGTCCCTTTCCGGGAACCGGGTCCGGCATGATCACATCGAAAGCGCTGAGCCGGTCGGTGGTGACCAGCAACAGGCGGCCCTCGCCCGCATCGAAAATCTCGCGCACCTTGCCGCTGGCGATCTTATTGATAGGAAGTTCGATTTCGTAGAGCGTTGAATTCGAGTGGTTTGTCATCGACGTCATCTCTCCCACTATCCTTGTTATTGCAGTATCAGCGGATATATATCATGCAGAAAAAATCCCACCATCAGCGTCGCAACCACACCGGATAGTGCGGAAATTTCTCGGAAAAATCAAGTTATATGCCTGATCCTGACGGAGCAAGCGGGTATGCAGCTTGATGGCGCAATCACCACCCTGTCACTCCTTGGCGTAATCATCCGCTTCTTGTCGCGTCAGTTCCGCCGATGACCTTGATACCTCCTCGCAGGCTGCATTACCTTGGACTTTTGTTTGCAATGTAATCTCGTCCACTAAGATTAGTGTTTTGCCGTATCGTTCATGTCAGATCAATTGTCCGCGACAAAGGAAAATAGAACATGGCGCTGAAACTGCGACTGGAAAACGGAAAAGAGATCGAGGCCGATGACGGTGCTCGTCCATCCGACCTGATCGAAGAGGCCGGGGTTCCAGCGAAAAAAGCAGTCGCCGCGAGGATCGACGGCATGATTATCGACCTCAACCAGCCGATTGAACAAGACGGCGAACTGAAATATATCCTCAAGGGGAACACCCCCCAGGCGCTGCATGTCCTGCGGCACACTGCGGCGCATGTCATGGCCCAGGCGGTAATGCGCGTCTTCAAGGACGTCGAATTCGCCATCGGGCCGACCATCGAGGACGGTTTCTACTACGATTTCGACCTCGAGCACACCCTCAGCCCCGACGATTTCGAAGCCATCGAGGCCGAGATGAAGCAAATTATCGCGGCCGACTACCCGATTCTGCGCCGGGAAGTCGACATGCCGGGCGCGGAAATAATCCTCGGCGACCAGCGTGCCAAGTTCAAGCGCGAACTGCTCAGAGGACTCGAGGGCGAAACGCTAAGCTTCTATACCCAGGACGATTTCACCGATCTCTGCCGTGGCCCGCATCTGCCCTCAACCGGGTACATCGAGGCGTTCAAGCTGCTCTCGGTCGCCGGGGCGTACTGGCGCGGCATGGAGACCAATCCGATGCTGCAGCGGATCTACGGCACGGCATTCTTCGACAGGAAAGACCTCAAGGGTTACCTGCACCTGCGAGAAGAGGCGAAGAAACGCGACCACAGGAGGCTCGGAGCACGGCTCGACCTGTTTCACTTCGACCCGTCCGGCCCCGGCTTCCCCTTCTGGCATCCCAACGGCACGGCGCTGTTCAACGCCGTTGAGGACTACATGCGCGAGAAGCTGCACGAGTACGGTTACGACATGATCCGCACGCCGTTGATCTTAAGCGAGCAGCTCTGGCGCGACTCGGGCCACTGGGACCACTACCGCGAAAATATGTACTTCACCGAAATCGAGGAGAAAATATACGCGGTCAAGCCGATGAACTGCCCCGGAGGTACGCGGGTCTTCAAGTCGGGCTATTACAGTTATCGCGACCTGCCGGTGCGTCATGCGGAGTTCGGCCTGGTCCACCGCCACGAGAAATCCGGGGTGCTCACCGGGCTCTTCCGCGTCCGCAATTTCGTCCAGGACGACGCCCACATCTACTGCACGCCGGACCAGGCGGCCGACGAGGTGCTCGGTTGTCTTAAGCTGCTGGGCGAGGTGTACGAGGACTTCGGGATGCCCGACTACTCGTTCGAACTCTCCACCCGACCCGACAAATCGATCGGCACCGACGAGCAGTGGGAGCATGGCGAAGGCGTGCTGCGCGAAGCGCTCGACCGGGCGAAGATCGAGCACGATGTCAACCTCGGCGAGGGCGCTTTCTACGGCCCGAAGATAGATGTGCACGTCAAGGATGCGATCAAGCGAACCTGGCAATGCGGCACCATCCAGATCGACTTCTCGATGCCGGAACGTTTCGACCTGTACTATATCGACCATGACGGCGATAAACGGAGGCCGGTGATGATCCACCGCGCGATCCTCGGCGCCTTCGAGCGCTTCATCGGCATCCTGATCGAACATTATGCCGGCAAGTTCCCAAGCTGGCTCGCGCCGGTGCCGGCCGTCGTGCTGCCCGTATCGCCCGAGCGTTTTTCGGACTACGCCGGCGAAGTGGTCGATGCCTTGCGGCGTCTCGGGCTGAGGGTCCACGCGGACTCGCGCAACGAAAGCCTGAACAAGCGAATCCGCGACAACCAGAAACAGTATGTCCCGTACATGCTGGTAGTCGGCGAACAGGAAGCACAGTCCGGCACGGTCAACGTGCGCCGACGCGATGGAGTGCGCATTCCGGAGGCGATGAAGCTCGAGGATTTCGCGATTGCCCTGCTCGAGGAGATCGCCGCCCGCAGCAACGAGCCGACAATCGGCACGGACGAGCTGTTGATGGCCTACTGATAACCATTTTATGCGCATATTGCCTTTCCCCGGCGAACCATCGCCGGGCTTCATCTTTCAAGAACTCCTATAAACCCGGCGAGACGCGCCCGCCGGGCCACCCGACGGCACCGATTCGGTTCCCGCATGAAGCGTTTTACGAAACGGCATCCATGTAAGTGTTTGATATTATTCCATGAACACTAATATCGGACATTCGTGTCCGATTATAACGTAATCGCCGATCCAGTGGATGGCCTCTTGCCGTCTCTTTTTATTATCTTGTCATTGTCAATCTCTCACACGACAATCTCGATACTTCAGATATAGTATATTTCATTAACCTCAGCACCATGACAAAGTCACTTTCAGGATGGACCGATCATGCGAACGTTCCTGATCATCTCGCTATCCCTGTTTTGCACCCTGAACCTCACCGTTCCCGGCGATTGCGGCCTCCGCCGCGAGGGGCCGGTGGTGACGATTTCAGTCGACGAGAGGATCGAAGAGAACCTGGTCATCACCGCCAGGATCGCCGACATCTCGGGCGTGGTTGACGGCGACTTGGTTTTCGCCGGAGAGGAACTGATAATCGACGGCGATATCTATGACAACCTCTACGCCGTCTGCCGGACGGTCACGGTCACCGGCGATATCGGCAGCGACGTGCTCGCCTTCGCCCACACGATTACTCTTCGAGGCGGCGTGATCGGTGATTTCCGCGGCGGATGTCAGTCACTGACCATAGACTGCGACCTCGCGGGAGACCTGATGGCCGGGGCGCAAATCGTCCGCATCGGACCCAACGCCAACATCCACGGCGACCTCTATGTCGGCGCGCAGGAGCTGATCATCGAGGGCCGGGTCAGGGGCAAGGTGCTCGCCCGACTGGAGACGCTGACCATCTCCGGCACGGTCTACGGCGACGTGGACGCAACATTTGAAAATCTCCATACCTACCCCGGTGCTGAAATCAGAGGAGACCTGACATACCACCGTGAGGGAGAGCTGGAGGCCGACCTCTCCGGGCTGGTCGGAGGCGAAGTCCAATTCAGGAAATACGTGCCCTCTCCCAAGCTGTGCAGTGAGTGGGCGATCTGGGGCTGGATAAAGTGGACGATCTGGGGCTGGATATTCGCCATTTCGCTGTTCACCGCCATTATTCTCGTTGCCTTGCTGCCGAGCCGGACACGCAATGAGATCGAGAAGTTTTTCGGAAATCCCGGCAATCCGCTTCTCGTCGGGCTAATCGCCTTGTTCGCAATGCCGATGGCCGCGTTGGTCGGCATATTGCTCCTGGTGACTCTGCCCATCGGCCTTGTGATCGGCGTTGTCTGGAAGTTCTCGCTCTACTTCGGCTGGGTATATGCAGGCATACTCGCGGGCTATTGGATCCTTGGCCGCCTGGGACAATCCAGGCCGTCTCTCTACGTCGCCGCGCTGCTCGGCGTGCCGCTGATGATGCTCCTGGCACTGATCCCATATCTCAACCTTGTGGTCATCCTCGCCGCGGTGATCACCGGCATGGGGCTGGTCCTGACCTGTATTCACCGGGCGTTCACAAGTTGAACGCTGGCGACCATAAATCATGGTGTAGATGTCAGTTCGCCGGTGTCATGTGATAGGCCAACTGCGCAAAAAGTCGGCGCCTTCCGAAGCGTATCGGCGGAAACTGTTACGGCCTTCAAATCGGAAACAGGCTCCTTGTTGACCTGTACGCCGAGCGGTTTCACGCACTCCCGAGACCCTGCGCGGGTCCGCTTGAATCGGGGTCGATAGTCTCCCTATTATTCCATGCTTCCTCAAGGATTTTTTTCAGCTACGCGAAACAACCCGGGGGCAACAGTGGCGAACACCGAGATGAGACGTATCCTGGTCACCGGAGCCGCGGGGCAGATCGGATCGGAATTGACCCTGCTGCTTCGCGAGATCTACGGCGCGGGCAATGTGGTGGCGGTCGACCTGATCACCAACCCTGATTCGGAACTGCGCGATTCCGGTCCATACGAGACCATCGACATCACCGAGACCCTGCACTTTACGCAGATCGTCAACCGTTACCGTATCGACAGCATCTTTCACCTCGCGGCGATCCTCTCGGCTATCGGCGAGCAGAAGCCGGACCTCGCCTGGGACGTCAACACGAACGGGCTGAAGAACGTGCTCGACGTCGCCCGCGACCGTCAGATGGTCAGGGTGATGGTCCCCTCCTCCATCGCCGTTTTCGGACCGTCGACGCCGAAGGAGAACACGCCGCAGGAGACGGTGCTGCGCCCGAATTCGATGTACGGCGTGACCAAGGCCACCGGGGAACTGCTCTGCGACTACTATTACAGCAAGTACGGCCTCGACGTCCGCGGCGTACGTTATCCGGGGATTATCTCATACAAAACTCCCCCCGGCGGAGGGACCACCGACTACGCGGTTTCGATCTACTACGGGGCGGTGAAGGAAAAGCGCTACACAAGTTTCGTGCGCGAGGATACAATTCTCCCGATGATGTATATGCCGGACGCGCTCAAGGCGATAGTCGACCTCGCCCGGGCCGATGGCGAGCGTCTGCGTTACCGCAACGCCTACAACATCGGCAGCCTCAGCTTCGACGTCGCCGAACTCGCCACTTCGATTCGCAAGCATATCCCAGAATTCGAGGTGACCTACGAACCGGATTATCACCAGGCGATAGCCGACAGCTGGCCGCGTTCGCTGGATGATTCGGCTGCGCGGGAGGACTGGGGCTGGGCGCCCTCCTACGACCTCGACACGATGACCGAAGACATGCTGCGCAATCTCCGGATCAGTTACGAAGCCGGCAATTTGGAGTAACACTGGAAAGCCATGTCATCTCCGCTGCAAAATATTCTCACCGACGGCTCGCTGAGCCTCGAATGGGTCGGCCATTCCGGCGAACTGCCGCTCGGACCTTTCAGCTTTCCCCCCCGACGTGCTGGTTCCCGTCGGCGAGGTCCGCGATGAGACCCCGGCTTTCTACCTGCTCGGTATCTGCCGGGAGACGACCGGCGACGATGAAGGCGCGATCAGCGCCTGCGAGCGGTTTCTCGCATCGTCCGCCCGCGGGAAATTCCCCGAAATCGCCGCGGAGAGCATGCGACGCTCCGAGAGACTGTTAGGCGAAAAGGCGCAATCCAAGCTTTGAAAAACACGAAGTATCTTCGGCTTTTTCGCGTTTTTAGCTTTTACAAGCTCGTGTTTCGGTGGTTGATCGGAGCTTTCGTTCAAGTAAGCATGTAGATAAGAAATTGAATTCTTGACTCAAGTGGTTGGGGTCCCTATTTTAGAGGTGGAAAATCGCCGCTACGCTGTAAGGGTTGACAAAAACCGTAATGTGTAGCGGCTTTGTCTTGGAAGGAGATCCGGCGCGATGGCCGTTAAAAGGGCTCGCACCAGCTACCATCTACTCATCGAACGTGAAGGAACCTCACAGCTCCGAAACAGGAATATCAGCTCTTCCCGGCTGAAGTTCATGATCTTCAGCATGGTTACCATGCTGGCCGCATTCACTGTGATAAGCATTCTGCTGCTGAGCGAATATCGGGTGAGGCAGAGAACCAGCCAATTGATCGCCGAGAACCGCCTGCTCGGTTACCAGCTGGAAACGGTCAACGAACGCTTGAACCGGGTGGTCGACCAGGTCGACTCCCTGGCGGTAGAGGAGGATGCGATACGTGTCAGGGTCGATCTGCCGCCGCTTTCCCCGGAAGTGCGCATGGCGGGCACCGGTTCGCTTGATCTTCTCGAAGGTCAGGTGATCGGCGATGAGCGCATTGAAAGCCTGTTGCGGTCGCTCGACCAGGTTGAGCGCGAGCTCGCCATTCAGACGCAGTCCTATGGGGAGATTCAGCAGAAAATAGCCGCGGACGAAGTCCGGCTCAAACATATTCCCTCGATCAGGCCGGTCAAGTCCAACCGTCTCACCGATGGTTACGGTTATCGCCGCGATCCGTTTACCCGGCGTATCCGTTTCCACTATGGAGCCGACTTTTCCGCGTCGCGCGGCACTCCGGTTTACGCCCCGGCGGACGGCAGGGTGACCAAAGCGAGGAAGGTTCCCGGCTTCGGAAAGGTGATCCAGATCGACCACGGTTACGGCTTTACGACGCTCTACGGGCATCTGGACAATTACCTCATCCGTCGCGGCGCGCAGGTAAAGCGCGGCGAACAGATCGGGGTGGTCGGCAACACCGGTCGCAGCACCGCTCCCCACCTGCACTACGAAGTGCGGGTCAAGAGCCGTCCTGTCGACCCGCTCGACTACTTCTACGAGGGATACCAGCTTTACGCGGGGAGATAGACCCGATTCGGGTTTCGCATGAGATTTCATTCGGCCGCCCCGAGATGGGCGGCTGTTTTTTTTAGATGTGCTTCCGGAGGCATCAGGCTTGAAACAGTATGGCAAGTTTCGTAGTATAACCGTTGTCAGCCTACCGGTGGACTTTATTCCGCCGGGACGATGCCGATAGTAATTATTGGGGACGAATGGATTCGACGGGGCGTTTGGCTGGCGTCACTTGCGCGTCGGGGGTGTCTGCAACCCCGTACCCTTGCGGGCAAACCAAAAATGCCGATAACTACGGCTACGCACTCGCGGCTTAATTGACCGTGAGCGCTCGCCCTTTGGTTGTGTTCATCCGGCCGGGGGATGAGCGACGTTCAGGATGGACTGCGCGGTTGGACTTGTTCGGGGTCCGCCGTTAAGCTTCACCGAACTGGACGAATCCTGCCCGCCGGTCGGCGTCGGGGATTCGTCGAGATTCCAATAGGCCGGACACACGCGTAGAGGGTGACGTGGGCTCGTCGCCGGACCCGGGTTCGATTCCCGGCGTCTCCACCAGGCTTCGTTCGAAACTAAGTAGAGAACGAAGCCTGCCTCGGCGTAGTAATGGCGTAGCCATAAAGCGAAGCCATACGAAGCCGGGCTATCCGGCTCACTCGATCATGAATTCGTTTCGAACTACGCCCTGGCGAGCCTCACGCCGTAGTAATGGCATAGCCATAAAGCGAAGCCATACGAAGCCGGGCTATCCGGCTCACTCGATCATGAATTCGTTTCGAACTACGCCCTGGCGAGCCTCACGCCGTAGTAATGGCGTAGCCATAAAGCGAAGCCATACGAAGCCGGGCTATCCGGCTCACTCGATCATGAATTCGTTTCGAACTACGCCCTGGCGAGCCTCACGGCGTAGTAATGGCGTAGCCATAAAGCGAAGCCATACGAAGCCGGGCTATCCGGCTCACTCGATCATGAATTCGTTTCGAACTACGCCTTGGCGAGCCTCACGCCGTAGTAATGGCATAGCCGAACGAAGCCGGAAGCCATCAATCCACTCCAGGGTACGCTCAGAAATGGACGGTTTCCACTATGTCTACATTCTGGTCAGTGATGTAGACCAACAGCGCCATTACACAGGATTTACAAGCAATCTTGATGAACGCCTTAAGGCACATAATGCTGGTCAGGTTCCCCATACTTCCAAGTTTCGTCCTTGGCGAATAGAAACAGTAATCACTTTCCGGTCAAGAGAAAAAGCGTGTGCTTTTGAGAAGTACCTAAAATCCCATTCTGGACGGGCCTTCGCTACGAAGCACTTTTAACACCTGTCATGTTGAGTTCCGGACTCGTCACGGCGTAGCTGCATTCGAAGCCGGACTCGTCACGGCGTAGCTGCATTCGAAGCCGGACAGTCACGGCGTAGTCTTGGGCGAAGCCAACGTAGCCGGATTCTCCGTTAACGATTTAGAGATTCTCAGGCATCTCGTTCTTCTTCCTATACAACACGAGTACCTCACAAGATTCGAACCCAAGTCCTGCTAAAACCGGACTCAGGTTGAATTTGCCCTCTCGACACCAGACTGGGTGGCAAAACCAGAAAACCGTAAAACAGCAAACAGTAAAACTACGGCCCTGCCCGCCAGGCGAAGCTTTAGCGAAGACTGGACCTGCCAGGGCGAAGCTTCAGCGAAGACTGGACCTGCCAAGGCGTAGCTTCAGCGAAGACTGGACCTGCCAGGGCGAAGCTTTAGCGAAGACTGGACCTGCCAAGGCGAAGCTTTAGCGAAGACTGGACCTGCCAAGGCGAAGCTTTAGCGAAGACTGGACCTGCCAGGGCGAAGCTTTAGCGAAGACTGGACCT